>OLOM01000362.1_pt1 | contig 36151 bp, 32 predicted proteins | sample 1672531 | NCBI WGS metagenome assembly OLOM01 (sample SAMEA3136696, study PRJEB25190) | human gut metagenome | reverse complement strand
CAGACGATCTTTCTCGCTGCGATCGAAGCCGTCTTTGAGATCGTTATCCCGTTCTGGATGAGCTATCTCATCGATCGCGGCATCGAAGCAGGTGATATGCGCCAGGTGGCGATCTTTGGCGGGCTGTTGCTGCTTTTTGCAGCGCTGCAGTGTGCGACGGGCGTGGGCTCGGCGTATCGCGGCTCCTACGCGTCGGCAGGATTTTCTGCGAATCTGCGTGAGGATATGTTCGCGCGGGTGCAGACATTTTCCTTCGCGAACATTGACAAGTTTTCGACCTCGTCGATCGTGACGCGTTTAACGACGGACATCACCTACGTGCGCAACGCCTACAATATGATGATCCGCATGGCGGTGCGCTCACCAATGATGATGATCTTTGCGGTGATCATGGCGTTCAGCATCGACCGCGAGATCTCGGCGATCTTTTTCTGGGCGCTGCCGATCCTGGCTGTGGCGCTCGGGATCATCATCTTTTTCTCCTATCCGATCTTCGGCAAGATCTTCACGAATTACGACAATCTCAACAATGTCGTGCAGGAAGATGTGCGCGGTATTCGCGTTGTCAAATCGTTCAACCAGGAAGCGTTCGAGATCAAAAAATTCAATCTTGTGAGCGCGGTCATTCGCAGATTGTACACGCTCGCTGAATGCATCATCGCGCTGAATGGTCCTGTCATGCAGATCAGCATGTATACATGCATGATGCTCATCAGCTGGTTTGGCGCAGAAGCCATCATCGCCAGCGGCAACGACGCCGCAGTTGGGCTCACGACTGGTTCGCTGACAGCGCTTTTCACCTACGCCATCCAGATCCTCATGAGTATGATGATGCTCTCGATGGTTTTTGTGATGATCCTCATTTCGAGCGCGCCGGTGAAACGCATTTATGAGATCCTTACAGAAGAAAGCACCATCGCTGTGCCGGCAGAGCCTGTGATGCAGGTGAAGGATGGAGAGGTGCGCTTTGAACACGTCAGCTTCCACTATCGCGACGAGAGCGACAAGGACGTGCTCTCGGACATCAATCTTACATTCCCGTCCGGCAGCACAGTGGGGATCCTCGGCGCTACAGGCTCGTCGAAAAGCTCGCTTGTGCAGCTGATCCCGCGTCTCTACGATGTCACCGACGGGCGTGTGCTCGTCGGCGGCGTGGACGTGCGCGATTACGATCTCGACGTGCTGCGCGGCGAGGTGGCGATGGTGCTGCAGAAAAACGAGCTGTTTTCCGGCACGATCGCCGACAACCTGCGCTGGGGAAATGAGCACGCCACAGACGAAGAGATTCGCCACGTCGCTCATCTCGCCTGCGCCGATGAATTCATCGACCAAATGCCGGAAGGCTACGACACTCACATCGAGCAGGGCGGCTCCAATGTCTCCGGTGGACAGAAGCAGCGACTCTGCATCGCCCGCGCTCTCTTGAAACAGCCGAAGATCCTCATCCTCGACGACAGCACCAGCGCTGTGGATACGCGCACCGATGCGCTCATCCAACAAGGCCTGCGGGAATACATCCCGACGACTACCAAGATCATCATCGCTCAGCGCGTTTCCTCGCTGGCTCACGCTGATCAAATCGTCGTGCTCGATGACGGTCGCGTGGAAGCCTGCGGCACCCACGAGGAACTTCTCGCCACCTGCGAGATCTATCGCGATGTGTATGAATCTCAGCAGAAAGGGGGATTGGAAGAATGAGCCCAAGACACGGCCCGATGCTTTCGCGCAAAACCCTCAAAAGCTTCGACAAAAATACCCTGAAACGGCTGCTCAATTATTTTGGCGCCTACAAAGCGCTGCTCGCAGTTGTCGTCGTCTGTGTGCTGATCAGCGCCATCGCTTCTGCAGCAAGCTCGCTTTTTCTGCGCACGCTCATCGACGATTACATCACGCCGCTCATCGGCGTTGCTGATCCCGACATGAGCGGCCTGCTCCACGCTATCTTTCGCATGTGTCTGCTTTTGGCCAGCGGCATCGTCGCCACGCTGGCTTACAGCTGGATCATGGCGTTCGTCGCGCAGCGCACCATGGAACGCATGCGCAACGACATGTTCGCCAAAATGCAGCGCCTGCCGATCCGTTATTTCGATAGCCACGAATACGGCGACGTCATGAGCCTCTACACCAACGACGTTGACACCCTGCGCCAGATGATGAGCCAGACCTTCACCGCAGCTGTGAGCTCGTTTTTCACACTCGTCACTGTTTTCGTTTCCATGCTGACGATTAGCGTCTGGCTGACCATTCTCATGGTGCTCGGTATTTTTTGTGTGATCAAGATCGCCGGCTTCATCACCGGTCTTTCCGGCCCGTATTTTATGAAGCAGCAGACCACGCTTGCCGCCCTCGATGGCTATGTTGAAGAGATCATCAACGGCGAAAAAGTCGTCAAGGTTTTCGGCTACGAGAACAAAGCCAAGGAAGAAATGCAGCGCCGCAACAAAGCCTGGGAAGAAGCCGCCTATCTTTCCAACGGCCACGCCATGGCCATGATGCCGATCATGAACGGCTTCGGCTATCTCCAGTACATCGTCGTCGCCCTCGTTGGCGCAGCCATGGCCATCGGCGGCGTCACCAATCTCAGCCTCAGCGGTTTTGGTCCGATGACCGTTGGCATGATCGCCAGTTTTCTCACGCTCGCGCGCAATTTTACCATGCCAGTGACGCAGATCTCCAGCCAGCTCAACGCCATCATCACAGCGCTCGCCGGCGCCGCGCGTATTTTTGCGCTCATGGATGAACCCGACGAGATCGACGACGGCAGCGTCGTCCTCGTCAATGTCACAGAAAATGCGGACGGTTCATTCACAGAGAGCGATCACCACACCGGCATCTGGGCCTGGAAGCGTGTGCAAAATGGCAGCGCTGAGTACCGTCGCCTGCGCGGCGATGTTCGTCTCGAGCACGTCAATTTTGGCTACACACCAGCCAAGCAGATCCTCCACGACATCACCCTCTATGCCAAACCTGGACAGAAAGTCGCTTTCGTCGGCGCCACTGGGGCAGGCAAAACAACCATCACCAACCTGATCAACCGGTTTTACGACATCGACGACGGCACCATCCTCTACGATGGCATCGACGTCAAAAAAATCCGCAAGAACGATCTGCGCCGCTCCCTTGGCATCGTTCTTCAGGATGTCAACCTCTTCACCGGCAGCGTCATGGAAAATATCCGCTACGGCAACCCGGCCGCCAGCGATGAAGAATGCATCGCCGCAGCAAAGCTCGCCAATGCCGACGGCTTCATCCGTATGTTGCCGCAGGGGTACGACACCATCCTCGCCGGCGATGGCGCCGGACTCAGCCAGGGACAGCGTCAGCTCCTCTCTATCGCTCGCGCCGCCGTCAGCAATCCGCCGGTGATGATCCTCGACGAAGCAACCTCGTCCATCGATACGCGCACCGAAGCCCTCGTCCAGCGCGGCATGGATGCGCTCATGGAAGGTCGCACTGTCTTCGTCATCGCTCACCGACTCTCCACCATTCAGAACGCCAACGTCGTCATGGTCCTCGACCATGGCAAGATCATCGAACGCGGCACCCACGACGAACTCATGGCTCAGCACGGCACCTACTACCAGCTCTACACCGGCGCGTTTGAGCTGGAGTGAGAAAAAGTTGAACCTCACTTGGTCTGATTGATCAAGTGAGGTTCAACTTTTTTTAGAGATGCTTTTTAGGTAGACAATTTGAAAACTGCTGAAAATAGCTTTATGAAGGCTTTTGCCGAACCTCGGCAAGCATATGGAAACATTGGCGTTTCAGCTATAATATGAAGCGGAAAAATTGGTTCATAAATAGTATGATGGCATTATATAAGTCGATCTTATATAATGCAAGCGTAGAAAAGTTAAATTGAACGGAACAATTAAGAATAATAAAGGAGTGTTAAAAATGACTTGCAATCGCAAAGCGTTAACTGAGAAAATGATCGTTCTTGGCGTTGATGGTCTTGATCCAAGTCTTGCTAAAAAATTTATGGACCAAGGGAAGATGCCAAACCTGAAACAATTTGTTGAACGTGGCGCTTGTCGAGAAGACCTTGTTCTTTTAGGCGCTGTACCAACTGTAACACCGCCAATGTGGACAACGTTAGCTACAGGCGCTTACCCAATGACCCATGGTATTACTGCATTCTATAATCCACATCCTGATTATGCGGATAGTTATATTTATTCTTTGGACTCTAAGATGTGCAAAGCTGAGCCTGTATGGAATGTTTTTGCAGAAGCTGGCAAGAAAACACTCGTGTGGCATTGGCCAGGCAGCTCTTGGCCTCCAACCAGCGATAATCCTAATCTTCATGTTGTTGACGGTACACAACCAGGTGCGGTAAACATGGGGACTGCTATTGTAGATTGGGAAACCATTGTTTATGCTAGCGAAGATGTTGAGAATGTGTCTTATAGTGCGCATGATGCTCCGAATAATCCTGGGGTTGGCTGCGTTATTACTGATGTTGATGAACTGGAAGATGCTAATGAAGGCAAAGGCGCATCACGAATCAAGGGATGCATGGGTGCAGGGCCAGCACGTATGCACGTTGTATTAAGGGATAAAACCGATACTGAAATCTATACGCTGGGTATGGTCAACCTGAACATGGTTAATTCGCCAATTAAGCCAGCACAGGGGTGGCTGGATGCTCCAAACGATGCGAAAGAATTTACAGTTTTGACTTCTGATGGTTTTGTTCGTCGTCCTGCTTTGATTTTGAAAAATGAAGAAGGTATTTATAATAGGGTAGCCATTTATAAATCAAAAAAAGATTCAGAGCCAATTGTTGTAGTCGAAGATGGCGTCTTTAATCCAGATTTTATTGATGAAGTTATTGAAAAGGATCAAAAGTATAAGACTAATCGTGATGTTAGTATTATTGAGATTGCCCCGGATGGTTCAAAAGTTCGTCTTTGGATGAGTGTTGCGTGTGATATGAAGAAAAATGCTCTGTTCCATCCTGCTGAATTATTTGATGAAATTGTTGAAAATATTGGGGTCATTCCACCAGTTAGTATGGCAACCGGAAAAGAGCCAGAATATGTAAAAAAATTGCTGTTGCCAGCTTGGGATAATTATAGCGATTGGCAAGCCCGTGCCTTGACTTATTTAATGGAAGAAGGTTATGAAGTTATTTTCTCTCATCTTCATAATGTCGATCTATGTGGACATCAGTTCTGGCATTACGCACAGCATCGCGATGAATGGGGAAATGACGAAAAATTATATCAGGGATTTATAGAATATGTCTATAAAACCACGGATAATTATCTTGGTAGATTCCTTCCTTATTTGGAAAAAGGTTGGACGATGGTAATTACTTCAGATCATGGCCTTATTTGTGAAGAAAACGAACCACCAGGAATGGGTGAGACTGCAAATAATGGTAATGTAATGGTAGATCTTGGTTATACTGTGTTGAAAAAAGATGAGAATGGCAAGGAATTACCAGAGGTGGATCTTAGTAGGTCAAAAGCTTGTATGAATCGCGGCGGACAGATCAATATTAACCTTAAAGGTAAATATCCAGATGGCATTGTTGATCCATCGGAAAAAGACGAGTTGGTTAATAAGATCATCGATGATCTCTATAATTATCGCGATCCACATACTGGTCGTCGTGTAGTGGCGCTTGCATTTAAGAATAGGGATGCTGCTATGATTGGTATGGGCGGTGATCTCTGTGGTGATATCATCTGCTTTATGGATGAAGGATTTAACATTATCCATATGGATTCTCTGGCAACCCAAAGAGGGTATTTTGATACCTCTGTATCTCCAATCTTTATTGCGGCTGGCCCTGGGATTAAAGAAGGCTGTACGACAGAACGTGTGATTCGCCAGGTAGACGTTGCGCCAACTTTGGCCGCCCTTGGTGGTGTTCGCATGCCACATGAATGTGAAGGGGCACCGGCATACCAGATATTGACTGAAGAATTTTAATTGAGGCTTTGAGCAAAGGCGTACTTTATAAGTAATAATTTGTCAATAGAGTGCGCCTTTCTCATTCAAAGAAAGAGGAGGGAACACAGATGAGTACAGCGAAATCGAGTCGTAATGATCTGATCAAATGGGCAGTTTGTGTTATTTTGGGTGCTGTATGTTTTCTGATTCCAGAATCGGAACTTTTTACCTTTAATGCAAAAGTATTTATTGCCGTTACTGTCGCAGCACTAGCGATCTGTGCCTTTGAATTGGTGCCAACTATTTTTGTGTCAATACTCATGCCTGCTTTATGGATTTTCTTTAAAGCAGCTCCAGTTGATGTAGTTATGTCGTCGTGGGTGAGTACTCTGCCCTTGATGATCGTAGGCGCATTTTTCATGGCGGCGAGTTTGGAGCAGTGCGGATTATTACGCCGTGTTGCGTTTTATTTGCTTTGCAAGGTAAAGGGCAGTTACTTCGGCTTGTTGCTCAGCATTTTTTTGATCGGCGTTTTGATGAACATTATCACCAGTGGCCGTGGCTATCTGATTATGGCTGCATTGGCTTTTGGCCTTTGTGTATCGATGGATGGTATGCAGAAAAAATTGGGCGCTGGTCTTGCGTCGGCGGTTTTAATTGGTGGGTGCACAGCCCATGTGTATACTTACCAGGCTTCCGGTTGGGGTCTTTTGCTTCAGATTGCAGAAAACACGGTTGGACCATTAGACATTACGCCATTATCTATTATTATCCATAATTTGCCTATGTTCTTTGTTTCTTTTGTATTGGTTTGGATTGCTGCAAAGATGTTTAAATTGGATGAACCGCTTGGAGAAATTTCCTGGTTCAAAGAACAGCTTGAAAAAATGGGTCCAATCAGTCGGGAAGAAAAAGTTAATGCTGTAATGTTGATCATTTTATTGCTGTATGTATTTACAGCTGATTTTACGGGATTGGACGTCAACTTAGGTTTTGCAATCATCCCATGGATGGTGTATTTACCATTTTTGAATGGCACAAAAAGAGAGACGATCAAAAAAGTTGATTACACAATGGTATTTTTCATCATTTCGTGTGCCAGTATTGGTACCGTAGCTTCAAATTTGGGGCTGGGAGATGCTTTGGCTGGAGCCATGACGAGTTTACTTGGTGGCAGTACGAATCCATTTGTTGTTGTGGCGCTGATTTTTATCATTGTTTTTGCTTTGAATTTCCTGATGACGCCAACAGCAATTTGCGCATTGATGATGGCGCCTATTTTGACGATGGTTACTAATATGGGATTTGAACCGGAAGCATTTGCTTATGCAGTTAGCGGTTGTACTGAAGCGATTATCTTCCCATATGAATACGTGCCGTATCTCGTTGTTTATGGGTTTGGTATGATGCGTATGAACGACTTTATCAAGTTTAATATCGTACGGTCGATTATTGTATTCTTTACGTTTGTGTTCCTGTTAACCCCTTGGTGGATGCTATTTGGACTAATGTAATGAGTACACACAGTGTTATGATCACAGCGATTCTCTAATCACGATGGAGAATCGCTGTGGATATTTTATTATGAAAAAATTGAAAAGGGATCAGGTGGTTATCATGGCTAAAGATCGTTATCATGCAAGTGGTCGTGTTGACATGCTGAAAGCACGGCAGTCGCGGTGTTGCTGTAAATATTGTGGAGGTAAACTTGAAATTCGTCGTATTGTGTTCAGTGAAGATGAGGCGGCGCGTATTGAGCTTTTTTGCAGCGATTGTGATCGTATTGAATACGGCGTAGAGCCGGAAGTTTATCAAAATGCGGTTCATTTTGTAGATTATATGCAATTTGATCATTATCCTGATCTTGATAAGAATGAGCAAACAAGGCGCATGAATATCGCAAAAATATGTGAGATCATCACTTGGGGAGTAAAAAATCTTGGACTTTTGGATCAAGATGGTTTCAAGGCACCAGTAATTGCACGGCAGGATGTTGCAGAAGATTGTGTGATCTTGACGGCACATATGCTTAAAGAGAGGGTGGCTTCTGATGAAACTGACAGTAATTAAAGCAAGTGGAATTTCCTGTCAATCAGGTCATCGTTATCTTATAAGAGATATTAACTGGGAAGTTAAGCAGGGAGAGCATTGGGTTGTATTTGGTATGAATGGCAGTGGAAAAACAACATTGCTTTCTTTAATTGCTGGCTTTAGAAAAGAAACGCATGGAACCTTGGAAGTGTTTGGACAAGAATATGGAACTGATAATGTGTTATCGCTCAGAAAACGTGTGGGCTGGGTAAGCAGTTCGTTTTTTGATAAATATTTTTCAAAAGAAAGTGCCATGCATATTGTTCTCTCTGGCTTGTTGGGAACATTTTGTCCGGATGATACGATTACAGACCGTGATGTCGTGTTGGCGAAGGAATTGTTGCGTCGTTTGAATCTTGGCGATAAAATGGATCGGCCATTTAATACGATGAGCAAGGGGGAACAACAGAGTGTGCTGATTGCACGGGCGCTCATCAGTGGTCCAGACATATTGGCTCTGGATGAACCGGGAACAGGATTAGATATTCAGGCGCGTGACGCTATGCTGCAAATTGTTCGTCAACTGGCAAAAGAAACGGATGTAACGTTAATCTATGTGACGCATTATCCCGAAGAAATTCTTGACGTTTTTGATAAATGCCTGTTTTTGCGCAATGGACGTATCTATGCCCTTGGAGAAACAGAAAAATTAATGACGGATGTTGAATTATCGGACTTTTTAGATAAACCTGTTAGTGTTGAAAAACCGAATGGCAAGTTTCAGGTTGCTGTTCATTCGCATATAGATATGGATGAATTGCTTGCTGCCATAAGATCGGAGGTGAAATAGTAATGAATGTTAATTTGTTTCGCGATGTAGAGTGTGGTATGGATGTTAGCCGTATGGTTGAGTTGGGAAAGTTTGACAAGGAATTTACAGCCTATGGATGCGCGTATCGCAGAGAAAATGAAACCTATTTTGCGATCAGTGAACACGCAGATACTATCTATCGTTTGCGCGAAAAACTGCAGCTTCAGGGGATCTGCCCAAGCAATGTGATGAGTCATCATGTCGCAACGAGTGTTCCAGCAGGGACGATTGATGATATTTGGCAAGATGTGAAGTGGGAGTTAGGCTATAAGCTTATGGAAACATTTTCTGAGGAATTTTTAGATATGCTGAATGAATTGAATCAGAAACCTTCAAAAAATACTGCTTGGCCTTATTTGAAAAAATGGCAGGAGGCTTTGGATGGTCGATTTTTAAAAGATTGGCTATTTCTTTTTGACAGGCTTGTGATCGCTTGTTATCTGGCTAAACAGTTAGACACTACACATTACCTGTTGTTGAAAGAATGGTCGGATAAAACATGGCGGCAAATGGAAGATGACGCTGTTATTAAAGATATTCATTCTCGCACTTTGAACGGATTTGCGTACCTAGAACATGGAAAAATAACATATAAGATCAATGCGCAGTATATGCATGTTTGTGAATCTAGGCAGAAATTGTTGAATCAAGGGTACATTGTGACACCGATCTACAGTGAAACTTATTGGTTTCAGACGCAAACGCAATTTCCAGGTAAACGAAAAACATACGAAGAAAAGCTGGGAAAAATGATGCCTCCATGTTTAAATATAATGAAATCTTTAAGAAATGAGCCGGCCTTTATTGATCGATCTTTGTTCACACGGTATTATGAAAGCGTAAAAGGGTATAATGATATTTCTGCAGAAACCTTGAATAACTATGGATATCAATGGAACTGTTTGTAATCATGCAGCGAAAGCAGGTGATTTTTTGCGCATCGAGCAATTGCAATATTTAGTTGAAGTAGCTGATGCAGCTTCTATCAATAAAGCCAGTGAACGGTTGTACATTAGTCAGCAAAGTTTGAATACTTCATTGACAAAATTGGAACAGGAACTAAATGTTACGTTGCTTCAAAGAAGTTCTCAGGGGGTAGAGTTGACGGACGAGGGACGTGTTGTAGTAGAATATGCAGAAGATGTATTAAAGAAAACGGAAGAACTCAAAATGATGCTAGGCTCTGAAGAACCAGTAGAAACGTCAAAATTTAAAGGCTCGTTGGACTTGTCGGTGTGTCCGCCGATCAGCCACTGGGTACTGCCTACTTTTTTGAAAAAGTTTCATATGGATTATCCAAAAATAATACTTTCTGTTATTGAATGTGAGAATATGGAGATGATATATAGTTTGTTGGATAATTCTCAGAGACTGTACATTATGAACGTATATGATAGATTTGATCGAGAATTTAAGTTATTGAATTTAGAGAATCTATTTTATCGAGAACTTTGTGAATCGAGAACGCATGTTGTTGTATCTGACAAACATCCATTGGCGAAACAGAAATCAATTAGTTCCAGTACCTTGCAACATTATCCCCTTGCTTTTTTTCAAGCATCAGAAAAGACACCAAACAGTACAGAAGAACATTTGAAATCATTGGGAAAACCACAGGTTGTTTTTAAAACAAATAATCTCAGCGCGTACCAACAGTATCTTGATGCAGGAGATGCTATAGGGTTTATGGGGCGTTGCACAAATAAAAAGTATCTAAATTTTAGAGAAGATATGAAATTAATCCCAATTAAGGATTTTCCGCAAACAAAAATTGTATGCGTATCAACGGTGTCGTATTATAGCAAGAAAAAGCAGTTGATAGAATTGTTTATGGAGTACATGGGTAAATATTTAAACTAGCCCCGCATTAGGAAGAAAACCAGGCAATTGCTTATGAGCTCTACACCGGTGCGTTTGAGCTGGAGTGAGAAAACAGAATATATCATCCAGCCCTTCGTAGCGACATTTTGGTGCGCTGCGAGGGGCTGTGTTGTTTGTGGTGGCGTTCAAATATTATGGTGAACTTTTTTCCGATGGCTGCTATTTCGCTAGAGACCGGCGGGCGGAAATATGGTACAATATGGCATGATATGATCTTTCGCGCGTGGCGGGAGCTGGGCGCCTGATGAAGGAGGAGCGTTGATGGACGAAAATTGCTCGTTGTCGCCAAATGTGGCGGCGGATCGTTTTTGGCAGAAGGTGCCGGGACAGATTCGCTGGACGTTTGTGATGGCGGTGGTCATGGGGCTGGTCACGCACATGTACGCGTTCACGAACGACCTGCTCAATCATGACGATATCTATCATCTGCTGCAATGTGAATACGGCGCGCAGTCTGGGCGCTGGTTTTTGCCGATCGTGCTGGGCTGGGATGGCACGTACAGCATGCCGTGGCTGATCGGCGCGCTTTCTGTGCTCTGCCTGGCGCTGACGGCGTGCTTTACGGTAAGCTTGCTGCGCATTCAGGGGCGTCTCGGCGCACTGATAACGGTGACGCTTTTGGTGGCGTATCCGACTGTGGCGGCGACGTTCAGCTATATGTTTACGGCGGATGCGTATTTCTTTGGACTGTTTCTGGCGTCGTTTGCGGCGTATGCAGCGGCGCGGATGCCGCGCGTGGGGTTGCCGCTGGGCGCGGTGGCGCTGATCCTGTCGCTGGGGATTTACCAGAGCTATTTTCCGGTGGCGGCGGTGTTGATGGTCGGGGCGTTGCTCTTTGACACGCTGGATGGCGAGCTTTCGCTGGGTCGACTTTTTCTGCGCGGTGTAAAGATGGTGCTGACGCTGGGCGTGGCGATCGCAGCGTATATGGTGATCGCGCGCTGGGTGATGCGCAATGCTGGCGGCCTGACGGATTATATGGGCATTTCGGAGATGGGCCATCTTTCGCTTGGCGAGCTGCCGTCGCTCATTGTCAAATGCTATCAGGAGTACGGCAGCTATTTCTGGAACAACGGCACGGGCCAGCTTTTCACCTTTGCCAAACCGCTGATCGTTGTGGCGCTGGTAATGGCGGTGGTTTTGCTGTTGACGCTCGTTGCGCGCAAGGGGGTCGGCCTGGGGCATGCGCTTTTGGCGATGGTGCTGGCTGTGCTCTATCCGCTGGCGGGTGATCTCATCCATGTGATGGTCGCTGGCGGGGCGGTGCACGATCTCATGCTTTACGGCACGATCTATCTGCTGGTGCTGCCGCTGGCGCTGGCGAGCTACGCGGAAGCGCATCTGGCGGAGCTCGGTGGAACGGGGCGGATCGTGACGACGTTTGTGGGCTGGGTGATCGTGATCTGCATGAGCTTCACGGCGTATTCCTATGTGGTGACGGACAACAAAGCCTATCTCAAGATGTCGCTCAGCCGCGATCAGCTCATGGCGTATTCGAACCGTCTGATCAGCGCTATTGAGCAGACGCCGGGCTACACGCCGGGGATGACGCTGGTGCTCACTGGCAGCTCGGTGACGGAGCCGGGCTTTACGGCGCAAATTCCTGAGCTTTCGGAGCTCTGGATGGTGGGCGTGCTGGACGCTGGCCAGCTGCGTTCAAAATACAGCTATGGTGAATTTTTGCGGTATTACATGGCGTATCCGGGCGAGGTTTATCTGACAAACTCGTCGGACAATGTTGCGGACAAGCGCGAATGGGCGCGCGAGATCGCGGCGAAACCGGAGGTTGTGGCGATGCCAAATTATCCGGCGGAAGGCTCGATCGTCATTATTGACGGCGTGGTTGTCGTCAAATTGAACGCAGAACCGGAGCATAACGACTGACTGACGGCGCTCGGATGAAGATTTTCGTCCGGGCGCTTTTTCTGTGGCTGTTGACAGGCTACTGTGCAGACGTTAAGCTGGAATGAGATCAGAGGAGGATGAACGATGACTTACGATTTTACAACGATCATGGAGCGGCGCGGCAAGGATGCGATGGCGGTGGATGCGCTGGGGCTGCCGGGATTTCCAGGCGCGCCGAAAGAAGGCTTTGATGCGATCCCGATGTGGGTGGCGGATATGAATTTTCCAACGGTGCCGACGATCACTGAGGCGATCGCGCGCCGCATTGCGCATCCGGCGTTTGGCTATTTTCTGCCGAGCGATGCGTATTATGACGCGATCATCCGCTGGCAGAAAACGCGCAATGGCGTGGAGGATCTGACGCCGGAAGCGATCGGCTACGAAAATGGTGTGCTCGGCGGCGTCGCCAGTGCGCTTGCTGTGCTCTGCTCGCGTGGCGACAAGGTGCTCGTTCATTCGCCAACGTACATCGGTTTCACCGGCACGCTCACAAACAACGGCTACGAGATCGTGCATTCGCCGCTCGTTTTGGACGAGGCGGGCATCTGGCGCATGGATTTCGCCGACATGGAGGAGAAGCTTTCCAGCCAGCACATTCACGCAGCAATTCTCTGTTCGCCGCACAATCCGAGTGGTCGCGTCTGGGAGCGCTGGGAATTGGCGCGCGCCATGGCGCTGTTTGAAAAATACGACGTCGCCGTTATTTCTGACGAGATCTGGTCCGATCTTACGCTGCCTGGCTACAAGCATATCCCGACGCAGTCGGTGAGCGAGGATGCGCGTCAGCGCACAGTCGCGCTCTATGCGCCGTCGAAAACATTTAACCTTGCCGGCCTTGTTGGCAGCTACCACATTATTTACAATTCCTGGCTGCGCGACCGCATCGCTAAGGAAGCGTCCCTCAGTCATTACAACGCCATGAATGTGCTCTCCATGCACGCGCTCATTGGCGCCTACAGCGACGACGGACAGGTTTGGCTCGACGAGCTGCGCCAGGTTTTGGGCGGGAACGTGGATTTTGCCTGTGATTTTATCGCTCGGCATTTTCCAGGCGTGCGCATCGCGCATCCACAGGGCACCTATATGCTCTTTGTCGATTGCAGCGGGTGGTGCGCACAGCATGGGCGCAGCATCGACGACATCTTGCGCGCAGCCTGGGATGTCGGCGTCGTTGTGCAGGATGGTCGGCCGTTTCACGGCGACTGCCATCTGCGCATGAATCTTGCGCTGCCGCGCGCCCGCGTTGAGGAAGCGTTTGCGCGGCTCGCTCGCTATGTTTTCGTCGATTGAACGCTATCTCCGCAGGATCCTGCGGAGATTTTTATGCGTTCGCACGGAAAATCTGCCGCAGAGAGGGGACGCCGCGCGAAAAATATGGTACACTATTATGTGAGAGTTCATCGCCTGCGCGCAGGCGAAAGAGGTGAGGATTCATGCAGGAATTTCAATTTACAGCCAACACCCCAAGCGGCGAACGCGCCACAGCCATCGCCGGCGGCGCCACGCTTGTCGGGGTCATGCTTTTAATGTTCGTCATTTTCGATCTGCTGTTGCCAGATCTTTTGCCGAGTCGTGCGCTTTTCTGGGTCGTCGTCGTTGTGCCGGCGATCGTGGCATTTTCGATCGTCGTGCGGCGTATGCAGCATTCGACCCTCGGCGAATACACACTGCGGCTGGATGGTCGCCATCTCACCGTCATTTGCCCGAACCAGACCGTCATCGATCTTGGCGAAGTGCAGCGCACAGCCATCGATCGCCATAAAGGCGACGGCAAATGCGCCGATTTTGCCATTGCTGGCAGCAAAGATCAGATCCGTCTGCGTCTGCGCAATGCCACCGAATGGAACGGCCAGAGCAAAGAGCGCGATTTCCGCAATCTTGCAAAGGCTGCAGCCGCCATCGAAGACGCGCTCATTCACTAGCACAGCCCACAAGGGGGACTCAGCATGTACCAACTATTTACCGATACCTCAGCCAATCTGCCAACCGCGTATTGCCGCACGCATAGTATCCACGTCATTCCGCTCTATTACTATATCGACGGCGAGGAGCACACCTGTCTCGACACCGCAGCCTTTGAAGACACCGCTTATTACACAGCGATGAAGGAAGGAAAAGCCGTTACAACCTCGCAGATCACGCCCGGCAATTTTATCCAGGCCTTCCGGCCTGTGCTTGAACGCGGAGAGGATATCATCTACGTCTGCATGGCGCGCCGCATCAGCGGCTCTTACGACAGCGCCGCCAGTGCGCGCGACGAACTGCTGGCCGAATTTCCAGAGCGCCGCATCGCGCTCATCAACACCCGCGGCGCAGGTTTTGGCGAAGGCATCCCCGTTATGGTCTGCGCCGACGCGCGTGATGCAGGCGCCGATTTTGATGCCGCCGTCGCCGCTGGTGAGCGCTGCGTGCGCTACATTTATCAGGTTTTCACCGTTGACGATCTCATGTATCTCGGCCGCACCGGCCGCTGCTCCAATTTCAGCGCCTGGGTCGGCAGCGCGCTGAATATCAAACCGCTACTCAAAGCCGCTGACGAAGGCGTCATCGTTACCTTCGCCAAGATCCGTGGCCGCAAGAAAGCCATCAAAGCCCTCGCGCAATATTACGACGACAATGTCGTCCGCGCCGACGAGCAGACCGTCTGCATCAGCTACGCCGGCTGCCCCGACGACGCCCAGACACTCGCCGCAATGATCCGGGAAAACCATCCGCCGAAAGAACTCTGGGTCGTTCCCCACGAGCCAGTCACCGGCTCCCATCTCGGCCCCGGCGCCCTCGCGCTCTTTTTCATCAGCAAGCACAACCGCGACACCGGCGAAGACGATGGGCTGTATTGAGCGAAGGCTGGCAGAGTGTGTATTGGCATAAACGCAAAGGAATTTGATCATGGCAGGACTTCTTAAAGATGAATTTGCGAGCGAGGTGATGACCGAGCTCTCGTGGATCATGCGCGTGATCGATGATCTCTGTGAAAAAACAGGACTTGAAACATACGAATCAACGCTCATAAAATATCGCGTGCAGCCGGAAGAGGCGCATGCGATCGAGAAATTTTTCGGCAGCCATCTACAGGAGATCGAGGCGCTGCCGTTGGCCGAGATTCGCCAGACAGTAGCGGCTGATTTCTATGAAACGACCGGAAAACCCTGGCATCTTGCAGACGAGATTCTCGAAAAACTCCTGACGCGCCTGAACGTTGCTTATGGCATCGAAGCCATCCGTGAAACGATCGAGCGCCTAAAAAACGATAACTGAGAAAATGCGAACCTGGCAAAAGCTGGGTTCGCGTTTTTTGTGGAGCGCGTAGCAGATATGTGTTAGAATGTGTGCAAAGAATACGGAGGTGATCCTGGTGGGGATCTGGAATTGATCGTGCAGGTCACGATCGCTGACCTGCTGTTGTCGCGCTGAACGATGAAGGAGGTCAATATGAGTTATTTTGTTTATCAAGGAAAGAATATTTACTATACGTCAGACGGCAGCGGCATGCCGACGTTGTTTTTGCATGGAAATACGGCGTCATCGATGATGTTTGAAATGTTGCTGCCACTTTATGCGGATGAACTTGAGGTCATCCGCATGGATTTTCTGGGGAATGGGCGCTCGGATCGCGTGGAACGATTTCCGGAAAATATCTGGACCTGTCAAGGGAAGCAGGTTGTGGCGTTGGCGGAGACGCTGGGCCATGACAAGATAAATCTTATCGGAACGAGCGGCGGCGCTTACGCAGCGATCAACGCAGCGCTGCTGCGGCCGGAGCTATTTCGCTGTGTGATTGCAGACAGTTTCGATGGTCAGCGTTTGGCGCCGGGATTTTCCGCTACGCTTCGCGCTGAGCGTGCGGCTGCCAAAGCGGATGACATGGCGCGAGGCTTTTACGAATGGAATCAGGGTGCAGATTGGGAGCGGGTTGTTGACCAGGATACAGCGGCGCTCGTGGCGCTTGCAGAGAGTGGCGCGTCGCTTTTTGTCCGTCCGATCGAGACAATTCAGGTGCCGCTTCTCATCACTGTGAGCCGCGCCGACGAGATGCTTGCAAACGATATGGCGGCGGAATGTGCTCAGCTCAGCGCCGCGAATCCGTTGATCCGCTATAAGATTTATGAAGATGGCGCACACCCGCTGATCCTGTCAAAAGCGGAAGAGATCGCGCGCGTGGTGAAGAGATTTTTGTTCGAAACATAATTAATTTGGGATGTCCCGTAGCGGGGCAGCCTTTTTAGGTAGTGGCGAAAAAATGCGTGTTGACGTGTTCTTGACGTGATGCAGGAAGAAAGGGTACAATCATTTTCAGACGAGAGAATGCGCCCTGCGTGTTCTCAGATAATCATTTTAGGAAAGGAATGATCATATGAAAAAGAAATTATTGGCGTTGCTCTGTATCTTGTCGCTTTCTGTTGCCGCGCTGGCAGGCTGCGGTTCATCAGACGCACCTGCTTCTGGCAGCGCTGCTGCCGATCAGGCGAGCGCCGCTGAAGAAACAGCCGATCCTGTGGATGTCAACGTCATGGCGCTGAAAGGACCGACTGCGATGGGCATGGTGAAATTTATGAACGATGCGGAGAGCGGCGAACTCACCGACAACAATTATAATTTCAGCATCACTGCTGCTACTGATGAGGTTTCTGCAGCGCTGATCCAAGGGAAAACAGACATCGCGGCCGTGCCAGCCAATCTGGCTTCTGTGCTCTATAACAATACCGACGGCGGAGTGCAGGTTTTGGCCATCAATACGCTCGGCGTGCTCTACATTGTTGAAAATGGCGACAGTGTGCAGTCTGCTCAAGACTTGCGCGGTAAGACCATTTATTCCAGTGGCAAGGGCACCACGCCGGAATACGCCCTCAACTATATTCTCAGAGAAAACGGCATCGATCCAGCGAGCGATGTCACCATTGAATGGAAGAGCGAGCAGGCTGAATGCCTTTCTGCTATTCAAAATGAAGCGAATGCCATCGCGATGCTCCCACAGCCATTTGTGACGACGGCCCAGACTCAGAATCCAGACCTGCGCGTGGCCCTCGATCTGACTGCCGAATGGGACAAGCTGCAAGCTGACAGCGATACGCCATCCAGTCTCGTGACTGGCGTGGTCGTGGCGCGCACGGATTTTGTCGAAGAACATCCGGAAGCCGTTGCAGCTTTTATGAACCATTATCAGGAGTCGGTCGACTATGTCAATGATAACGTCAGCGACGCAGCGCAGCTGGTCGGGAATTATGAGATCGTCACCGCTAAGGTGGCGGAAAAAGCCATCCCTGAGTGCAACATCGTTTTCATCAGTGGTGATGAGATGAAAGAAAAGCTTTCCGGTTACCTTACCGTTCTTTTTGAGCAGAATGCGGAATCTGTCGGCGGTGCGCTTCCGGATGATGCCTTCTATTACAGCCGATGAGTTCTAAAAAAAGTCGTGGCCCCATTCGTCTTTGGGCGGTGCTTGTCTGGTTGATCGTCTGGCAGCTTGGCGCCATGGCGATCGATCAGGAGATCATTCTGGTTTCGCCGTTCAGTGTGTTGGCACGATTGCTGGAGCTTTTGCCGACGCGGGATTTCTGGCAGACGATCGCCTATTCGCTTTTGCGCATCACGCTGGGCTTTTTCTGTGGCGTGATGGCGGGAACGGTGTTTGCTGCGCTTTCGTCCCGTTTTCACCGAATAGAAGAGCTCCTGGCTCCGCTGCTGTTGGCAATCAAATCGATTCCTGTAGCGAGCTTCATTATCCTGGCGTTGATCCTTTTTTCCTCGCGCAATCTTGCGGTGCCGATCTCGTTTCTCATCGTGCTGCCGATCGTTTACAGCAACGTTTTGAGTGGCATTCGCGCCGCTGACCGCGATCTGTTGGAAATGGCGCAGGTTTTTCGCGTGCCGGCGCTGCGACGTTTGCGCTATGTGTATCTGCCGCTGGTGATGCCATATTTTCAGTCTGCCTGTGGCTCAGCGCTGGGGCTCAGCTGGAAGTCTGGCATTGCCGCCGAAGTCATTGGCATGCCCGATGGCTCCATCGGCGAGCAGCTGCAGCAGGCCAAGCTCTATCTGGACACGCCAGATCTTTTCTGTTGGACGCTGGTGATCGTTTTGGTGAGCCTGGCGTTTGAGAAAATTTTTCTCGCGTTGCTTGGCTGGACACAGCGCGCGTTGGAGAGGATGTGAGCCATGCAGGATATTGTGATTGAAAACCTTTGCAAAGCGTACGAGGGAAAGCCTGTTCTGGATCATTTTTCTGCCACGCTTTCTGCAGGCAGTATCACCGGGCTTATGGCGCCCTCCGGCGCTGGAAAAACCACGTTGCTGCGCTTGCTCATGGGACTTGAAACTCCAGACAGCGGCACGATCACCGGCCTTGCAGGCGTGCGTCTGAGCGCGGTTTTTCAGGAGGACCGCCTCTGTGACAATCTCAGCGCGGTGAGCAATATTCGCCTTGTGAATCCTCTGCTCAGCGTGCAGGAGGTGGAGCGAGCGCTCGAGCGTGTCGGTCTTTCTGACGCTCTCTGGCAACCTGCGCGCGCGCTTTCCGGCGGCATGCGGCGCCGCGTCGCCATTCTCCGTGCGCTGCTGGCAGAATACGATTTTCTCTTGCTGGACGAACCGTTTAAGGGGCTCGATAAAACCACGAAAGAAATCGTGATGGCAGACACCCGCCAGCGTATCCGCGGCCGCACCGTGCTTTTCGTGACCCACGATGCCAGCGAGCTGGAGGCGCTGGGGGCTGACCAAACGCTCAGCCTTCCGGTGTGCGTGCGCACTTAGAACGTGCTGGCAGCAAAACGGAGAAGATAGAGATTGTTTTTGAGCAATAAAAAATGCGAACCTGGCAAAGGTTCGCATTTTTCGTTTAGTCGTCGGCCATGTGGCGTGGCATCTGCCAGGCGTGGTGGTCGGTGTGCAGGAGATGGTGGGCTTTCTCGCTCATTGGTTTGCCGAGATAGAGTCGGTAGAGATCGAGAATGTCCGGATTTTCGTGACTGAAGCGGATGTCCATGTCGCGGTCGATCTTCCAGAGGGCGGCGCCGCGGTAGACGTTGAGATCGATGCCGTCGAGGATTGGCTGACCGCCGCCGCCAACGCAGCCGCCTGGGCAGGCCATGACTTCGACGAAATCGTAGCGGGCTTTGCCGCTCTTGATGGCGTTGAGCAGCTTGCGCGCGTTGCCAAGCCCGCTGATGACGGCAACCTTGACGCTGCCGGCGCCAGGGATCTCGAAGGTGGCTTCGCGGCCTTCGCCAAACTGTACGTCGCGCACTTCTTCAAAATCGTCGGCGTCTGGATTGAAGCCGGTGATCATGTGGTAGGCGGTGCGCAGTGCGGCATCCATAACGCCGCCGGTGGTGCCGAAAATGGCGGCAGCGCCGGTGGAGGTGCCGAGCGGATGGTCGAAGTCGGTGTTTGGAATTTCGTCAATGAGAATGTGGTCGGCGCGGACCATGCGGGTGAATTCGCGGGTGGTGAGCACGATGTCGACATCGGGATCGCCGCAGGCGTCGCGCATTGGTTCGAGGGCACATTCTTCTTTTTTGGCGAGACATGGCATGATGGAGACCATGCAGATCTTGTGCGGATCGACGCCGATGGACTGCGCAAAATAGCTCTTGCAGATGGCGCCGAACATCTGCTGTGGGCTCTTGGCGGTGGAGAGGTTGTCGGTCATTTCCGGGAAGTTGGATTTCAGGAAACGGACCCAGCCTGGACAGCAGGAGGTGAACATTGGCCACTTGTACTGGTCACGATGGGTGAAGCGCTCGATAAATTCGCTGGCTTCTTCCATGATGGTGAGATCGGCGGCAAAGTTGGTGTCGAAAACGTAGTCGAAGCCGATCTGCTTGAGCACGCCGACCATTTTTGGTGTGGAGAAAATGTCGCTGTCGATGCCGAGCTCTTCGGCCCAGGCGACGCGCACGGCAGGAGCAACCTGCACGACGGTGATGGTGTCTGGATCGGCGAGGGCGTCGAGAACTTTTTCGGTGTCGTCGCGTTCATGGAGCGCGGCGGTTGGACAATGGGTCACGCACTGGCCGCAGAAGGGGCAGTCGGCTTCGCGGATGGTGCGGTTGTAGCTGACGTCGACGGTGACGCGGGAGCCGGTGCCGGCGACGTCCCAGATGTTGAGGCTCTGGATCTTGTCGCAGACCTGGATGCAGCGCATGCATTTGATGCACTTGGAGGCGTCACGGATGAGCGGGGAGGTGAGATCCCAGTCAAACGGTTCGATGTATTTTGGAAATGGATTGGACAGCACGCCCTGCTCAAAAGCGATGCGCTGCAGCTGACAGTTGCCGTTGCGCATACAGGTTGGGCAGTCGCAGTTGTGCTGTGAGAGGATGAGCTGCAAATTGGTGCGGCGTGCCTGGCGAACGCGTGGGCTGTTGGTGTGGATGACCATGCCTTCGGCGACGGTATCGATGCAGGCTGGCAGCAGATGATCGTAGCCTTCTACTTCAACGATACACATGCGGCAGGCGCCGATCTCGTTGATGCCTTCCCAGTAGCAGAGGCTTGGCACTGGATGGCCGGCGATCTCTGCGGCTTTGAGGATGGTCAGGCTGGATGGAACGCTGAGCTTTACGCCGTCGATTGTGATGTTTACCATTTTGTATGTCTACCCCCTTTGAAAATGCCGTAGCCGAAGTGGTCACAGCGCAGGCAGCGGCTGCTTTCGGCCATGGCGCCTTTTTCGGTGAGGCCGCATTCGATGCAGATGAGGTCGTTTTTGCGCTCGCTGGCTTCGCGTTCGGTGGTGTTGACGCGGGCGCGCTGCGGTTTGTCATCGAGGCTTGGATCCGGGATGTCGACATCGACGGTGATCTCGTGCTTAAAGCCGAGGTATTCGTCGATGTTTGCTGCGGCAACCTTACCAGCGGCGATGGCGCGGATGGCGCTGGCTGGACCGGTGACGCAGTCGCCGCCGGCGAAGACGCCGTCCATGTGTTCGTCGGAGAGTCGGCTGTCGGAGAGGGCGCTGATGGCGCCGTGGAAAACTGGGACGCCGGCTGCTTCGAAAGCGAGCGAGTCGATGCCCTGGCCGATGGCTTCGACGATGATGTCAGCAGGGATGCGCGTTTCTTCGACTTCGTCGGCAGACAGAGCTGGCTTGCCGCGCTTGATGAGCCCGGTCAGCTGTTTCTGTGCGATGAGCGCGGTGGCGTGGCCGTCTTCGTCAGATTCGATGCGCACTGGTGCGTACATTGTGAGCATTTCTACACCTTCGGCAATGGCGCCTTCGATCTCTTCTGGCAGCGCGGTCATATCTTCCTGGCGACGGCGATAGACGCAGGTGACTTTTTCAGCGCCGAAGCGGATGGCCGAGCGCGTAACGTCCATGGCGACGTTGCCGCCGCCGATGACGACGATCTTTTTGCCGTGGAAATCCGGATAGATGTCGTCGCCGATCTGGCGCAGGATTTCAACGGCGCTGTAAACGCCTTCGCTCTCTTCGCCTTCGATGCCGGTCTTCTTATCGGTGTGGGCGCCGATGGCGATGTAGATGCAGTCGTAGTTGGCGTCGAGATTGGCGAAAGAAATATCTTTGCCGACTTCGGTTTCTGTGCGTACTTCGATGCCTAGAGAGAGGATCGAGTTGATCTCGCGGTCCAAGAGCTCGCGTGGGAAGCGATAGCTTGGAATGCCGTAACGCAGCATGCCGCCGAGCTGTTTGAACTGTTCAAAGATCGTGACCTTGTGGCCCATCAGCGCCAGATAATAGGCGCAGGAAAGTCCGCCAGGACCGCCGCCGACGACGGCGACTTTTTTGCCGGTGGCTGGCGCGCATTTAGGCTGTGGCACATCGCCGGCGGTATCGACGGCGTAGCGCTTGAGGCCGCGGATGTTGATCGGTTCGTCGAGCATGGTGCGGCGGCAGCGCGCTTCGCATGGATGCTCGCAGACATAGGCGCAGGCCACAGGGAATGGATTGTCCTTGCGGATCAGGCGCACCGCGTCGGCGCAGCGGCCTTCGCGAATCAGCGCGATGTAGCCAGGAATATCGACGCTGGCTGGGCAGAGCGCCACGCATGGCACTGGCTGTTCCATGTTGCCGAGGCAGCGATGGTTCTGGATGTGTTCGATGTAGTCGTCGCGGAAGCCTTTCAGGCCGGAGAGCACCAGACGCGCTGCGTGGGTGCCGATGGCACAGGAGGCTGTGCTCTCAATGATCTGCGCGGTGCGCTCCATGACTTCGAGGTCTTCCATTTTGCCCTTGCCGCGCAGGATGCCGCGCATCAGGTTCGAAAGCTGGCCGAGACCGATGCGGCATGGCACGCATTTTCCGCAGGTCTGCGCGTGGCAGAGATTGAGGAAGTTCAGCGACATGTCGATCGGACACAGCCCAGGACCGGACGCGATGATGCGACGCTCCATGTCGTGGTAGAGCTGGTCCACGACCATTTGGGCCTGGTCGGGAGTATTGATGTCCAATCTACTCAAAGTTTCCACCTTCTTTGTATGTTTTCGTTCATGAACATAAGGTTCATTAATGACAATAATTCCAATTATATTATGACACTTCGCCGCCACGGTGTCTACGGCTGATCAGATTTTTGCGCAGAAAATTTGCGCGAAAAATGAATGAGCGGAGAAAATTTCTGCGTGTTGGCTGAAAGATTTCTGGCGAAAAAAATGAGCCTTCTCCGCAGAGAAGACTCGAGAAAAATATTATTGCTTTTTGCCGCTGCGCAGTCCCTTCATTGCACAGATGAAGATGATGACGCCGAGGGCGAAGTTTACATACAGCGCCCACTGGGTGCCGTTGGCCGTGCCCTGGCCAATGTCGTCTGGCATGGCTGCCTGGCCGAAGGTGATGAGCGTCGAAGCCACAGCCGTGCCGATGGCGCCGAAAAGCTGCTGCAGCGTGTTGGTCACCGCCGTGCCGTCGGCGTATTGATCGCCGGGCAGATTGCGCAGGGCGAAGGTGGTGACGTTCCCGAGAGCGAAGCTCTGGCCGATGCAGTAGATGAAGCAGATGCCCATCATCACATAGGCGGACACATGCACCATGAAAAGCATCTCGATGAGAAGATCGGCCAGAATCAAAATGAAGCCGATCGTGACAGGAATCTTTGGCCCGATCGTGTCGTAAATGCGGCCCGAAAATGGGTTCATCAGCGCGCTGACGATGCAGGCCGGCAGCACGATGATCCCCGCCATAAAGGCGCTGACACCACCGTGCAACTGGAACAGGTTTGGAATCATGAAGCCGCGCGTCAGCGTCACGAACTGGCAACAGAGCAGCGCAATCAGGCAGGAGGTGAAGACTGGCGTCTTGAGAATCGAGAGATTAAGCAGCGGCTTTTCCACCTTCTTTGCGTGGAGGATGAACAATGCCAGCAGCACAATGGCGGCGGCGAGCATCCCCCAGACCATCGGACTGCCAATACCGACATGGCTGATTGTCGAAAGTGGGTAGATAATGAGGAAAAAGCTTGCGCCAAGCAGCAGGAAGCTCAGCAGGTCAAACGGCGCCTTTTCCAGCACGCGCGATTGACGGATGCAGCTGATGCCGCAGATACCGGCAATCACCAGCAGCGGCAGCATGCATCCGAAAATCATGCGCCAGCCGGCAATGCCCACAATCATCCCACCAAAGGCAGGCCCCAGCGCCGGCCCGAGGACGATGACGAGGGTAGCGATACCCATGATGGTGGCGGTGTTTTTGAACGGCACCTGCTCAAGGATGATGATGTTCATCAGCGGGATCGTGATACCGCCGCTGATGCCCTGCAGGATTCGGCCGATGATCAGCACGGAGAAGCTTGGCGACCAAAGCCCGAGCAGCGTGCCGATGGTGAAAAATGCCCAGGCGGCGATGAAAAGGGTTTTCATCTTAAAGCGTTTGGTCAGCCAGGATGATGTTGGAATGATGATTGCGAGCATCAGCAGGTTGACGGTTGTGACCCACTGCACGGTGGATGTTGGAATGCCAAATTCCTGCATCAGCGTTGGGAAAATAACGTTCATGGCCGTTTCTGAAGCGATGGCGACAAATCCCATCAGCCCCAGAGCGACGACAGAAATGATGAGTCGCGCGTCGAGGCGGCGTTCAAAAGTAAAAGCTTCACTCATGTTGTGATTTTAGACCTCCTTAGAATCAGATAGCGGGAGCTTGAAATCGTCGTTGCTGAGAAGCTCCCACGTTTCTTCGATGACGGACACCATTACGCAGATGTCGCGTTCGGGAATATCGGCGAAAAGCTCGGTGAGATGCTCGTGGAATTGCGCCACGTGTACATCGTAGAGCTCCTGGCCGTAAGGCGTCAGCACCAGCGTGTGGCTGCGCTTGTCGTCTGCCGCCGGGCGTCGTTCGATGGCGCCGTGTTCTTCCAGCGTGGTCAGCATGCGTGTGACGCTCGGCATCGTGCCTTCGAGAAAACGCGCCACGTCGCTCGGGCGCACGCCGTCCTGACGGAGCCCGATCTGGTAGATGGCGTCGATCACATGCACCTGACGCGGCGCCATCCAATCCGGCAGCGGCGGCAGAATGCTCAGCATGCGCTTGGCAAGCTGACAGGCGTCCAAAAACGCCCGGGTAAGACAGGTATCTATTTTAGGTCCCCTCCTCAAATGTTACCACGGGTAATTACCCGAAAAAAACACTATAATTATAGGGCCGGCGCGTACGATTGTCAACTGCTTTTGAGTACTGACGGAAAATATGCTATACTAATGAAAGAAAATTGATCGGGAGTGATTATTCATGAGAAAAAGTCTTGGCGTTCAGCCACGTATTTATCCGGAACCGGTGCTCATCATCGCTGCTTACGATGAAAATGGCACGCCGCAGTGCATGAATGCTGCCTGGGGCGGTCTCTGCGCGAGCGATAAGATCATGATGAGCGTAAATCCTGCCCACGCGACGGTTGCCGCGCTGCGCAGCGCTGGTGCCTTCAGTGTCAGCATGGGGCAGGCGGATCAGGTTGTGGCCTGCGATTATGTCGGCATCACCAGCGGCAACAATGTTGCAGATAAATTTGCGCGCGCTGGTTTTCATGCGACGAAATCTGAGCTGACTGGCGCGCCGCTCATCGACGAGCTTGCCTACACTCTTGACTGCACGCTCGAAAGCTACGACGAGGAAAGCCACATCCTCATCGGCACGATCCGCGACATCAGCGTTGACGAGCGCATTCTCACTGCTGAGGGCACGATCGATGTTCCGGCGCTGGCGCCGCTGTCCTTTGATCCGCACACGAAAAAATATTACAAAGTCACGGAAGCCGTCGCCGACGCGCGCAGCGTGGGCAAAGCGCTGCAGTGAGCAGCGAGCAGATTTCCGCTGGAGCCTGGAGAATTTCCAGGCTCTGTTTTTTATGGGTGCTGGCAGATGTGCGCAGGATGCTAAAAAGATTGACAATTTCTGACGAGTGTGGTAACTTTTGAGATAGACTGATACAGTTTTTAAGAAAATCATTCCTGTTATAGAATAGAAATAAATGAGGTGTATACTATGGTGACGGAACGCATTGAAAAAATTCGCCAGAATTACGTGAACAACAAGCCTGCGATCTCCACGGAACGCGCCTGGCTGTGGACGGAATCCCACAAGCAGACGGAAGGACTGCCGGTGTGCATCCAGCGCGCGCGGGCGTTTTACGACTGCTGCGACAAATTGACGGTACATATTTTTGAGGGCGAGCTGATCGTTGGGGCGGTTGGCGAGCACCGCAAGTGCGGCATTCTGACGCCGGAGTTTTCCTGGCTCTGGGTGGACAAGGAAATGGACACGTTTTCTGACCGTCCGCAGGATCCGTACGAAATGACCGACGAGCAGCGCGCGTTCATGCGCGAGCAGGTGTTCCCGTACTGGAAGAACAAATCACTGGAAGAAGCATTTCTGGCACGTGTGCCGGAAGACACGAAGCACATTGGCGTGGACACAGGCGTGCTCGACAACGACTCGAAATGGCGCCAGGCTGTCGGCGAGATCACGCCGGATTATCAGGATGTGCTCTTTAAGAAAGGCTTCGGCGGTCTCATTCGCGAAGCGGAGGAACACATCGCTCAGCTGGATATGACCAATCCGGAAGACGAAGACAAGCGTGATTTCTACGAATCGACGCTGTGGACGAGCCGCGGCATCATCCGCTATGCGAATCGCTACGCCGATGCGGCGGAGGAAATGGCGAAGACGGAGAGCGATCCTGTGCGCGCCGAAGAGCTGCGCGTGATCGCGAAAAACTGTCGCCGCGTGCCGGAAAATCCGCCGGAATCTTTCTACGAAGCGCTGCAGTTTATCTGGTTTGTGCAGATCGGCGGGATTCTGTCGGAAAATCCGCTGTCGCTGAATCCTGGGCGTTTCGACCAGTACATGGATCCGTACTACGAAGCGGATCTCGCGAAAGGCGCGATCACGCCGGACGCTGCGCAGGAGCTCATCGAAGCGTTGTGGCTGAAATATTCTGAGTGGGTCTGGACGATCTCGTCGAACACGGCGGATTATTTTGCTGGCTACAACCAGTTCCAGAATCTCACCGTCGGCGGCAAAAAACGCGATGGCTCCGACGGCACAAATCCGATCACCTACATGGCGCTGAAAGCGACGGAGGAAGTCAAGACGCACCAGCCAGGGCTTTCTGTGCGCGTGCAGGCGGATTGCCCAAAAGAATTCCTCGACGCCGTCTGCCATCTTGTGGCACAGGGAACAGGTTTCCCAGCGATCCACAGCGACGCCGTGGGCTATCAGATGCTCCTGAACGCTGGCTATGAACCAGACGACGCCCGCGACTGGAACAACTGCGGCTGCGTTGTGCCGCATTTCCGCAAGACCGGCGAATGGACAGCGGCTGTAAATATGAATTTCGGCTCGGCGATGGAATACGCGCTGAACCAGGGTTATTCGCTGATGACTGGAGAAAAAATGGGGCTGGACGAAAAACCAGCCGATGAGATGACGAGCTTTGACGATGTGAAGAACGCATTCTACAAGCAGTTCGACAACCTCTGCCGCCATTCGATCATTCTCACCATCGAGGCACAGCGTCTGCACAAGGAAATGGTGCCGCGCCCATTCCTCTCGTCCTGCATTGAGCACTGCATGGAAAGCGGGAAGGATCTTTCCCAGGGCGGCGCGAAATACAACGTCGGCCCGGTCATCACCGGCATCGGCCTGGCGGTCGTGGCAAATTCTCTGGCGGCTGTGAAAAAGCTCGTCTTCGAGGATCAGGTTTGCGACATGCAGACGCTGGCGAAGGCGCTCCAGGCCAACTGGGAAGGTTTTGATGATCTGCGCGAACAGGCCAAGGCTTGTCCGAAATACGGCAACGACGACCGCTATGTCGACGACATCGCCATCGAGATCGCCAACCATTTCTACCATGAGATCCACCAGTACCGCGATATTTTTGGCAGTCCGTTCAACACGGCGTTCATGGGGATTTCCAACTACATCCCGATGGGGCGCGTGCTAGGCGCCACGCCTTGCGGACGCAAAAACGGCGAGCCATCGAGCGAAGGCGTGTCGCCATTTGTCGGCACCGACACCTCGACGCCGCTGGCAGCGATGCGCTCCGCCGCCAAGCTCAATCAGGAGATCCACAGCGGTGGCACGCTTCTGAACCTGCGTCTCGATCACAATCTCGTCGCCACCAAGCGCGGCCAGGCCAACCTGGGCGCGATGGTGCAGACGCTGTTCAGCCTGGGCGCTTTCCATGTCCAGTTCAACTGCATTTCCTCGGAGGTTCTGCGCGACGCGCAGGCGCATCCGGAAAATTATAAAGATCTGCTCGTGCGTGTGGCCGGCTATTCGACGCAGTTCGTTAATCTGTCGAAATCCATGCAGGACGCGATCATCGCGCGCACCGAGCACAGCAATTTCTAAGCAAAAGGAGGAGGCGGGAGCCAGGCGCTCCCGCCGATGTTGTTATGGGCGGTTATATCATGCAACTGCAGCATTTTTCGGTCAACGACGGCGACGGCATCCGCACCATTGTGTTCATGGCGGGCTGTCCGCTGCGCTGTGCCTGGTGCGCCAATCCCGAGGGGCAGACGCGGCGCAACGCCATGACCCATTGGGCAGAAACGGAAGACATTCTTGCTGAGCTGCGCCATCAGGCGATCTTCTTTCGCCAGTCTGGCGGCGGCGTCACTTTTTCCGGCGGCGAAGCCACAGCCCAGCCAGATTTCCTGCGGGAAATGGTGGACGCGCTCTACGACGAAGGATTTTCGCTGGCGATCGAAACCTGCGGGTATTTTGACTACGCGCAGATGGCGCCAACCCTGCGCAAGATGGACACGATTTTCATCGATATCAAGCACATCGATCCGCGCCAGCATCACGCATTCACCGGCGTCGACAATGCGCTGATCCTGCAGAACATCCGCCGCGCCAGTGACGAGGGCTTGCCGCTCGTTGTGCGCATTCCCACGATCGTCGGCGTCAATGCCGACGACGAGACAATGACGCGCGTCTTCGATTTTTTCGAGAAAAATCAGATTCGCGCCAAGCTGGAATTTTTGCCGTATCATCGCTACGGCGAAGCAAAATACGAAAAGCTCGGGCTGGCGCTGCCGGATCCCCGCTTCGCCACGCCGAGCGAGGAGCAGCTCGCACACTGGACAGCCATGGCGGAAGCGCGTGGCATTGAGGTTGTGAGCTATAAATAAAAGTGCTCTTAAAATGCGAGCACTTTTTACGAGCACTTTCGTGAAAGGAGAATGACCATGGATGCAGATGTCTTGCTCTTCTTTGACAAACAGCGTGCGGCGCTGCCGATGTATGAAGCATTCGAGCAGGCGCTTTTTGAGCGATTGCCAGACACACGCATGAAAGTACAGAAAACGCAGATTTCCTTCTATAATAAACACCAGTTCTGCTGTGTGTCGTTTTTGCGCGTGCGCAAGAAAAAAGAGCTGCCAGATCCGTATCTTGTCGTCACCTTTGGTCTGGAGCACGAGGTACAGTCGCCGCGTATCGCTGCCGCTACCGAGCCTTATCCAAATCGCTGGACGCATCATGTGGTGCTCGCATCTCCGCTTGAAGTGGACGACGAACTCATGTGCTGGGTTGAGGAAGCAGCGGCGTTTTCTGCTGTGAAATAGAAAAAATCTCCATCATTCGCTTATGAGCAGATGATGGAGATTTTTCATTCAGCGCTTGCGCCGCAGGCCGCGCAGCTCTGAGAGCACGAGCCCGCCGAGGGTGAGCAGCGTGCCGCAGGCTGTCATCCAGGTGAACGGCTCGCCGAGGATGATGACCGAGCTCACAACGGTGATCACCGGCGTGAGAAAAATGTAGAGACTCGCCTGCACCGCGCCGAGATGGCGGATCGCCGTGTTCCAGGTGACAAAGCAGAGCGCCGACGCGCCGAGCCCGAGGAAAAGAATGTTCGCCAGATTCAGCGGATCGGCGAAACGGCTGAGACCCGGCTGGAAATCGAAGAGCCAGCAGGCCGGCAGCATAAAGAGCAGTCCGTAGAAAAATGTGCGCCGCGTCGTCTGGATCGTTGGGTAGCCAAAAGCAGCGATCTTGCGCGTGAGGATCGAATAAAAGCCCCAGACCAGCGCCGCCAGAAGCGCCAGCAGGTCACCGCGCGGATTCAGCGAGAGCGCGCTGCCGTTAAAGCTGATGAGACAGACGCCTGCCATCGCCACGAGAAATCCCACGAAGAAATTCGCTGGCAGCCGCTCCTCGCCGCGCAGAAAAAGCGCCGCCAGCATCGCCGTGAAAAGCGGCGCCACCGCCACGATCACGCCCACGTTTGAAGCCATTGTGTAGGTCAGCGCGATGTTTTCCAGCAGATAGTAGAGACAGATCCCGCAAAGCCCAGCGCCGGCAAAGATCCATTCCTGCTGCGCCGTTGTTCTGCGCAGCGGATGCGGGAAGACGATCCACAGCGCCGCGTAGCCCAGGAGAAAACGGAAAAAGAGAATCTCCACCGGCTGAAAACTTTCCAACAGCACCTTCGTCGCGATAAACGTCGTGCCCCAGATGAGCACCGTCAGCAGCGCCGCCAGATGCCCGCGCCGCGTGTATTTGTTCATAGATTCCCCCTCCGTTTCCTATGTGTCGATGAGTAGTATACCACAAGCGCGGCGCAGAGAAAAGCCGCAAGCGTCGTGCTTGCCATTGCGGTCTGTATTTCGTACAATAGAATGTAGAACAATGTGCGAAAGGAGGATGAACATGACAGAAGCAGAAATTATTGAACTGGTGCGTGGCGGTGAGGGCATCAACGTTGAGTTCAAGCGTTCGGCGACAGCCATCACAAAGGATGTTTATGATACTGTGTGCGCTTTTTCCAACAGGGACGGTGGCGTGATCCTGTTGGGTGTCAGCGACGACGGAACGATCACCGGTGTTGCGCCAGAAGCCATCGATCACATGAAGGCAGATTTTGTCACAGCGATCAACAACGCCGAAAAATTTTATCCGCCGCTTTATCTGCAACCACAGACATTTGAGGTGGCGGGGCACGTACTGCTTGTCATCCAGATTCCACCGAGTACGCAGGTTTGCCGGCATCGCGGGCGAATTTTTGATCGCAATCATGAAGCGGACATCGATATTACAAACAGTGTGGATATGGTTTATCAGCTGTACGCGCGCAAGAGCAGCAGTTATTTTGTCAATAAAGTTACGGGCTTTCAAATGGATGATCTGCGCGCAGATCTCATCGACCGTGCGCGAGAGATGACGCGTGTGCGTGCGAGCGATCATCCTTGGCGCACGATGAGCGATGAAGCGATGCTGCGCAGCGCTGGACTGATTTTGCGCGATGATGTGAGGCAGATCGAGGGAGTGACGATCGCTGGCATTCTGCTCTTTGGCAAAGATCCAACGATCATGGCGGTGCTGCCGCAGCACAAAACAGATGCGATCTTGCGCATTGAGAACCTCGATCGTTATGACGACCGTGATGTCATCATCACCAATCTGCTTGAGAGCTACGACCGTCTCATGGCATTTGGCAAGAAGCATCTCAGCGATCCATTTGTCATGGAGGGGATTCAGAGCATTAGTGCACGCGATAAGATTCTGCGTGAGATTTTTTCGAACAGCTTGGCGCATCGCGATTATTCCAGCGGCTATGTAGCAAAATTTGTCATCGAACGCGAGCGCATGTTTACTGAAAACGCCAACCGTGCTCACGGTCACGGTGTGTTGCAGCTTTCGGCGTTTGAGCCCTTTGCAAAGAATCCGCCGATCTCCAAAGTTTTTCGTGAGATCGGTTTAGCGGACGAGCTTGGCAGCGGCATGCGCAATACCTACAAATACACGGCCTACTATTCCGGTGGCGAGCCAGCGTTCACAGAAGGCGATGTGTTTCGCATTGTGATTCCGCTGTCGCCGACCGCGACAGCGAAAGTAGGACCTGGGAAGAAAGATCTTGTGGGTAGAGAACAAGATAAGACCCAAGATAAGACCCAAGATAAGACCCAAGATAAGATTTTGGATTATTGTAAGGAGCCGCGGTCTAAAGCAGAAATAGCGACATACTGTGGCTACTCGAATAGTAAGAGCTTTACCAGGCTGTATCTTAAGCCGCTTCTTGACAGCGGCCATCTTCAAATGACTTTGCCAGACAAACCGACGAGTCGCAACCAGAAATATATTACGGTGGCGCATGAAGAGTAACGATGGAGATTCAGCAATATTTCCACTATGGGCAGTTGATCGCAAAATTGAGGACGAAAATGGGGCTGTCACACGAACGAAAACCATCGTTTGTGTGACAGCCCCGGTTGGCTAATGCCCACGGTGTTTGGCTTTTTGTTTGGCGCGGCGTTTGGCGTAGCGTTCTGCCTGTGCTTCTTCGCGGGCTTTGCGCTGAAAAGCGTTGCGGCTGCTTTTGTTGGCTTCGTGCTGAGCGGCGAGTGCTTGTTGCGCTTTGGTGCCGATGCCGCGTGATGCTGAGGCTTTTCGCGCGGCGCGCTGGCGGCGTTTCGGATTGCTGTGATGCATCTGGCGATCTGCAGCGACGGTTGGACTGAACGCCAGCTTCCGGAAACGCTGCTGTACGAACGCGAGCACTTCGGCATTCGTTGGCTCTGCGCCGAAAACATGCCTGCATACGGAAAGTTGGTCGTCTTCCACGCGCTCGAACACGCCGACCCAGAATGGATCCTCAAAATACACCGTGAGTGTGAGTGTAGTTTGCGCCATCTTGGTCCCTCCTTTTGAAAAAGATGGACAAAGAATGGACAACCCAGGAGGGGCAGGTTACTTACCTCACGAGTGTGAGACGGCCGGGCTACCTACCGGCTCTCGCGCGAACGGCGCTTTGCGTTTTTATCTTTGCCGCAGCAGTGGCTGCAAGTTTATTATACCACGACAGGTGGATCATTAAAAGTTGTGTACGTATAAGCGGATCGGCGCGCCATCGTCGTCGTGCGCCATGGTGAGAAAGCGCCAGCCGTAATGTAAAGAATGGTTGGTCGCATAGATGTGTACTCCTTTTCGTGCTTTTTTAGATATTCTCTATTATAGCAGAAAACAGCGGCGCGCAGAAAAGCCGCACATATCTCGTTTGGATATGCGCGGGTTGAAAGGGAGTAGCCCAATGGCTCATTTTTCTTCGGAATCGCGGTAGATATCTGCGACCTGTTTGCCAAATTTTTTGTATTCGCGTGCGGTTTCTTTGGCAGCTTTTTTGATGGCGCGGGCGTCGCGACGGTCTTTGTTGCGATAAGCGGTGCCGATATCGCGATAGGCATCGCCGAGGTCGTCGCTGTCGTCGGCGGTCATTTCACGAAAGCGTTCGGCGGCGCGGCTGATCAGCCAGTTTATCGCCAACGGGCTGAGAAGTTTTGCGCTGGACGACGGAATGCGCGCCTGATGCGGAAAAGCGTTGACAAGCGGTACGCCGGCGCGTACAATCACAGTAAGATGAGCCAGAATGTACGATTAATATCGATTGGAGGATATTATTGTGAATAGAACCATAGAAAAACAAGTCACTGGTCAGCAGACATTTGACGGCGCAGGCGTGGATCTTGTGCGCGTGCTGGGGCATCCAACATCGGAAGCGTTTGATCCGTTTCTCATGCTCGACAGCTTCGACAGCACCGAGCCGGAAGCGTACAAAGCGGGCTTCCCGATGCATCCGCACCGCGGCATTGAGACGATCAGCTACATCGCCAGCGGAAAAATGATGCACCGCGACAGCCTTGGCCACGAGGACACGATTTCCGACGGCGAGGTGCAGTGGATGACAGCGGGCAGCGGCATTCAGCACGAGGAAAAGCTGCCGGCGTCGGAGCGGCTGCTCGGCGTGCAGCTTTGGCTCAATCTGCCGGCGGCAGAAAAAATGACCGAGCCAGCGTATCACGCGATCAAGAATGATGCGATTCCGGAGGTTGCCCTCGATGGTGGAAAACTGCGCGTGATCGCCGGTAGCTTTGACGGCGTGCAGGGATTCCAATCGCGCCATCTGCCGCTCGATTATTACGACGTGCAGCTTTCAGCTGGCGCCAGCGTAGAGATCCCAACAGATCCTGCGCGCACGACGATCGCCTTCACACTGCTCGGCGACGCCGAGATCGAAGGGACGCAGATCGCCGAGAAAACAGCCGTCAAGCTCAGCGCTGGCGAAAGCCTGAGCCTCGCCGCAACAGAGGATGCTGCGGCGCAGATCCTCGTCATGAGCGCGCCCGCCCTCGGCGAACCGATCGCCTGGCACGGACCGATCGTGATGAACAGCCTCGCCGACATCGCCAAGGCCAGCGTGGAGCTGCGCAATGGCACCTTCCTCAAGCACGAGATCAAGTATTAAACGACACAAACGGAGACGCTCCCGCGCGGGAATGTCTCTGTTTTTTTAGTCGTCGGTGATGGTGAAAATTTCTTCGATCGGGACACCGAACACTTCGGCGATGTGCCAGGCCAGCACCAGCGATGGATTGTAGCGGCCTTTCTCGAGATTGCCGATGGTTTCACGGCGCACGCCGACGCGCGCGGCTAGCTCTGCCTGATTCATGCCGAAGCGGGCGCGGTATTCTTTGATGCGGTTGTGGATCATTCGTCGTCGAGCTCCTTCCACTCACGCCATTCGCGCACAGTGAGCACGGCGGTGAAGCAAATATACGCAGTGAGAAAACCACATTTTACAGCCAACGCTGTTGTTCCGGCAGAAGAGCCCGAGAGAAATGTGGCGACGAGGATCACGAGCGTTACAACGGCCATTTCTGCGAAAAATGCCCAGAGCGCAGCAACTTTGACATGTTCGAGGAAAAATTCGTCTGGCTTGACGCCAAAGTAAGGGAGAAAAATGAGAAAGATAAGAAATGCCAGATAGCTGCGGTCGCCATTGACAAACCAGAGCGCAGCTGGCAGCGCCATGAGCGAAAGCAGGCCGACAGGATTGATGTGTGTGAATTTCATGCTGGACCCTCCGTTCATTCGCGGGCACCGCGCTGTTCACGCCATTCGCAGAGCGCCAGCGCCAGGCTGAAGACGATTACCGACGTGGCAAAGCTGAGGCCAAAGGCCATGGCGGCTGCACGCGCTGGATCATAAAATGCGCAGAAGAGAAACACGTAGACAATGAGGGAAAGCAGGCTGGCGAAAAAAGCGAGCGTCGCTGTTTTGCGCACATTTTCGAGAAAGAATTCGTCCGGCAGCACCCAGAAATAGCGTATATAATAGAAGAAACCGAAAAAACCAAACCAACCTTTGTTGTCTGTGAGAAAGCCGAGCACGGCGATGATCGAGAGCAACGCCAGCAGGCCAAGGGGATTGAACCGTCGCATGAGAAAACACTCCTTTCACGATGTGGTGAATTTCGCTCCTTATGATAGAAATATACCACATTACGCACGCGGCGTCAAGTGGGAAAGGATGCAGGAATTTGGCTGCTGTGGTATAATAAGCGCATGAATGACACGAGGGGGTGAATGATTTTGGAACAGGTGATTTTTGAACGTGCGGGCGGTGCGCTGGCGTTGGCGGATGGTCGGGCGACGGCTGAGCTGGCTATAGCTGGCGATGTGCCGACGCTGTTGGCGCGGCTGGGTGTGATGAAGCCGCTGGTGGTGAGTGGCGGTGGACTTGCGCGCAGCGGCGTGGCGGAGGAAATGGCGCGGCGCGGGATGCCGCTGGTCCATTTCGACGGATTTGCGCCGAATCCGACGGCGGAGCAGGTGCAGGCAGGGCTGGCGATGTTCCGTGTGGAGGGTTGCGACGGGATCCTCAGCATTGGCGGCGGCAGCGCGATGGATGTGGCGAAGGGGATCAAGGCGCTGGGCGAGACGGATGCGCACGCTTCTCTCTTGGAGCGCCTGACGCATCCGCAGCCGATGGCGGTGCCGCATGTGGCGCTGCCGACGACGGCTGGCACCGGCAGCGAGTCGACGCATTTTGCGACGATCTACATCGGCGGGAAGAAATATTCTGTCGCGCATGAAGCGCTGCTGCCGGAAGCGGCGATCCTCGATCCGGAAGAATTGTCAACGCTGCCGGATGCGGAGCGTGCAGCGACGTTTCTCGATGCGCTCTGCCACAGCATCGAAAGCTACTGGTCGCGCCGCGCGACGGCGGAGAGCCGCACCTACGCTGCGCAGGCGATCGGCCTTTTGGCGGCGAATGCGGCGGCGTATCTGCGTGGCGACGAGGCGGCAGCGAGCGCGGTGATGGTG
>OLOM01000345.1_pt1 | contig 36862 bp, 32 predicted proteins | sample 1672531 | NCBI WGS metagenome assembly OLOM01 (sample SAMEA3136696, study PRJEB25190) | human gut metagenome | reverse complement strand
TCCGGCGTATATCGTTTGTTTGGTACTCCTTTTGGCATAGCAAAACACCCCACTTCTTAGATAGTATATCATACTGTCTAACAAGTGGGGTGCTGTTCACTTCCAAGTAGGCAAGAAATCAAGAATACCGACATCATACCTAATCCCGTTGATATAAGCAATTCGCAACCATAGGTATAGATTTTTATTAAATCTGAAGATAATTGACACTTTTGAATGATAATATTTGAAATCTTAGTTGCTATATTATTTAACATATAAAAGCTCCCCTTTGGCTTTAATTATAAACCAAAGGGGAGCTTTTGGAAGACAAATTGATTGAATTGTATTAGTTTATGTATCGAGTAGTCGAAAACACAGGGAAGCTGAAGAAACAAAATATCCATTTTCAAATTCATGTAAGAGGAATCCATTATTTCTCTCAACCGTATCTCGAATATTTTTAATTCCCCATCCATGCAGGTGATCAGAGTTCATTTTCGTACTGGCAAGCTCCGGATTCTTCAAAAGAGGGTTTTCTGCAGCCGTGTTCTTTACCGTAAAAAACGCAAAGCACTCTTTTTGCCTAATCTCCACAATGACTTTACGCAGCCTTCCTTCCGGTATCACACGGCACGCTTCCAATGCGTTATCAATTTGGTTAGACAGCACACCGCAAATATCTATCGAGCTCAAAGATGTCGGTAAATGAAAATCCGCATTAAATTCAAATTCTATATGATCCCGATCTGCTTCGGCAGCTTTACAATTTATAATCGCATCAATAATATCGTTTCCGGAGTGACAGGCTGCACTTTCTCTCACCGGCACATCTAATAAAGATTGGAGATATGCCGACATCTCTCCTATTTTTTGTTCCCGTACCAACTCGCGCATAACTTTCAAATGGTGGTTAAAATCATGCTGCCGTTTAGCGCTCTCCACTTTATCTGCATGAATCAGTTGATAATTTCGCGCCATCAAAGCGTTCTCCGATTGCAAAATCTCCTGCATTTGCTTGTCCTTTTCAGCTTTGGTCATCACAGAAAAAAGGGAAAAAACAACAGTAATAAGGCACAAAACGAACAACCATGAGAATATAACCGCGATCTGCATAGTCATTAAATCGGGTTTAATAACCATACCGAATAAGAGCTGCATCACTGTATACGCCACAATACTCAACGAGCACAGCACCATCTGCAATTTTATCGAAAGTACTTTTAGACCCTTAATATGCTTTCGTATAAAAAGATAGAGCAATACATCCGTCAGTTTATCGATCAACAAATACAATGAACGCTTAGGCCCTACCGTTGTAAATTCGGTAAACATATCATGTGGTACGCCATAAACAAAGCCTACTAAAACTACAAGAATATAATCAATCGTTTGAACCACTAAAAAAGCCAACATACACGCCGTTATGCGAACAATCAATGAACCGGTTGAAGCTATTTTAGATGTAACAAAAACAACGAAAGCCATAGTTAGTATCGGTGTTAAAAAAGAAAAAACCGATATTTCATTCATACCTATAACAATAACAGAGGATATGAGCGAGAAGAATGCAAGAAAGAGTGCATACCTCATTCCTTTAAATTTCTGTCCGGAAATCGTTATCACAGCCATAAGAATAATTAAATTTTCAATATATGTAGCACCCATTTCTATCAAAGGGTAAACCTTATCCATATCTCTTATCTCCACATTCTAACAATGGTTTCTTTTACATTCGCTAACATAGGTCTGCTTATGGCTAAAGATTCACCAGTACGAAGGATAATTTCATTGCCTTTTAATTCTCGGATGAAATCAATATTTACAAAGGTACTCCGATCAATATAAATAAACCTCTTATCCCCTATCACGCTATAAATTGTCTTTAATCCTCTATTATCTTTGATGACGCCTTGTCGCAGCGTATAAATCTGTGAGCTTCGCAAAATATGCTGAACATATAATATTTCGTTATACGGAATTCGCAAAGCGTCTGTATAATGTGGAACGACCAGATACCCGGATTCCAACGCAGAGAATTCTTTCTGTACTGCTTCTAATGCTTCCGGCAACTTTTGAGATAATACCAATTTAGAAACATACCGTAAAGCTCGAAATTTATATCCGTCCGGTGCCAATTCACTATGTGAGGTTAAAAAGACGATAATGGCAGCAGGCAGCTTATTCCTTATTTTATCTGCAAGCTGAAAACCATCAACTTTTGGCATTTCAACATCAAGGAAAAAAACATCATGTGAATCACCTGCATCGATCACACTGGAAAGATATACGCTATCACTGTACTCCGTTATAGAAACACTTTGATTTTTACTATTTTCCCTATACCACTCAATAATTTTCTGATGTAACTGCAACATATCTTCTTTATTATCGTCACACAAAGCAATTCGTATCATATTCTCGCACCTCCTATTTACGAAAAAGAATATGTGCTCCGGCGATTTATATCCATAAACAGAGCATTTTTCTCAGAAATCATCAAAATATATCGGTCATTTACTGCTCTTTTATTTCTCAAATTCAAGTTACTATTAAATACTCTAACCCGTGGCGTAAAATCTGTCAAGCTATCTATGATAGATTCTACAACTTCTGAAATCGGGCCACTGCTATATTTAGAAGATGTCCAACGGGGAATACAAGTGCGTATATTATTCCTCGTTACTGTGTAGCGCTCTTTCGGTGCGGGACTTAAAATCATTAACTCATCAATTTCATTATTTTCAAATTTAGGTATTTCGGAATAAATCGAAAGCAATTCATAAAAATCGCATCCTCCTTCAACTAATAATTCAAACAATTTCATACTAAACGGATGTCCCGGTGAAATATCACTATTCTCTTTTTGTATCATTCTTTGAGCAAATTCTTTTAGTGATAAATTAAGTGGAACCAAATAATCATTTAAAGCCAACAAAATTACCTCCTTTAAATTTTTCTATATTTATATTTACCACATTTTGAAGCAATGTGCAGTATCTCTTGCTTCAAATGTATAATCTTATGTATCGAATTATCCCATTTTCAGCAATTCAATACACAAAATAGCCTAATTGGAGCAAAAAATATTTTCAAATCTGAATGCAAATGGTACGATGCAATCACAAGGTGGCCACCTAAAAGAAACAAAAATGGATGTACAGAAATGGGTATTAAAAAGTTCGCAGCAACACTTGCAGCCGTCGTTATGGCTTTTTCCTGTATGGCAGTTTCCGCATCAGCAGCTGAAACCGCTACTTACAATAACCATGACGACACCGCATTCTCTTTTGCTTTTAGCGATTGGGGAAGATCCAATACCACAGGTCGTTCAAAAACAGACACTTCCGGTACATACATCATCGCCAATACTATTTGCAACGGAGGCTTTGATGTTTATGTCGATGGATATGACTCAAGCGCTGGCACTTGGGTGGATTGCACAGATAAAACCACCCGTGGGCAGCCTCACCTGAAAACGACCAATAACCCTGGTCTTATCAGCCAATGGGTTTATGAAAACGGATACCGCAAGGCACGTCTTGGCGGTTACAAGTGGGGATCAAATCGAAGCGCTACCGGTTTGTGGAGCCCTGATTCTGCTGGCAGTTACCGGTATCTTGGTTCCACCACGTAAACCAGCTAAAATGATTGCAAAATCTGCGAACGGCAAAACTGTTCGCAGATTTTGTCCTATAAATTGGTCTTAATACGGAGGCGACCATAAAATGGCCAAAAAACACATAGCAAAAAAAGTCAAATGGAGTAATAAACAAATTTTTCTGCGCATTATCCTGCCTATCCTCATTGTCGCCGTTCTGACCTCTCTCGGCTTTTTGCTTTTAAAATTATTAGATAACCACCAAGGTTACATACCGCCTGAAGATACATCTTCCACTGAATCTTCCTCTGCCACTGAACCCTCTTCATCCACTGATTCCGAAAGCTGTTCCACAAATAAAGCCGGTACAACCGTCGTACAAATTGGTGAGCCCATCACCTTAAGCGTTGAAGAAGACCTTGCAACTACCGGCCTTCTCGGCAATTACGATGCAGCGCTCCCATGGGTTTCCGGAAGCATGTGCCTCACTGTCAATAAAGCAGAGCTATACCCTTCTATTTCGGATGCCGGCATTTCTTCTGAAGAATGCGCCTACACGCGCGATAACAACTTACCTTTCATTCTGCTTGACATCACACTGGAGAACATTGATGCCGAGACGATCGGTGATATGACTTTTTTCATCGGCGACCTAATCTCCGCAGAAGCTTATGAAAGTCAAAATGTGCAAAGCGATCGTTTCCTTACCATGTCTCCTATATATTACAGCGACCACCCTGCTGTTTCTGATGAAACACGTGATTATTTTCATGGTGAACTATCGCCCGGCACATCAAAAACATTTCAGCTCGGTTTCTTTGCAGACGATACGCCGAAAGACGTGATTCTAAAGCTCGGCACAAATGGCTGTGTGCAGAAGTACGGTGTTGATCTCAATATGGACTTAAGTAAAGGAGCACAGAAATGAAAAATACACTGAAAGCAGAATTGCACCAAGCTTTTCATAACCGTTTCTTTTACATCAGCTTTTTTCTTATGTTGGCGTTTTCCGTGTTCGGTGTCTTCTTCATGGAATTACCACGCGAATCTGGCTTTGACTTATGGCGACAATACAGATTTGATGAAAATGGTGCACCGCTAACAACGCTCTTTTTGCCCGCTACCGGCCTTTATTGCAAATGGCTCGGCGGCGATGCTGGTCAATTTACGACCGCCGCCTTTTATTTTCTCGTGTTTTTAGTCTGCACGGTTCCATTTTCATGGTCTCTGGTTTCCGAAAAACAGAGCGGCTACGAAAGCCATATGATTTTGAGCGCCGGTAAACCTGCGTACTACATTTCAAAGTATTTCGCTTCGTTTTTGTCTGGTGCATTTGTCATCATCGTACCGCTACTCACCAATTTCATCCTTTCCGCCTGCTTTGTTCCTGCCTTTCGACCGGAACCTTATGCCGATCTATACTACGGCGTTCCTGTCACCTACCTTTGGAGTAGCCTCTACGTAACTCATCCATTGCTTTATGTGCTCTTATACATACTATTAGCAGGTGTCATGGCCGGTATGTGGGCCACAGTCGGTGTGTCCCTCGCTTTTTTGGTACAGAATCGGTTTGTCGTGATGATCCTCCCCTACCTCCTTCTCCTATTCTTCCACGTCATGTGGAGCCACTTTGCTGGTTCTATTTTAAATCTCCAAATTCAGCTTTCGCCCTTTTACTTTATTATTCCAAGAGCGATTGAATATACAAACAGCGGCTGGGTGATTCTCGTGTGGATTGCCGTCATTCTGCTTTTTGATCTTCTCGTATATTGGAGAAAGGGGCTTTGTTCCGATGTTCTCTAACTTTATTCGGTTCGATCTAAAAAACGGCCTTTTAAAAGCTTGGAAGAAATATGTCATCGCTTTATTCGTGTTTTCTTGTTTTTTCTCTTTTCATTTCTTTCGTGTATATGCCCAAAATATCCGACTGCAAAAATCCGGAGAAACACCTCTCCGTTTTACCTGCGGTGATCTGCTCCTTTCTGTTTTAGGCGGCATGAAGGAATTTCACTATGAAGACGGAGAGCCTTTCTTATTTCCAGCTTTGTGGATATTTGTATTTTTGCTCCTATTATATTTCACACTACGCTACCCCTCAGAGAATTTAAGCGGCATCGGTAAAAGCATGTTAATCTTGTCACAGCACCGCAAAACATGGTATCTTTCAAAATGTGTATGGTGTGTCAGTTTTGTGCTCATGTATTTTGCTGTACTTTATCTCACCGCTTTTCTCACTTGCATCTGCCTCGGCGGCGAAGTCACTTTACAACCAAGCGAATACGCTCCTGCTATACTAAACGCCGGCACATATCTCAAAGCCCCTCCGTGGAATATCCTCCCAGGGCTTTTCCTCATTCCCTGCACGGCCTGCAGCATCGCTCTACTCCAAATGCTTTTCACCTTTTTCATGCGTCCCATTTTCAGCTATATTATTTCCTGTGTCCTGCTGCTCTCTTCTGCTTATTTTGCATCCCCATTTCTTCCCGGAAATTATCTTATGTTCTTCAGAACCGAGATTTTCTCCGAAAATGGACTGTCTATTTTCCTTGGCTTTTGCACCGCTTTTTTCATGATCGTTCTAAGCTGTGTTATCGGCTGCCTGCGAATAGAACAAATGGATATACTCGAAAAAGAATAAGGAGGTTTTACTTTTGAAAATAATAGTCGATCACGTTTCTAAAATAATTAAGGGTATCGATATCCTCACAGATATTTCCATGGTTTTAACGTCCGGACATATCGTTGGTTTTCAAGGTGTAAATGGTTCCGGAAAAACCATGCTTATGCGTTTAATAAGCGGCTTGATTCGTCCAACAAATGGCACTGTTTCCATAGACGGAAAGGTTCTCGGCAAAGACATCTCTTTTCCGCCCAGTATCGGAACGCTCATTGAAAATCCTGCCTTTTTAGACGGTTACTCCGGATTTGAAAATCTCCGCATTTTGGCTTCTATACACAACAGAATAACGTCGGAAGACATTAAAGCTACCATTTCTGCCGTTGGCTTAGACCCCAAAAGCCGCAAAGCCTACCGCAAATACTCGCTCGGTATGAAGCAGCGTCTCGGCATCGCAGCCGCCGTCATGGAACACCCGGAGCTTATCTTATTAGATGAACCCACAAACGCATTGGATGTTGACGGTGTTGCCATGGTCAAAAAGATCATCCAAAAAGAAAAAGATCGCGGTGCGCTCATCATTCTCTGCTGCCACGATCCTGAAGTCCTTAATGCCTTAGCTGATGAAATTTACCATATTCAAGAAGGGAAATTAGCTTCGCACCATATAAAGGAGGAAACTGCATGAAACGCATTATAATTTTCACCCTCTCCCTCCTTGTCGCCGTTGGGCTTAGCACCCGTATCTGGTATATAAATACTCATGTAGACCCGCAGTTCACGCCTCCCAAAACCGAAATATATCAAATGGGAGAATGGGTTGAATTGGACGGTGATTTTCAGTTTTCTGCCGATGAAAGTACAAAAGGCTATGCTGTAAAGCTTGAAAACATCGAATTCATGTCTCCGAAGGATTACGCTGCGCGTTATGGCCTTGAGCTTTCCGCATTTTATTCTCTTGATGATACACTGCCCGAATTCGTTGCCGACCTAACACTAAACTTCCGCAACACAGGAAACGATGAAGGATACATACAATTCGTTTATTACCGCATCTACTCAGAAAAAGACTTACGCTCTTTCTATCCGCTTGCAGATGTCAATGCCTTACTACACCCCGAAATGAGCGATAAACTCGGCTTCAAAATTTATCCGGGTACGGAAAGTGGGCCAAACCACTTTTGTCTTATCTCCGCTGTTGAAGCAACCGGTGCCGTAACCGGCAATAGTAAAAACTTTCCCAAATACCTTCAAATCTCCATGACCCCTACCCGCAAGGTCATCGAAATTCCAGAGTTAAACATTTCATAAACGTAAACCGGCAACATTGCCGGTTTTTGTTTTTCTTTCCTTTCACTGTTAAACTGAATTAACCCTAACGGGAATTTTTATCTAACAGGAGAAGTTTACAATGGAAAGAAAAGTCTGCACCATCGGAGAATGGCTGGATGTTTGGTATGAGGTGTACGCCGTGCCGGAATATGCCCCGAAAACGCTCGAAATCTACCGAGATGCCCGAAAGAGGTTATCGCGGCGTTTCCCGGAAATCGAAAGCACGCTGCTCACCGAGCTGCTGCCGGTCACGTTTCAAAAAGCCTTGAATGACCTATCGAGGAAATACGCAAAATCATCTTTACGGCATATCAAGTCGCTTTATAACTTGGCCTACCAAACCGCGATTGAGAATCACCAGTGTACGGAAAACCCGATCAATGGTGTCACCGTCCCCAAAAAAGCCTCGGAAAAAGTCATCAACGGGCTATCACGCGAAGAACAGCAAGCGTTTGAAGAAGCTGCAAAGCAACTCACGATTCGAGATCAGTTCATTCTGCAAACCTTTCTGTTGACCGGCCTGCGGCGCGGAGAGCTGCAAAACCTGCGCTGGCAGGACTGGGATAAAAAAGCCAAGGTTTTGCACGTTGAAAAAAGCAAAACCGAAAACGGCATTCGCAGCGTGCCAGTGATTCCCGAAGTCGCCCTTATGCTCACACATCTGCAAGGCTGGGCTAAGCGCTGCAGCTCTAACCGATACATATTCGGCGATGCAGAACCGGTAAGCGCCAGTCACTTACGGCACATTTGCCTGTACACTTCAAAGTGCGCCGGAATTCGCCGCGTATCGCCGCACATGCTGCGCCATACCTTCGCGACCCGAATGATTGAAAACGGCTCGGATGCAAAAAGCCTTGCTCTTATCATCGGTCACTCCAACCCGGCCTTTACGCTCCGCCGGTACGTCCACCCGGATCACACATCCCTCTACGAGCAAATGTGCCGCCTTTCAAGCATACAGCAATAAACCGGCAAAATTGCCGCTTTTTAAAACAGAAAAACCTACCCACCACTATCGGCGGGTAGGTTTTACCTTTGCTATCCTCTGCTTTTTATGCGTAATGAACGATTTGGTTAAGGGTATAGAGCTGCGTTTCGTTTTCTGCCGCATGATCGATAATTTTCTTGTCAAATCCGTTTTCAGAAAATAGTGCATAGTGAAACTTGGCTTTTTCTTTCAGCGGAGAAAGCTTTGCCACCGTGTCACAGTACTCAGAATAGGAAAACGGTACGCCTTTGAATTTACATTCACCCACCAGATATTCCTTTGCCCCTCGGTCAATACAGAGTATGTCAATCTCCGTCTCTGCTGTCCGCAGTCCGGAAGCTGCTTTCTCGTCTCGTACCGTAGTCTTTCCAAACCAACGTCCCATCTTTGCATAACGGAAAGGCAGCTCGTTTTTCTTCTGCATTTCACGAACAAATTCCCGGCAAATATCCTCAAAAGTAAAGGAAGCAAACTTGTGGAGAGCCGGTTTTACAACATACTCGCATACGCCGTCCACATCGCCGTCCTCAAGCTGTGAAAAATTTGCAAAACCAAAGGCATACCAGAAACGGAAGAAGTTATCCGTCAGACGATAGGCTCCTCGACCGGAATTTGCCTGTTCCTTGGTCTTAGCATCCACGGAAAACTCCCGTTCCACAATTCCAAGCTCTATGAGATTTTTCAAGTAAACACTGGTTTTGGAAGTATCCTCCACAAGCGACTTTTGACTGATGTCGTTGAGCTTGGTACTGCCCAACGCAACAGCTTCAATGATAGAGTTGTAGATAGGTGTTTCCCGCAGCTCCTGATGCAACAAAAACTCCACCTCGCTGTAAAGGATGCAGCCTTTGGTCAGAATATTGCGCTTGATGTTCTCGTCAATGGACAGCCCGGGATTCCATTGGCGCAGATAATGTGGGATACCACCAAGAACAGCATAAGCCAGTACCTTATCACGGTCAGAATAATCTGGAAAGAACTTTGCGGCATCATAAAATCCCATTTCCTTCATCTTGTAGATACCCGTAGCCCTGCCGTAAAGTGGGTTTTTCTCTGCCAGCAATTCCTTTTCGATAAAGCTCATGGCACTGCCGCAAAGGATAATCATTACGTTGGCATCCCGCAGCTCCGCATCCCAGAGATTTTGAAGAATAGAGGGAATACTCTTGTTACCACGGCACATATACGGAAATTCATCGATCACCAACAACTTTTTCCGGTCACCGTATGGTAACTCCCGTACCGCACGGAATGCTCTTTCCCAATCGGTAAATTCAGTAATATAGCTTTTTGCAGGAATGTCTTCTCTCAGCATCCGAGCAGAAAAGTTACGAAGCTGTACCGGATCAGTCGTTTGCGTGCAGGAAAAGAAAACATGGGGCTTTCCCTTACAGAATTCCCGCAGCGTCTCGGTTTTTCCTACACGCCGTCTGCCGTACAGCACAATGAGTTGACCGCCATTCTCTGAATATTTATCATTCAGGAATTTTAATTCTGTCTCTCTCCCGATAAACATCGGCACACCTCCAAGTAATACAAATTTAGATTTAGTAAATCTTGATTTGATATTATTATATTCAAGATCAGTGAAAAAATCAAGAAATTTTTCAAGATTTGCATAACAAGTTCATTACCCCTGTATGTTTCCTATTGCCCACGTGTGAAAACTCATTAAGTTCAATAACACGAAATGCAAATAAGTCGCTGCAACAAATTTCTCGGAGCAAAAGCGGCAATATTGCCGCTTTTTAAAATGGAAAAACCTACTTACCATTGTTGGCGGGTAGGTTTTTGTCTTTGTTGTCCTCTGCTTCTTCAAAATCCGGCAACATTGCCGCTTTTTGATTTCTCTCTGCAGCAACGGCACGCGCCTGCACAAACGGCAGCTTACCGCGCATTAAGTGCTGCTTTTCTCGCCCGGTAAGCTGTTCCGAGAGCTGCTTATAAATGCGCACCGTGCGTTCGGAAACGCCGAGAAGCTGCATCAGCCGCGTCTGTAAACCGCCTTTGATTTCACCTGCGTCCTTCATGCCTTTCAGTAGCTTGTAGTAATTCTCATAGAGTTGGAGCCGGATACGCGGACTTTCTGCTGCCTGCTGCCTGCGATGAATTTCCCGGCGGCGCCGTTCACGAGGATCACGTATCTGCCGTTTGATCTTGTAAACATAGCACGGGATTTTTGTCCAGTGCAGGCATTCCCTCAAATACCAAACCCGATACGCCCCCAGAAATACACGGTATCGACCGTCTGCTTCAAGTGTCACACCGATGGGATATTGCAGTAGCTCCATCACGTCTGGCTTAGAAAGCTTCGAGTTTTCAACGGCGTGATAGCTTACTTCGCCGGACATGTCAATCCTGTCTGCATCGATGAGATGCACGCGCCCTATCGGCGGCTTTAACTCTTCTCGTGTGCTGCCTATCGCGTAAACACGACGGTATTGCTCGGCTATATTGTCCTCCACCCACTCCTTGCGTAAGATTTCCACAAGATACAGGTGTTCCTTGCACGGAACCAATGCCCACTTCTCATTTTTTAGCGGCATGTCCTCCGGCACACGCCAGCACAGCTCCTTTCCCAGCATACGGGACTGCTTGTACTGCGGTTTTGCATAAATGATCTCTGTCATGATATTCCTGTCCCCACCGCAAAGTTCCACTTTTGCACGCTTATACTTGCGGTATAGTTGATTCTTCCTGTTTATTCTATTCTTCCTGTAAACTCTAAATACCGTATACCCCTTCTCCTTAACCAGGCATAAAAACTGTAGCTGGGGGTAAGGGTTCATAGGGGTGTCACATTTGACTATGGGGGTATTCAAAAAAGAAAGCAGCACGAGTAAAATACGGCGCAAAAGCAAAAGTTCCGCCGGTTTGTACCGACGGAAACGATTGAAGCTCTGCCCCTTATTGCCCATAAAACTGCGATCTTCCGCACGCACACAAAGGATTCCCTTATCGCGCAAGGCTGCTACAAGGCGCGAAATAGAGCGCTTTGAGCATCCGCACGCATCGGCAAGGCTGCGACGGGAAATCGCCCAGCTATCCTCACCGATTTGCAGCATGATCTGGCTGTATACCTTCACTTCACGGTGGCGCAGCTTCTCTACATCATCCATATTTGCGCGATATTTGAGCCCCTTGGTGTTTAAAACACGGTATGTATTGCTGCGCTGACGCCCGTTCTCATCAAAGCGCGGCTTAACTTCCACTAAGCCCTCACGCGTCAGCTCGCGCAAAGCGCGTGCATAGGTTGATTCACTGATTCCGAGCGCTTCGCAGATCTTTCGTTTGCTCCAAAAGGATACACCCTCTTTGTCCGCGTGCGCCTGTAAAAAAGCCAACAGCTTTACGCTGCGAGGGGTAAGGCTGCTGATATTAAGGTCTAATGTCGCGTAAAAGTCGTTCATCGGTCTTGCCCCTCCTTTGTATTTAGTCTGTTTTGGTTTTTATGACTTTAGTCTTCGTTTTTGTTTACGTTGCGCACAATACGGCAGCCAAACAGTGGCTCATCCTGCATACAGTAATATGGGTCATCCGTCGCCGGAATGTAAAAAATCCCGGGTATGGGACTAGCCAAAAAACGCTTGGCTGCCTCTTTGTATCTTGGGTCTGACATGGGAATAGTCGGCTGATCCACTCCGTCTCGCAAAACCTGTGCAAAATTAGGCACTGCCTTTATACATGCTAAATGTATTGCATTTTCTTCATCTATTGTAAATGGGTCGCCTACATCTTTATTTGTAAAGAACAAAAAGTGTGGCATTCCGTATTTTTTGCCGTTTTTCACCTCAATTACGCAGGCACGCACACTATCTTTAGCATCGCACTGTACGCCGTCAAGCACAACCCAATCTGCCGGATATACAATATACCCATCTTTCATATCTGTTTTTCTCATCAACATATTTTTTCCTTTTGTGTAAGGGTCTTTTTGAGCCCAAAAAATAGCTAATTCTTTATAGCTTTCTTGTATATTTCGCTCGCGATACATCCAGTATAAGCTGTTTTGCTCATCTACTGAAGCTGATTTCTGCGCGCAAAAAGTTGAAAGCTCTCCCTGCACCAAAGTAGGAACGTCTAACGTTAAAGAGATCAGATAATTCAGATACCTTGAAAATGTCGTTCCGAGTTTTTTAGCCTCACGCGAGGCAACCCGGAAATTAGAGAGGTCAAAGGTTATCACCGACTTTACTTTAGCAACATCACTGGACAATACAACATCTTTTTTGGTTATAGTACCCTCCAAAAATTTCAGGAGCCGTTTATAAGCGTCGATACGCGCTTTGACTCTTTCATCAAGGGTATATGAGTTCTCTTGAGCTTCAATTAGCCGCTCACGACAGAAGTCCATAAGATTATTGCGTACTTCATTCGGAATGTTTACCATCATCTTAATGATATAGTTGAGTACATACGTTAACTTACCATTGGCTAATGATGCATATTGCTGAGCCAAATCAAAATTCACCTTAGATAACTCAATCGAGGTTCGCTGGATACTTTTTTTGTGAAATGGGATCATCTTATCGCTCCTCATCAACTCATTTAATTTGTATTATAACGCGATTATCGCTAAAAGTCAAATATATTTTGTATTTTCAGCTTAGGTTTAAACTTACGAAACACTTTCAGTTTCCGCCACGCTCTCCGGTGCAGGCTCGGGTGTGGATTCCGGTGTCGGCTCCGGAGTAGCCTCGGGCACTTGCGCTACGGCCGACTGCGGAATATAGAAATACGTGCCATCCGGCAACACAGCGTAGTAAAGCTCTCCGCAAACGCCGGACACGACCATGTTCGTCCCGGCTTCGAGTGTCCCGTCTGCCTCTGCATCCGGGACAGGCAGCCAGTAATACGGCGCTGCCTCTACGTTATACGCGTTGAACTCGCTGACCGGGCTCACCACGTAGACCACCGGCTCCGGCGTTGCAGTCGGTTCCGTGCTCGGTTCCGGTGTAGCCGTGGGTTTTAGCGTTGCTGCGGCTTTGGTCTCCAATGCCTCTATGCGTATCTGTGCCTCCTGCAGATCACCGGTCATTGTGTTGATGCGCACGATCTGTGAAATCAGCACCGCGATCACAAGCGCAATAGCCGTAACGATTCCAATAAAAGCCTGTTTGATTGTCATATTAAAACGTCCTTTCCAGATACTTGCTGAGTAAATCCGTCCCGATATACGGATACGGGTCAACTCGGTTATTTTCTAAATACAATTCAAAATGTAAGTGGTTGCCGGATGAATTTCCGGTGCTGCCCACGTAGCCGATCACGTCGCCCTGATGCACATACTGCCCATAAGATACCGCCACACTGGATAGATGCGCATACAGCGTGTCTACGCCCTCTGCGTGGTTGATTTTGACGTAATAGCCCCATGAGTAGCCCCACGAATCTGACGCATTTGCAACGGTCACTTTGCCGTCTGCGGCCGCGTACACCGGCGTGCCCTCCGGCATACCGATGTCCATTCCCTTGTGCGGCGAACCGCTGTACATGCCGCCGAAATGCTGCGTGATGTTCTGCTCCCATCCTGGCTCAAGCGGTGCACATAGACCGCGTGCATTCAGACTTCCCGGGTATGTTCCCGAAATCGTGCCAAACGTATAGCAGCGCAAAAACTGCTCGATATAATTCGGGTTCCCGTAGGTGCTGCCGCCGCCCATTTTTTCCGAATAAGCTCTCGCGCATTCGACTGACCATACCCCGCCGTAATATGTATCGCAGAAATCGATAAAGCCATCGCCCATGTTGTATGCCTGCAAAGCCTTGAACAAATTATTCTTGTCTGCCGGTGATTTGCAGCCGGTCTTTTTCACCTTGAGGCTAAAGCAATATACGCCGATCTCAATGCTGTACTCGGGGTCAGTTATGCCATTCGGCTGTTTTACCGCCAAGCCGGATTCGGAGCACGCAAACGGGTCTCCCGGGTCATCCAAAATGCCGGTCTCTGCCATACACAGCGCCAATAGAACCTCAACATATTCGGGTATGCCGTCTTTTTGTGCCCAATATGTAATGGATGCGTGGTAGGACTCCACGCGGTCGTTTAGATTTATCGCACGTCCGGCACTGCTCGCTAAGCTGCCAAAACTGTTTGAAAAAATCAACAGCAGTACAACAACACCGATCCAAATCGCCATGAGAGCTTTAGGTAAGCCCTTGGCGTCTGTCGCCGGTACATCCTGCGTTTTATTTGCGACGTACTGCTGCGCCGCACGTGCCATATCGTGCGCATGTACAGCCGTAGCCGTCTGCGCACTTTCCTGTGTTTTTTGCACCGTGCCAACCGTTACCTTTTTAGCCGTTTCGGCCGCAGCCTGTACGGCCACGCTGGTTCCCGCCGTCGCTGCACCGGCACTTACGGTTGCCGTAGCTTTTACAGTCTCCACAGTGGCCGTCTTAGCTGCCTGCTGTGCAGCTTGCGCACCGGCGCGTGCCGTATGTGACACTGCTTCGGAGGTGCTTCTATACGCAGTCTTGGATGCGGCTTTATACGATGCCTGTACCGTATCTCCTGCACGCAACGTCTGCCGCCACGGAGAGTTCTTCGCCAACGGTTGCACGCCTCGTTCAACGGGTTTATTTTTACTCTTTCGCACAGCGCGCTTGATCTCACTCGTCACAGCATCTCTGACCGCCCCTGCCGTCGATTTTGCACGGCCGACAACCTGATCTGCCGCAGCCGTTTCCGGCGCTTTGTCCCCATCCTGCTCCGGCGTATCAACGCTCATCGGTGCAGTGACGATTTTTTGCATCTCGGAGAGCTGCTCTGACATTTCCCGTAAACCGTCACTGCGCCCGTGCGCCTTGATCGTGCCTTTCTTTACCGTGTTCTCATACGTCGTAATGTTCATTTACTTCTTGCCCCCATCCGTCAGACGGCTTTGTGGACATCAGCTGATACAAGGGATTATCGGTCGGGAAATCGTTTTCAAACGGCACAATTGTGCTGCCAACCTTGATGAGTCCTGTGCCGTACTGCTCCTTGGCAAGCGCCTGCTTCTGCGTCTCAGACAGACTAAACATTTCCGCAAGTACGTCTCTGTCCGGTGCAGACTGATACAGCATCGTGATGATGTAGCTGTTTTCAAGCAGCTTGCGCGCCTCCGGGCTGTTGAGTATTTCCGTTGTGTTCTGCGTCGCACCGATGATATAGCCACCACGTTTGCGGATACGCTGCCAAAGCGATGCAAAATACTGTGCCGCGTATGGGTTACGGAAAATCGTCATGATCTCATCGATATAAATGTACGTGTGCCTCTTTTTCCGCCAGTTGTCCATTAGGCGGCTGTAAATCGATTCAAGGACAATGAGCATACCGACTGCATTCATCCCTTCACCAAGCTTTGAAAGGTCATAGTCGATGATATGCGCCTGTGTATCGACGTTCGTAGGCTGCGCAAACATATCGTAAGAACCCGCAGTATAAATTTCCATGCGCAGCGCCAGTTCCTGTGCTTCCGGCGCATCTTGCTCTTTCAGCATACGGTACAGATCACCAAGCAACGGCGACGGCTTTGTATAGCCGGACGCCACGACCGGTGCATACAGCTTTCGCACACAACGATCCAAAAGGCTTTTCATTTTGCCGTCAAGCACGTTGCCATCTTCCATAAGCAAGATACGGCAGAAAGACATGATAAATTCAAGCTTTTCTTTCAACGGTTCGCTGCTGCGGTCATCGGGGTCGGCATTGATCTCAAGCGGATTGATCCTGTGCGGTGTAGATGGAGATAAGGAGATCACCGTTCCGCCAAGCCTTTGTGTCGCTACAACATACTCACACTCCGGATCAACGAAAAATATGTCTGCCTCCCCTTTCAGTGCGACCTGCAAAGCGTCCTCCTTGATGTGGAACGACTTACCGCCGCCGGTCGTCGCCAACACAAGGCTGTTGCCGCTCATCAGCATATCGCGGTTTATGGTGATGAGACGTTTCGTCTTTGCGTTAATACCGAACCACGAGCCACCCGGATAATATATCTCTTGCGCTGCAAACGGGCAAATACCGGCAAGCGCCTGCGTGGTTAGCAACCGATCCGCCTGAATAAACGGACGCCCAAAAGGTAATGCCGTATTCAGTCCCTCGTACTGCTGCGCAAGGAGCGGGAAAAACTGGCAGGAAATGGATTTTCCTTTGCTCGTGATGCTTTCAGCATCGTTTTCCAGTTCTTCCCGCGTATCGGCAAAATGTGCTACGGTGACGGTAACAAGGTATAAGTTTTGGTCGCGCTCCTGTATAGCCTCCATGACTTCCTGTACTCCCGCCGCACGCTGCATCAGCTTATACGGCACGCTGCCGCTGTAATTGCCGTTGCGCTGTTGGTGCAGCGTATAGTTTACGATTTTCGTATCGATTGCCATACTGCGGCTTTCCGCCTCCGCCATCGCTTCGGCGCTCGGTATCGGCAGAAAATCGATTGTAAAGATCATCGGCTTGCCGATAGAGGCAATATCCGAAACAATGCGGTCGTTGAGATATATCGGATAGGCATTCAGGAACAGCGTTTTGCAGTATCGACCGCCGATCTTCAAATGCGTACAGGAATTGAGAGCTTCCGCACTGAGCGGTGCAATGCTGTCTTTCCAGTTCATGCCGAGCTTTTTTTCTGCGTGAGCATCATATCGGAAAGTTTCCTCTAAACCCGGCCGGTAAATATCGTGCAGCAAACGCAGACGTTCGGACAAAGGCACAGCACGCAATTCCACACCGAGCGCCTGAAAACTGCTGATTAAATTTCCCTCCACGCGAGCAAAAAACGCTGCGGCATCTTCATCATTTCTTCGTCCTGCTGTTATCGTCAGATACGCCTGCTTTGTCATGCCGAGCGTACCACGCACCTGTTCCCGCAGCACAGTATTCATATCCTCACGATAGCCATCCAATCCATCTTCCGGGTGCATCGGGATCAGCACATCGCGCTCGAACTGCTCCTGCCGTATTGGCCGAAAGAAAATACTGATTTTCGCGTAAATGCCTTTATCGATAGAATTAAGCAGTGCTGAATAATCCACAAGCCGACGCATCTTTTCTTCATCGCGCAGCTCCGTATAGTTGATGTCCGTAAACGCAAACATTTTGGAATATTCTCCGCTATCGAGTACAAACGTACCGTCATTCAGGACGCGCTTGACCGGGATCATCTCCTGCGTGCTGCGCGGAATTTTCATACTTCCCTGTTGATACTGCTCCGCGCCCCTCAAGGTCTTTTTCCAAAGCATTTTTGCCTTTCTCCTTTCTGTTCTTCATTTTATTTTGCTCGACCGCACGTGCGGCTATGCAAAGCTGTTCGATCTCATTTGCGTGTATATTGCTGCCCTTAAAAACAAGCCTCCGCGGCATCAAGAGCGTATGCAGCCAGCATAACGCCACACGTTCGGCGGGCATTTTATGCCACTTAAAAAAGCCTATCAAGGCCAACGGCGCGCTTGCGCATAACGTAAGGAACGACGCTATATCGTTGCTGCCGAAACGCGTATACACACTCCAAAAAGTGGCGACGCCCGCACACAACGCCGCAGCACTCCAAATAGTCTGCCGCACAGATAAACCGGATAGGAACTCATCTTTAATGTCTCGTATTTCTTGGTTTACTTTGATTTGCATAACGCTTTTCGCCCCTTCCTTACACAAATCCCAACAGCTTATGCGTCATATTGTCGGCACCTTTTATAATGGCGCTGAGAGACGACAAGTATAGAAGCAGCATGACCGGCTTCGCCATCGTGCCCAGAAAGCCCAACATTCCGCCTACCTGTGTCATCACGGCATCATCCGCTATCGCGCAAAATAGCTGTATGGCGATCACCATCGTAACGGCTTCCATGCAGATGCCGAACACGTTCTTAATGTAATTTCGGCCATATGTAGAAGTTACATTTCCGCCGGCAAAAAACGCCAACGGAACCGGCGCTATCGACATATAGACATAGATTTTGAGAAACCGCCCGAACACCGTCAGCAGCAAAACCAGACCGCTGATAATGACCGCAATATACAAAATGCCAGTCAGGATGTTAATAGACAGCAGCTCGCCTATCGCACCGGCAATTTCTCCCGATGGGTTTTCTTCCATGTTCGGAAGCAACCCGGCTTGTCCGCCCATTGCCTCGATCAGACGGCTCGTTAAGCTGCGTATAACGGAAAACATAGGCATGAGGATTATATCCGTACCGCGTACCACCAAAGCGTTAACGATCACGATCCGCGCCAAGGTCTTGAATATTGCAATCGGCGTTTTTTGCTCGATCAGCGACACGGCAGATTGTATGTACCCTACGCAAAAAGCAATGAGCATCAGTGATGATGCAAACCCTTTCAATATTGTATTCAGAACCGAAATATACTCGTATGCGTGCGGGCTAAAATCCGAGAGATCTTCCGTCAGCACCGAGTACATCAAGCCAAATATCTGTGTTAAAAATTGCAGCACAAGTTCATACAAAGCTGTTCACTCCCTTTTATGCTGTTGTCATACCGAGGAAAGTTAGAATCTGCTGTGCGAAGCAAAGGGTGAATCCACCGATAATACATATAACGCCCATAATGCGCTTAGTTGAATCGTGGTTAAATCCTGCCATGACGAATTGCACAAGACCAAATAAGCCTACAAATACACCCACTACTTTCAGCAACCCGAAAAACATCGTCAGCAAATTATTGATTGGTGTGTCAATCTCTGCCACGCCGGTGCTTGCAAAGCAGGGGATAGCAAGCAGCATTGCGCTTGCCACCGCAAAGTATGCGTACCGTGCGTATTTTCCCACTTGGTTCAAATTAAATTTTCTCATGTGAATGCTCCTTTAATTTAGTTCGACATTTTGAAGGTCAAAAGTAAACACACCGTCTACCTCGTCTTCATCAATGTCCGTTTCATTGATATGTATTGTGTTCGTTTCCGGCAAAAGCTCTGACGAAACGTAAGAATATTGCGGCGCACCGCCGTCGGCCGAAAGCTTGATCCTCGGATGCCGGTTCAAGTCGTATTTCTCGTCGATCACCGGTCGTTCATCGGCTAAGATCATAATTACGCTGCCAATTTTGCCTTTCAGCAGCTTGTTCTTGAGGCGCACTTCTGTTACATCCATCAAAGCGCGGCCGCTGTTCTGCTCATTGGTGCTGTTGCTGCCGCTCGTCCAACTATGCGTTGTACCGTAGCTGCGGTTATCGATCGTTTCCTGTCCCATTGCTTTGGAGATCCATTCGTGCGTGCTCTGCTCATTGCCGCCAAGATATAATATCTCATCGCACATGCCAGAGACGGATTCCCAATCGTCCGGGAACATACGCTTGATCTGCGATATGTTCTGCAAAATAATAGAAAGCGTAATGTTGCGCGAACGCATCGTCGCCACCCAGTTTTGGAAACTGTCCGGCAACGTAATATTTCGCGCTTCCTCGAGCACAAAATGTACCGGCACGGGTAAGCTGCCGGAGCTGCGTGCATCTGCCTGTGCCATCATGAGCTGAAAGAGCTGCGTGATAAGCGCCGATGCCAGGAAATGGAAACTGTTGTCGTCCGGCATGCGGATAAACAGCGCCGTTTTTTCTTCTCCGATCTTCTCGAGTTCCAATTCATCACCGGTCGTTAGGTTTACCACGTCTTCAAGCAAAAACTTTTCTAAGCGACTGAGAAGCGATTCCTGAATACTCATGATCGTCTCGCCTGCACCCTTTCGGTAAGCATCAAAGTAGCGCACCGCTATATGTTTCGGGCTTCTGGCACGCAGTTCCTCGATGAGCACCTGTGTCGCAGAGACCCCAGCTTCATCGCCTTCTTCGACGGTCTCGGCAAGGATCAGCTCCATAACTGTTCCGAAATTCATTTCCGTCTCCGGGCATTCATACCACACGTAATACATGAGCGCCGAAAGCATCATTTTAGCCGTCTTGTCCCAAAAGGCATCACCACCATGTTTCGTTTTATCCTCGGTATTTGCAAATAGGTTTGTGATAAAGCCTTGTATGTCGCTTTCCCGTTTAAAATAGACGAATGGGTTATACCGAAAACTGCTGAGCATATCGATAAGGTCAAAGACACGGATTTTGTAGCCCTCTGCCTTAAATACATTGCCAATATCGCGGAGCAACTCCCCTTTCGGGTCCATGATGATATAAGATGAGTTACATTGCAGTAAATTAGGCTTTACATACGCTCGCGTTTTGCGTGAGCCGGAGCCGCCGATAACAAGCGTAAATAGGTTTTTATCCAATTTGCGCTGATCCGTTGTGATGCTCAAACGTCTAGATAAGATGCGGTTTTCATCCGGGTGTTCTTTGTCGTGGAGCCGGTGGTTCAGCAGGTACACATTTTCCCATTTTGCCGATCCGTGTTCCTCGCCATGGCGGAAATTCTTTTGTGAGCCGAATATATATAGGAGCATCAACGCATAGCCGCCCAGAAATATGCCCACGGCTTTTCCGGTATCGGCACAGAATTCCAACCGAAACGGATGTGCAGTAATCTCATTCATGTTCAGCAAAATCCCGGGCAAGCCACCCTCTGCATACGGCGCGATCAGCACCGCAAGCCAAAGCACAAATACCGCCCCGATGCCTGCCATGATCCAAGTCGTTAATGTGTTTTTGCCTCTCATCTTTTGAACTCACTCACAATTATTTTATAACCGTTTTCCTTTATTTTTTCCTCATAGTACCGCAGCTCACCTTTGGGGTCTGTAACGATATAAGGTACGCTGCATTCCGGTGAACTCGGTTCCACACACAAACAACCTCTCGCCGCTAATTCTTTTTTGTTTTTCATCACATCGTCCTCCATTTCTTTGACCGAAGTCGATTTTCGATCACCATAATTTCTTGTGCTGCGATGCTCTGCGCTGTGGATAACGCTCGCAGCAGATTTTCAATTTTATCTGTGCCGAGCGCCGTCGGGACGCGCACACACACTTCCTGCGGCAAAACATCAAAATGCACGCACACAATATACGCTGCGCATTTTGCAATAACCTCGTTTGCCGGAGTGTCCGGCAGCGCTGTTTTCTCATTCTCCTGAAACACCAAAGCGAAATCTTTTTCGGCCAATGCTTCAAGCGCGGCGTAGCAAAGCATAGCTCTTTCCATCTGCCCCGGTTGCACAAGGTACGCACGTGCTTCATGGTCATAGTGGATGCCCGTCACATTTTGTTGTTCAACGATTTTCAGCTCGTCGATCTGATTTAGAGTGATTCTGCAAATCGCAAGCGTGTTATAGATCGTACCTTTCAGCGTCAGTTTTTCTCCGGCATCTGTCTGCGTAATATCATACCATTTGCTCGGTACTATGGTTTTCCGCTGTATGTCTGCTCCTGCATCCAGCCATATCGGTTTTGCCTCTGCACCCGGCAGAAGCTGCACGCCTAAGCCGCGCCACGATGTAGCCGTTGCAACGCGTGTTGCCTTCTCATTCTGCAATGCGATCAACATAGAGTTTTTGACGCCAAATCGCATACGTCCCATAACCTGCAACACTTTCTCCAAAAAACGCTCGTTGACGAACATCTCATCCCGCGCCCTTACCCAACGTGTATTCAGCGCTTTCCATGATTGCTTTTTTCTGCCGCCGGAACCCTTCTTCATTTTGAAAGTACGGCGCGCTCGCAGAACTGTATCCACAGAACCGGCAACATTGCCGCTTTTGTCACCTTTACTTTCGTCGTCCTTGAGAAATGTCGGTTCATCCTCCGCCGACCAAGCTAAGGGCTTTATATCTTCTTTTGATATTGCCATGCACCCACCTTACTTTCTCATCAGCCTTTGCGGCTTCACTTTTGGTGTTTTGTGAATGACCTTATCGGTATTTGAAGTACGTCCACCTGCCTGCATCTGGCGCACAGCCTCCGCGATCCTTGCTTCTTTCTGTGTGTTGACGGTTTTTGCAGCCTCCAGTTTTTGCAGAACGGACGGCTTGTCCTGTACCGGCACAGTACGTTTGGCCTTTGTAGCTTTCTCGCCGAGCAATGGGTCGTCCTGGTTATAGAGTTCAAAATTGTGTTGACGCTTTTCCTCTATTCGATCTGCAAAATCCTTATCGATAGATGCCGTAACATCTGCCCAAAGTTCTTCAGCCTCTTGTTCCGTTACGGATGTCTTCAAGCCGTCGGAGGACAGACGGCTTTTCTGTTCTTCCGTCTGTCCTTTCGTAGGGTTTGGCTCCGGTTTTAAAAGGTCTTGTGCGCTGCCGCGTACCTCCTTAACGGCATCCTGTACCCGCACTTGATCTTTTCCGATCACGACCTCCGGGAATTCATTGACGTCTGCCGCCTTAGATGGGTCACGTTCGATCTCTGCCTGCGTAACATCTGTCAGCGCCGCAAGTTTATTGCGCTCGATCAGACGATTGATAACTGCTGCATCCTCACCGCGCACCATCAAGGTCGATAACCCGTCGCCGTTACTGTCATGCAAATGCAAGTACCGCAAGCCGTAAGGCCGTGCCGCCTTTTTGAACGTCTCAATGGCGGCATCATCCATTGAGATAAAGCGCACCTCCGATGTACTCGTCAAAAAATCTCGGCACTTTCGCGCCGGGATCATTTTATCTGCGCTGTACCGTATCGCTGCTACGAGCGCCGCCAGAACTTCTTTGCTCCCGCGTAGGAGCAGTTTCGTTCCTTCGATGCTCAAGGTGATGATCGCTTGCTCGTCCATTTTCTTTTCCCCTTTCTGTTTCAAATGTTTTTACTTCATGTGCTTTTTCGATTTTGGATTTGATCTGTGGCTGCTGCTCAAGTATTTGCACACAGAGCTTTGCTTCTGAGCGCAGCTTTTTGAGCTGCGCGTTGATCTTCTCGATTTTCTCAAGCTGCTCCTGTATTTCAGCATCACCTGTCTCCAAATGCCGAAGCACGGCTCTTACTTCTTCCCGCTCATCGATCTGCCCGGAAATCTCGTGCTGCACTATGCGCAACCGCTGTTCTACGTCATCGCATCTTTTAAGATTATATTTTGCAACATAATCGAACTGCTTTATGTACGCGTTCAGTTGCCAACGCGCCGTGGTAAACGCACTGCCGTATACTTTGGGACGCCGCTTAAAAACGCCGAGATAATAAAGCCACTTGTAATAAAGCGCTCGTATTCCATGCGCTTTAGATTTCCGACGTACCTTTCCTCGCAAGCGCATTTTTCTTTTTTGTATCGTCGGCTGCTCTATAACTTTAGTTTTGCCGAGTAGTCGGTCTGCTTTGATATGGAGAATGCGCAAGCGCAGCGCTTCCGGCTCGTAGTTTTCTCCAAGCGACTGCACGCGAATATTTCGTTCACCGCCCGGCGGACAAATCGCAACATACTTTCGATCTGTCATAACGGCATACCCGTACGCCCGCAGCGTATCGTAAAAAGCTTCGAGCGATTCTATATTTTCATTTGCGAGTATGCGGTCTATGTCTTCGCGCAGCGCTTTACGCCGGTTCGGCTTTCCTTCTTTCTCTGCCTGCCAAGCTGCATACGGCATACCTCGGCGTACCGGATTGATAAGTGATAAACCATACTCTCTGCAAAGTGCATCCGAAATCGTTCGCATTTGCCAATAGTTTTTCTCTTTCCATAAGCGCTTACCGTCCAGAAACGAAACCGAGTTGAGTAGGCTAAGTACCCAGCGCCTTGCCGCATTGCTGCGGTAGGTTTCCAGGCACTCGCCCCCGAACCGGACTTACAACTCTCGCTGTATCCGGCTCTCTATTCATTCACAGCCTGCACCGTGAATTTTCGTGTGACAACTTTCACAGACCACCAAAGTTTTTCGGTTAATCCTCTTCATGAAAACTGCCCACGGTTGGCTTTCATCCAGCTCTTTCAGCGTTCTAACTTGGTGCATTACCAACGCTGAAGTTTCTTTTCCGCACCATTCACACCGATTTGCTTTTAATCGTGCGCCGAGACTGGGCTTTTTCAGGATGCCTTTCGGCTTATGGATAATATCTGCTTCTTTTCCCAGCGGATAGGGGTCTCTTGCAAGACTGTCCTTCCACAGTAGTCGGATGCGCTCATTTCCATGCTTGTCCTGGAATTTTACCCCGATGTCCTTGACAATACGATATTGAGCAATAATTTTGCCTTTGGTTGTACGGTATTTACAGGCCAAGGTTTTATAGAAACTGTACTCCATGATATAGCGGAACTTGTGCAGCTTAGAGCGATTGTTTGCAATCGCATAATAATTACAGAATCCCCGCACCTCACCATTGTACTGGTCTAGGATACTCAGGTCTGTTCGTCCGACAAGTTTTCCACGATACGTGGGTTGCCAAATCTCTGTTCCATTGCGAACATCAATTCTCATGGCTCCCAGTTCCAGCAGCTTTTTTTGAATGACAGAAGTCGGAACTTCCAGCATTACATGGCCGCTGTAGTTTCGGGCTGTGGAACCGCTTTTTGTCTTTTTGGTGTGATTGCTCTGCGGTGTGACCCTGATGTCAAATCCCAAGAATTTTGCACGGTCTGTTGCTTTAGTGACCAGCGTCTTTTCTTCCGACAGTTCCAGTTTCAACTGTTCGGCGATATATACGCCGATTTCCTGCTTAACAGCCTGTGCATCCTCTTTGGCTCCGATGATACCGATAAGAAAATCGTCAGCGTAACGGACGTATTGCAGTCTGCGGAAATTTGTATCCATTGGATTTTTGCAGGGGATGGATTTGTGTACCTTATCCAGTTCCCGGATGCTTTCCAAAAGGGATTGCTTTTCTTCCTCAGACTGTGCCTTTGCCAGCTTCCTTTTGAGTCGGATTCTCTTTGCGCTCAGCTTATGATATTCCACATTGACGGCTCGCTTGTTCCCACGGTCAAACCGTTTCTTGTATTCAGCCATATATTTGTCGAACTGGTCGAGATAGATATTGGCTAGAATGGGACTAATGATGCCGCCCTGCGGAGTGCCGCTGTAGCTTTGATGCAGTTGGTTATCTTCCATATATCCTGCGTTGAGAAATTTACGGATAAGGCGCAGAAAACGCTCATCTTTAATTCTCTTGCGAAGGATGCCAATCATGACATTGTGGTCAATATTGTCGAAGAATCCTTTAATGTCACCCTCAACAAACCACTTGCATCTGGTAAAGCGATTTTGAATCATCCTCAAAGCTGTGTGACAACTTCTGTCAGGCCGAAAGCCATGGGAGGCGTCCTCAAAGCTGTTCTCATAGATGGATTCCAACAGCATACGGACAACTTCCTGTACCAGCTTGTCGTCAATGGACGGAATACCCAGAGGACGGAGTTTTCCATTCTTCTTAGGGATATATGTCCGTCTGGACGGTTTGGGCTGGTAGGATTCGTCTTTCAGGGTTGCAATAAGCCTGTCGATTCTTTCAAGGCTCATTGCGTCGATGGTTTTTCCGTCTGTGCCTGCGGTCATGTTTCCCTGACTGGCATAAATATTCTGATATGCCCGTAAGAAAAATTCCCGATTGAACAGGTTGCGGTACAACCTGTCATAGACATAGCCGGATTGAGCTGAATGTTCTTGCAGACTGTTCAATACATTTTCTGGATCTCTCATAGTGCCTCACGCACCTTCCTTTCTGTTGTATTGAATTGAATGAACTGCCGCCCTTCGCCATGTGCGTGCCATTAATACGCTCGGACTACTACGGCGGCTCCGTTGCCATATTGGATATTCAGGGCCTACGCCCATAGCTCTTGTGAGCGTTCCAACTTAGGCAATCCCCATTTAGCAGCAGAGTAAAAAAGCATTGTTCATTGTCGGATGCGGTTTTCGTCCTTTTATGCTGATACATACGGACTGTGCATTCGGTTTCGCTCATCCTGCTCATGTTTCTACAGGTGAGATGCACAGCGTAACGGGTATAGCTGCCTTCCGTTACGACCACCACAAATGTCCCTCGGACTGCCGTTCAGCCAGTTTAGGTTTCATCCTTATATGAACTTTTGGTCTTGCTGCTCAGTCGTGGCACGGCAACTTGCCAACTTGCAGCTTTACGGTCATGCTGCTGTCCCCTTTGGGTTTCCCCGCCAGGTTAGCCGTTGACCACAGGCCTGAAACCTCACACCTGCCGCTTGCTAAGCGGATTTACTCTGCCCCTTATGGGCGCACTAACGAAGTGGTTGTGGATATGCTCATGATCTAAATGCGTTGCAACAAGCACTTGATACCGTTCACCCCACATTTCTTTTGCGAGCCGAATACCGATCTCGTGCGCCGTCTCCGGCGTGACCTCTCCCGGCGCAAAACTCTGTATGGTGTGGTAGGCACAAATGCCATCGTTTTGAGCGAATGCATTTTTTGCCAAGATCATTTCCTGCCGCGCCGTTTCTGCATCGCAGTTAACGCCGGACACAAAACGCTCAGTATCCCGCACGGTTTTGTTGCCGTCTTCCGCATACTCGATCACATCCGTCAGAGATTGGTATTCTTCCTCTTTTAATTTCGGATCACCGATCACCAACGGGTTCTGCGTCTTGTTCGGATTTTCGATGTAAAGCAGGCAGTCGCCGATCCAGCCGTTGATCTTCCAGATTTTTGTTACCGCCACTTTCGTTCTTCCTCCCGTTTTTCTTTCAGTGCCTTTTGGTCGGACTTACGGATATACGTCCCAAGCTCCGAAGTCATCGGGTCGCGTTTGATTGGCTCCGTAACGTAGCGATACAGCATAGATGCCAGCGGCTTGATCTCATCGGTCAGCCGCTCAAATTTCTCTCTGTCGATTCTGCCGGTCGCATGTGCTATGCGTGTAAGCTGGTTCATGTTGTTGCCAATATAACGCAGCTCTGTCAGCATCTTATAAAAATCCAACGGCGGGCGTTCCTGCGGAAGCACACCGTCGATAAGCTGCCGCACATACGCCGACATCGATAAGCCGGATTTGCTCGCCAAGGATTGCAGACGTGCCATTTGTGTTTCATTTAAGCGCAACTCTAAACGGTAAGGGTATTTGTATTCGCCTTTTCTTATTTGTCTCACTTCTTTCTGCATGACGGGTTTTAGGGTGTCCCTAAAAAATCGGTGATTTTCACCGATCTACCATTCTTACGTAAGAATGGTATGCTTGCGAAAGCAAACAGAAAAAGTGCGTTTCGCGCTTTTTCTGTTTGCCCGGGCGGCTTCCGCCGCAAATCTTTTTTGCTGATAGCAAAAAAACGAACGGAGTTCGCCCAAAATTCTGCGTCGCCACACGCAAAAATGTGTCCGGCAGACGCAAGAATTTGCTGATTACGGGGAAGTTTTCCCGCAGTTTTTCACTGTGTTTTGCGAAAAAGTGGATTACTTTTCGCTCGATGCAGCGGGAGAATTTTCCTCGTCTGCGCTGCACAACTCCACGTATTCGCGCACGGCTTTCGGCACGGACTTGTTATATTTTTGCGTTAAAATCTGTTCCGCTACTGCCTGCAAATCCTTTTGCATTGTGCCTGCGAAGTCCGTGCAGTACAGCTCGAGCGCCTTTCTTTTTTCCGCGCTTACGCTGAGTTTCACCACGATTTCCATCTGATTTTTCTTCATTTTCTTTTACCTTTCTTTCAAAAATTTCTGTCTGCCACACACTCTCCGGCGTAATTTGCTGCTCATTCGGAAGCAGTGCAGCTCTAACGGTTTGCATCCACGGCACGCAATGACCGGCATCTGAAAGCATAAATTTTCCCGCACTGTAATAGCCGGTCAAGCAAAACCCATGTGTGTTATCGAAGAACTTGATGCTTTCTACACGCCTTGAAAGCTCCCGGATATTGGACGGGAACAGTTCAAAATCTTCCAAAATTTTCGCAGTCGGAACACCTGTACGATCTCGCCGCACCAACCGCGCTATAGCCTCTGCTGCGTCCGGCAGACCCATACAATAGCAGTTTATCGCATACGTTTTGCCCTCAAGTAAACCGAAAAACTGTTCCATTTTTTCTTGCTCGAGCGGTAGCTCACAAAGAAAACTACGCCCATCGTCAATAAGCTTTTGCATCGCATACGTTTCCGAACTGTTGTAAATTCGTGCGATTTTCTGCGGCGTGACGCTGTACTCCGGCAGTAGCTTTAAGCCTTCAAGCACCTGCAAAAAGCTCGTTTTCCCGACGCCCGGAAGCCCGGTAACTAAATAAATCGTCTGCAAAATTTCACCTCGCTATTTGATTTTTGCTTCATAGACCTGCTTATTTTTTCGGCACATGAGCTCATACTGTTTCTTAATTTCTCCCGAAATTCTCGTGCGCTCCGGTGCAGAAGCAAACCCATACGCATACTGATATTGCTTATTGCCGTCCTGATCTGTGTACGTTCCCATGCTCGGCGGCGAATAGAAATACCCGCGTTTGCCCTCCATGATCTTGCCGTATTTGAGCGCAAACACATCGTTTTGCAGCTCGGCATACGCTTTAACCGTATTGCGGTTCGCAGTCTTTCGCAGCGTGAGCTTTGTCTCTCCGACGTCTATCGCCGTACCGCCGCCGATAACTTCAACCTCCGAGTTAAAATCAAAATTACGTGCAAGGAACGCCGTCATTTCTCTTTCAATCTCCGGCTTCAGCTCGACGTATGGAACCCATTCACGCCTATCTTTAGCGAGATACGCGGGCATCAAAACCGAAAATCGATTGTGCTCATCCAACACCAGACGCACACCGTTGATGCGGTAGTCTTCGTTTATAATGACATCCGCAAAGGCTACCACTTCACTTTCTGCATCCGAAACTGGTCGGATAAACGCATGATAGCGCTGTGTAGGTTCTTCTTCCGGCTCAAAAATTTCCTCGTCTTTAATTTCTTCCGGCACGGTTTTATTTGCCGGGTCTGCCGCAGCTGCCTGCACCTGTGCTAAGATACTCTCACGTCCAACCCCGACCTCTGCTGCAATTTGTGCCGCAAATAAATCCTGCTCAACCGGGTTTTCGACCGTCGCCAACACACGTACTGCTTCAACGGCATAGGTCAGACGGTCTTTATTCACGTTCATATCCAGCCCGTTTTTGCACATTTGCAGCCGGTATTCGGTATCACTTATTGCTGCCTTAAAAGCCTCAGCAAGGCGTTCTGCTCCGTCCTTCGGGTGCATCTTTATGAACTCATCCGGGTCTTTACCTTCGCCCAAGGAAGCTACGCTGACGCGCAGCTCCGGGCACGCAGAACGCAAAACCTGTATAGCTCTTTGCGTTGCTCTGATGCCCGCACTGTCGCTGTCATAACAAATAGTAAGCTCCTTGCAGCTCCGCCCAATCAGCTTTGCTTGTTCCTCCGTCAACGATGTACCGAGTGAAGCGACCGCACCAGCAAAGCCCGCTGTTTGCAGCGCGATCACGTCCATGTACCCTTCTGCGAGTATCAAATGGTCGCTGTGTGCCTTGCGTGCGAAGTTATATCCGTACAGATTATTGGACTTTCTGAATACCGGCGTGGTGTTGGTGTTTATGTATTTTGCCTTGTCCTCTTTGTTCAAGGCGCGTCCACCAAACGCAATTACATTGCCGACTGTATCAAAAATCGGGTACATGATTCGGTCTCGGAACCGATCCATAACGTGCCCGGTTTTACTTTGGTACGCAAGGTTTGCTGTTATCATCTCATCATCCGTAAAGCCTTTATCGCGCAGATAATTCACAAGCCCAAAGCTTTCCGGCTTCGCATAACCTAAACCAAAATGTCGTACAGCGGCCATGCTCAAACCGCGTTCATTCAGCAAATAAGTTCGTCCGACACTGCCTTCATCGTCCTGTGTAAGCGAACGGAAGAAGTAACGTGCCGCCTCTCGGTTGCACGCACGAATACGATCTCTGAGCTCCTGCTCACGCTGATTGAGCTGTGCGCCTTTGGCATCAATCGTTATTCCGGCACGCTGGGCGAGCTGCTGCACCGCCCCCACGTAACTGAGATTATCCGTACCGCGAATAAAAGATATGACGTCGCCGCTCGTGCCGCATCCGAAGCAGTAAAAGGAATTGGTCTTCTCATACAACACGCATGACGGTGTTTTTTCTTGGTGGAACGGGCAACAGCACGACATGGTTGAACCGTGCCGCGACAAATTCACGCGCTCTGCTGCAACATCTATAATGCTCACACGGTTTTTGATCTCATCGACTTGATCTCTCGATATTGCCAAAATAGTTCACTCCTTTCTCCGTTCATTTCTCTTTACAGTGAACGATTCATTTTTCTTTTCGGCTTATCTATAACGTGTTCCGGCGTCTTTTCTTCCTGTGCAGGTGCTGCCTGCTGCGCTGTTTTTATCGGCTGCGGCTGAATACCGGACAGGCGCAGCGCTGCCAAAATCTGCGGCGCATGACGCTTATATAGATCACCGATTGGTTTAAAAACCTTATCGATCTGCTCATTGATTTCCGCTTTTTCTTCATCCGTTTTGCCCGTTTTAAGCTCGGTTATGTAGTTCTTATACTCCACGCTCATGTGCTCCTTACGTGTGTCAGTGATTGGCAGACCCATGGCGGATTCAAGCATAACGGATAAAGCGTCTGCTTCAAACTCACGCTGTGCACGGCTTTTGCCGGTATCCATACCGTGTTGCAACATGCCGTGCGCCATCTCATGTAGCAGCGTCGATAATCGCTGTGTATCAGCAAGGCGGCTGTTAATCGTAATGTTGCATGTCTCTGATTCGTAATATCCGCGCAGTGCAACGCTCTTTAAATCAATCGTCCGCACCGGCATTCCGCAGCGGTTGCTGTATTCGCTGATAATGTCAAACGCCGCTGCGTGCAGCTCATCTGCGCAGCCGAGACCGACTAATTTAGGGTAATCTTCCGCAGGACAATTCGTTTGTGCAATATCAAAGACCACTCCATAACGATAGAACTGCAATTCTTCACGTGTCTCAAGCATTCCGGCTTTTATCATGTCCCGTACTGCTTTTGGTGTGCTTTTCGTCAGCCTCTTCCATGGTTCACTTTCTTTGCCACGATAATAGGTAATATTATGGGGTACCCATATACGCATACCTTTTTCACCTTTTAAAACGAAATACCCCATTTCCTTAAATTGTTCAAACCCTGCAACAAACATGGCATACGGATTTTGCTTATAGATCAGCATTTGATTGCGAATACTGTATCGCGGGAACCGACTGGAAAAAATCAGAAATTCCGCAACATCTCTTGCATCTGCTTCCCAGTTTTCCGCAAGATCAATCACGCGCTGCTCGGCGTCCGCAGCCAGTTGATCTGCAAATTCTTCTTTTTCCTCCGGTGAATGATATTTTCTATAACCGGGCATTACTTCTCACCTCCACCGTAATTACGAAGTACGTCCAGATATTCTTCCGGCAACTCTGCAAGAGCCTTTCTTATACGCTCTTGTTCTTCTGCCGAAAGATCTTCCAGAGGTATAAATGCCGATCCTTCAATAACAACACCGTCACCCGGCGTCACATATTCTTCCGGTACTTCCGAACACCATAAGTCACCAAAATCATCTTCGCTGACTTTATATCCGTCCAGATACATAAGAACTACACCATACAATTCTTTCATTTTGCATTTCTCCTCTACTGAAATATAGGTTTACAATTCTGTTTGCCGGAACGCCCGGCGCAGTTTCTTACTCCTTTCCTTTTATCCACAGGCCCCACCGGGATTGTGACCGGCGCTCTGCATTACGAAAGCCCATCACCAAACGGTGGTAATGGGCTTTCTCACTCTGCACGGGCAGGCTAAAAACCGGCAACATTGCCGGTTTTACTTATTTGCTTTCTTTTTTGACCTTGCAAAAAATCATAGTTCCCAAGCCAAGGCAGGAAACCGCAAGAGCGAGCAGTGCTGCATAAACACCGTGATTACTGCTGCCGGTCTTTGGGAATGCGCTGTTCGGGAAATTCATACCGGGTTTAACCTCAAACTGCACCTTTTCCCCGTCTCTTGTGATTTCGAAGCTGTAATAGTTTTTATCCTGTGAGTAGCCGGACGGAGCCTGCTTCTCATGGATTAGAAACTTGCCGTAAAGCAAACCATCAAGTTCATACACACCGGTTTCTTTTTCGCGCATATTGCCGACAAACGTATCTATGCCCTCTGTGTAACGACCATCGCCGTTTACATCGCGATAGATGCCGAACACAGCGCCGGAAAGACGGTGCTGCGAGTCTCCTGCATCGACCTTAATCGTGCTGATGGAGCCGTGCAGCGGCAAAATCTTAACGGTCTGATCAGCATCGGAAATATCAGCATGTGCCGCAAACTCAAGTTCATCGCGATAGAGCGTTTCAAAAACTACGACCTCGGTTTCGGCCGTCAGCTCACGCGCGTCGAAAGTAAACGTCATCTCAACTTCTCCGGTGGTAGCTTTTGGCGTAAAGGTAGCTTCTGCCGTGATTTCTTTACCATCGATGAGCAGCTTATCGTTCGTGGCTTTGTTCATCAGCACACCGGTGAGCTTATATTCTTTACCCGGCGTCAAATCTTTATAGCTCACAACATCGGTAATCGTGATCTTATCCGCTGTAATTTCCTTTTTGCTGTCTGCTGTTGCCTTTGTTCCGATTTCAGGATTCTTAATCTTTACCGTCTGCCCTTCATCGTTGATGTCCGTATGGGTAGCAAGCAGCACGTTCTCACGGTACAAATCCTCGAACACGACGATCTCTTTGCCATGCAAGCCCGTTGCATCAAAGATAAAGGTAACGCCTACGCTGCCATTCTTTGTTTCTGCGATAAAGGTAGTTTCAGCGGTGATCTCTTTCCCATTCACAAGTAATTTTTCACCGGTTTCTTTATCCATCAGTACGCCGGTTACTTTGTACTCTTTACCGGGAACAAGGCCAGTGTATGATACCGTATCGGTCAGCGTAACTTTATCGAGCGGATCGACTTCTTTTTCTCCCTCAACGGTGGCCTTCGTGCCGATTTCAATCGGCACATTATGAAAGCATACAGAAGCAATTTCGCCTTCGCTGAGTTCTACGATCTGCGGATCGGGGAGAGCATAGCCAAAGGTTTCCTTTGTATCGAGTTCTTCCACGCGGTACTGATACTTGGTTTTGCCTTCGTTATCTTCGAAGATCGGGAGGGTTTCGGTCAGAATCAGGCCGCTGGCATCCGTCGTGTATACCTTGCTGTAGTTGTCTGCAAGGCGCGTTACGCGGAACTGAATGCCCTCAACCTTACCATCGTCGGAAGTCTTGATGATCTTCAGCTGGCCGTTCTTGAGTTCATTTAGAAGCTCGTAACTGTAAGTCTGGTTGTTTGCTGAAATCATGACCTCAAAATCATCGACAAATTCGCGGCCAGCACCACCCTTGGTCTGGTGGACGATGTACGTGCCATACGGCATGTTTTTTGTTACGGCATAGCCGCTGGCCGATGTTATGATCGTATCGCGTTCAGAAGCTTTAGCCTTGTCATAGCTGCCTGCGGATTTCAAGTAGACCTGAAATTCTGCGGCAGCCTCATCTTTCGGCATACCTTCTAGAGTTTCGTACTGCTTGTGTATCTGGATTTTGCCTTTGATGGCTTGCTCTTTAACGCCGATTGGAATCTGGTTATGCTCCAGCGTATACTTGTCCGGTTCAGCGCCGACCGGGTATTTCGTAGTATCCAAGAGGTATCCGCTGGACGGCGAAATCTCCTGAATATACAAGTTATCCCCGCATACGTACTCTTTCGTCGTGAACTGGCCGCTGGCGTTTGTGGTGTACTGGTCAATGAGATCGCTGCCATGATACACGCCGTACACTGCACCGGCAAGGGAGGCACCGCCCTGTGCGGCTCCGGTTTCCGCGTCCACCTTTGTGATGGTTGCTTTCCACTTTTTGAGCACGTTCGTGAAGCTTACCGTTGCTGTTTCGTTGGCTTTAACCGTGACCGTCTGAGACTTTGGCTGCACGTACTGATCGGGCACATCAAGCTCGGTCACCGTGTAGCTGCCGGCCTTCAGGTTTGGAACAATGATTGTGCCGTCTGTACCAGTCTGCACAGTTGTGTCCACGCCATTACCTGTCACACGGAACCGCACACCGGAAACCTTGCCGTCCTCTGAGGTCTTGACGATCTTCATAGAGCCGTCCAGCTCAACTTTAACATTTATGGTTATGTAGGCCGGGTCACGGCTGGCAAAACCGCAGGTTGTAACGTCCTGACTGACGGCGTGCTCATAATAGTAGCCGGGTTCGTCTCTGTAATAATTAAGGTCAACATTATAGCCAAATCGAATTACTCCAGATTCGTTTGGAGTACCTGTCGCCTTTAATGTAACTGTACTGCCACTTTTTATGACGGTTACACCGCTCGTATTTGCAGCAGGCGTATCTTTATAGGCAGCTAATGCCCCTGTTGTGTCAGTGAGTGTCTTTGTTTCACCGAGTTTCAGTGTCACGGTTTGACCCGCGATACTTGGCGTCGTATAGAACTCGTCTACTTTCGCGAGAACAGCTTTTTTAAAGGCGTTGTAAGTAGACTGTGAGGCGATGTTCGCCATACCGCCTACCGAACTCTGAATCGATACGCTCGAAGCGCCCACAAAATCGCCGCCGAAGCTGTTGATCGTCTCCCAAATCAGGAGCTGGCAGTAGAATTCAGCCAAGTATTCAGCGGACACTTCGATAGTACCCCAATTGTAGTTTACAGCACTGCACCCTTTGATATTGGCAATGTTTTTATAACGTCCCCAATAGTCGATAAGCGTAAGTTTGTTAAGTTGCTCTTTAGTCAATTCTCGGGATGTATAGCCGCCGTTGTCTCCCAAACCGAGGGCAATGCCATGCTCTACACAATAAGCGACTTTTCCGTTAATGCGTTTTCCGCCCCATCCGTTTGTCGTTCCTTCAATATTTGTCGTATACCCGATGTTCATCAGGTAAGTGGAACGTGGCTCGGATACCGTGACGTTCGCCGCGTAAAATACAGGCCGATTCAGCCCGGCTTCTGCTTCGATCTCTGCGAGAGGCTTGTCAATGACTTCACGGCCATCTAACGTACGCAGCTGCCCATCTTCTGCGATATAGCCACCATACTTTTCAAGCAGTTCCTCAAATTTTTTCTGCGGATCCTCCGGGTTCCCTCCGGTTATGAACGGACGAGGATCAACCGTCTGTCCGCTCTGCTGCACTTCAAAGTGCAGGTGTGCGCCATCTGCATTACCGGTATTGCCGACATATCCAATTGTTTCCCCGGCACTAACGGAGTCACCAGAGGATACGAGAACCTTGGAGAGATGCGCATATAGAGTTGTTCTCTCGTCGGCGTGGGTAATCTGCACCATGTTCCCGTAGGACTGATCGCCTGTGGTTGTACTACCATCCCACGTCTGTACGTGGCTTACGGTGCCATCCGCAGCTGCGATTACTGCAACACCTTGTTCTGCACTGATGTCTATTCCGGTGTGTCTTGTTACGTCATATCCTTGCGACACCGTGCCATATCCGGGGACCGGCCACAGAAAATCACCGTTTCGGTCGGTTTCTGCCACCTGATATCCAGGAACTTGTTCCGGCTTTGGAGACGGTGTTGCTTCCGGTTCCGGAGTTGGTGTTGCTTCCGGTTCCGGAGTTGGTGTTGCTTCCGGTTCCGGAGTCGGCGTTGCTTCCGGTTCCGGAGTTGGCGTTACCTCCGGTTCCAGAGTCGGCGTTACCTCCGGTTCCGGAGTCGGCGTTACCTCCGGTTCCGGAGTCGGCGTTACTTCCAGCTCTGGCGTAGATGTTACCGTTAGAGTAGATGAGCTACTATCACTTAACGTAACTTCGTCTGCAAGAGCTGTGATCGGAAGAGTTGTGAGGATCATCATTACCGATAGAATCCATGCAATCGGCTTCCTCAATCTTTTCATTCTCTCTCAAATCCTTTCCTAGAAATATTTATGTAAAAGGTAGCATAACGTTTGTATGCGACCTGAATTCCACCAAAAAAAAGAGAATTGATATAATCAATTCTCTAATTCCAGTTCTATTTTTTGCGCAGAGTTAGGCTCTGTTGACAGCTCCTTAATATCTGCTATAAAAAGAAATAAGCCGCCCCTACTACGGATACGGCTTATTTCTTAGCTAAAACCGAGGGTTGCCGTCTATCAGCAAACCTTACTCACTCATTATGTGGAAGTCCGTAGATTTTTTCAATTCGCGGACTTTTTGTATCAGTACCATTCAACGGTGTATTTCGTACTCCCGTCAGAATAATACACGTCTAAGATATAATAACCATTAACATAACTTCCATCCGGCAAAGTTTTTAAACCTGCAACAGACTCCGCATATACAGCAGCATCGTAAGAGCTATCGAAAAGCCCATCGCTAATATATCCACCTATGAGGTAAGGCTCTTCGGGAGTTGGCTCGGGCATCGGTGCTGGAGTCGGTTCAGGCGTTGGCATGGGTGTCGGAGCCGGTGTAGGCTTTGCTGTAGGAGCAGCCGTGGGCTTGGCTGTGGGAGCTGCGGTGGGTGCAGCTGTCGGCTTCGCAGTTGGTGCGG
>OLOM01000322.1_pt1 | contig 38212 bp, 33 predicted proteins | sample 1672531 | NCBI WGS metagenome assembly OLOM01 (sample SAMEA3136696, study PRJEB25190) | human gut metagenome | reverse complement strand
CTGTAAAATAACTAAGAGTCCATGCTGAAATCGAACCTATTAATGCTCCAATGATTGCGGAGATTACTCCAGGATTTACTAAAAATAAAAAACTAAACATTATCTCACTTAATTTAATTAGTTAATATGTAATTTTTAAATAATTAATAAAATATATGTCAATTGTATTGAAATAATTTTATTATAATGTCATTTTCAGATGTTAAAATAAATAGACTATTATTCATTTCTAAACTTACAATTATATCCGATAATGAAAATGAATATTAAATAAAATTAACATTGAATTTATTTTTTAATTTCCAACATAAGCTCATAATATGAATAAATTAATAAAATTTGAGTTTAAATTTTGAAACTGTTTCGTTAGGTGAACATCTTTATATTAAAGGTAGGATTGGTTGGAAGGGTCTAAAAAAAGATGAATATTTAGATCAAGGGAATTATAGAATTATCAATGCTACTGCTTTGGAAGAAGAGGGAATTAATTGGGATGATTGCGGTTATATCTCAAAAGAAAGGTTTGAAGAATCCCCTGAAATAATTCTTAAAGATAAAGATATTTTAATCTCTAAAGATGGAACTATCGGTAAATTAGGGTATGTAAAAAATTTAGAAATGGATTCAACTGTTGCATCTGGTATTTTTGTAGTTAGAAATCAAAATGAAGAATATATTGACACAGATTTTTTATATTATTATTTTAAATCTCCATTCTTTAAATGGTTTATAAAATCTGTTACAGAAGGCAGTGTAATTCCTCACTTGTACCAAAGGGATTTTACAGATATGGAATTCAATTTATTTAATTTAGATACTCAAAAGAAATGTTCATCTATTTTAAATGCAATTGAAGAAAAGATTAATGTTAATCGAAAAATAAATAAAAATTTACCACTCCTTTAACTAAAAAATTTAGAATTCAAAACCTATTTCCTTTAAGCTTTGACGAATTTTAACTTCAAGTTCATTAGATTCTTTAAATAACTCATCTAATTCAGAAGTTAATGTTTTCATCTTTTCTTCAAAAGGTATTCCATCATCTTCTTCAGGTTTAAATCCAACATAACGTCCAGGAGTTAATATAAAGTCATGTTTTTTAATTTCTTCTAAATCACTAACTTTACAGAAACCTTTTTCATCTTCTAAAGTTCCTTTTTCAAATTTAGTAAAAGTATCTGCAATTAAATCAATATCTTCATCAGTTAGCTCACGTAATTTTCTTGAAACCATTGTTCCCATTTCACGTGCATCAATAAATAATGTTTTACCTTTTTGTTTTTTAGCACGATTTAAGAACCATAAACAAACTGGTATTCCAGTAGTATAAAATAATTGAGTAGGCAAAGCAACAATACATTCTACTAAATCATCTTCGACAATAGCTTGTCTTATCTTTCCTTCTCCGGATGTTGTTGATGATAGTGAACCATTTGCTAAAACTAAACCAATTTTACCTTTTGGTGATAAATGATGTATCATATGCTGCATCCATGCAAAGTTTGCATTTCCTTTTGGTGGAATTCCATATTTCCATCTTACATCATCTTGTAATTGTTCCTGTCCCCATTTTTTAAGATTAAATGGTGGATTTGCCATTACAAAGTCAGCTTTAAGTGTTGGATGTAAATCATTTAAGAATGTGTCTTCCTGGTGTTTTCCAAGGTCTGCTTCAAGTCCTCTAATAGCTAGATTCATTTTTGCCATTTTCCAAGTTGTAGGATTAGATTCCTGACCATAAATTGATAAATTATTTATATTTCCACTATGATTATCAATAAAGTTTTTAGACTGAACAAACATTCCTCCAGATCCGCAGCACGGGTCGTAAACTCTTCCATCATATGGTTTTAGAACTGAAACTAAAGTTTTTACAACACATGCTGGTGTGTAAAACTCTCCTGCTTTTTTACCTTCTGTTTCTGCAAACATACTTAAACAATATTCATAAGTACGTCCGAGAATATCTTTTTTATCTCCTTTTTCAGACATTTGCACATTAGTAAAAATATCAATTACAGCACCAAGTTTTTTTTTATCTAATTCTGGTCTTGAGAAGTTTTTAGGCAATATTCCTTTAAGTGATTTATTATTGTCTTCAATAGCTTTCATTGCATTGTCAATTGTTAAACCATTTTCTGCAGTATTAGCTTTTTTAGCAATTTCTGCCCAACGGGCTTCTGGAGGAACAAAAAATACATTTTTATAAGTGTATTCATCAATATCTTCTTCAAATCCTTCTCCTTCATCAACCAGTTCCTGGTATCTTTCTTCAAATTTATCAGATAAATATTTTAGAAAAATTAAACCTAATACTACATGTTTATATTCTGCTGCATCCATTGAACCTCTAAGTTCATCAGCTGCATCCCAAATTTGTTTTTCAAAACCTATTTCAGTTATATTATTTGCCATTTAATCACCTAAGCTACTTCATCTACCCATAATTCACATTGTGCTATAACTTTATCTAATGCTCCATCGATTTCCTTTGGAGGATAATCATACTTTTTAAGTAATCTTTTTACAGTTCTACGCATTTTTGCTCTTGCAGATTCTTTTTTCTGCCAATCAATTGTTCTATTTTCTCTTAAAGAATCAGTTAATTTCTGTGTAATTTTAATTAAAGTTTCATCATCATAAAAGTCATGTATATTTTCCGGAAGGGCAATTGCATTATAAAATGCCAATTCTTCTTTAGTTAAACCTAATTTCTCACCTTCCAAATGTGCCTCACGTAAAAGTTTTGCAATTTTAATTAATTCTTCAATTACTTCATCATTTGTAATATGTCCATTGATATACTTATTACGTGTATTTTTCAATAGTTCTGAAAATTCTTCAGCCTTAACAAGATTTGTTTTTGTATAAACTTTCACTTCATCATCCAATAATTTTTCTAAAATAGACCTTGTTAAATTTGAAGATTCCAATGCTCTTACCCTATCTAAAAATTCCGGATCAAATAATGATACTTCTTCACTTACATTAATAACATTAATTACTCCAGTACTTTTAATTGATTGATTTAGTAATTCTGTAATCTGTTTATTGATTTCAGGCAGAGATAATTTTCCTGTTGAAGAAACTTTAACAAGGACAGTTCTTACAGCTTCAAAAAATGCTGCTTCAAATCTTTCACGTTCCTTAGCTCTACTGCTACATAATGATAACCATTTTTTAAGCAACAATGCTTCTTTTAAATAGTCTTTTTTAGTGTTTTCACGTGAGAAATCTTCCATGAAGTTAACTCCCATGGAAATGACTTTTGATCTTTCTAAATTACTATCTCCAAAGAATTTAGAGTAATCAAATCCATGGAATAAATCCTGACAAATTTCTAATTTTTCCTGGAATTTTGGATATGCTACTTTATCAACATCAGGGTCTCCATATTTCTTTTTGTCCCTGTCAGTGTATTCACTCATTGCTTTTTTAAGTTCAGATGCTATTCCAACATAATCAACAACAAGTCCACCTTCTTTTCCTTTGAATACTCTGTTTACACGTGCTATTGCCTGCATTAAGTTATGACCTTTCATTGGTTTGTAGACATACATTGTTGCAAGTGAAGGTACATCAAATCCTGTAAGCCACATATCAACTACAATAGCTATCTTCATCGGATCTTTATCATCTTTAAATTTATTTTCAAGCTCTTTTTTATATGATTTATCTCCAATTATGTTATACCATTCTTCCGGGTCTTTATTAGAACCACTCATCACTACTTTAACTTTTTCATCCCAATCTGGACGTAGTTCTAATATTTTTTCATACATTTTAATAGCTACTGAACGAGAATATGCAACAATCATTGCTTTACCACTTAATTCGTTTGCACGATTTTCTTCATAGTGATGTACAATGTCTCTGCAAATATCGTCAATAATTTCTGGAGCTCCAAGTAATTCTTCCATCTTACTTAATTCTTTTTTGCTTCTTTCGATATTATATTCTTCAGCTTCTTCGCTTAAATCCCAATATTTATCATCAATTTTTTGTAAAATTGATTCATCTAAGTTTATATCAGCAATACGGCTTTCATAACATATAGGTACTGTTGCCCCATCTTCTACTGATTGAGTCATATCATAAATATCAATATAATCTCCAAATACTTCTCTGGTGTTTCTATCTGTTTTTGAAATTGGAGTTCCAGTAAAACCAATAAATGTTGCATTTGGAAGAGCATTGTGTATTTTTCTAGCAGCACCTATTTTGATTTCACCAGTTTTAGGATCTACTTTTTCTTCAAGTCCATATTGACTACGATGTGCTTCATCTGAAATTACAATAACATCATTTCTATCTGTTAATGATCCATCATAATCATCGAACTTATGCATTGTTGAGAAGAAAATTCCATTAGCTTTTCTATCATTTAGTAATTCTTTTAAGTTTTTCATACTTGTAGCTTGTTTTGGTGTTTGTCTTAAAAAATCACTACATTTAGCAAATTGCGAGTATAATTGATCATCTAAATCATTACGGTCTGTAATAACAACAAAAGTAGGACTTTGAAGTATTTTTTGGAGTTTATTAACATAAAATACCATAGATAAACTTTTTCCACTTCCTTGAGTATGCCAAAAGACACCTGCTTTGTGATCATTGTCAATAGCTTTGAGAGTTGAGTTTACTGCTTTATTAACAGCAAAATATTGGTGATATGCACAAAGAATCTTAATTTTAGTTGTTGAATCAATTGAATAAACAATAAAATTTTTTAATATATCTATAAATCTTTTTTTATCAAATATTCCTTCAAAAAATGTTGTGAAATCTGCCCATTGTGTTGATTCATAACTTCCATCTGTTGTTTTCCATTCCATAAACCTATCTTCAGAAGCAGTAATTGTACCTGCTTTTGAAATTGACATGTCACTCATTACACAAAAAGCATTATAATTAAAAAGAGTTGGAATAACTTGCATATATTTTTTTAGTTGATTATATGCTTCAGATGTGTCTGTATTTTCTCTTGATGGAGATTTTAACTCACACACAACTAATGGAAAACCATTTACAAAAACAACAATATCCGGTATTTTAATTTCATTATCAACTACTGTCCACTGGTTGATAACAGTGAATATATTATTATCTAAATTATCATAATCAATGAGTTTAACATAAGTGGATTCTTCTTTTCCATTACTCCAATAATTTACATTAATACCATTTTGTAAATATTCCATAAATTTATTATTTTTTTCTTCTAGTGAACAAATACCCCAATCTTGAATTAATTCAATAGCTTTATCAACTGCTTTTTTATCTAAATGATTGTTAATATTATATAATATTTCTAAATCATCCATATAAAGAGGATTTTTATAATCCCTTTCAATATCTGGACCATAAAAAGCATTATAACCTAAATTCTGAAATAATTCCATTAATGATTTTTCATAAGCTTCTTCATTATAAAATGAAATACAAACCAACTCCTTAACAATATTATAAATTGACAGCAATATTGTAATAATGTTATTTATATGAAAATTCACTATTAAGTTTTACTAAAAAAATAGTGCTCTTTTTAACTCCTCTGTTTTTTACAACACAAAACATACATTGCCAACGTTTTTTGAAGGATTTTTAGCTGGTTTAATTATAATATGAACTATTACACATCTATTAATTTTTAAAAAATTACAACTAAATATTCACAAAGTATATATACAATAGCTACTAAAGTAATCAGTATGACCAAAGAACAAACTTTAACCATAATTCAAAAAACCAATAAAAAAGCCAACAGCATAGATGTTGTTGAAACTATTAAAAATGGACAAAATATCAAAGAAATAAATAGTTTATATATTGCTCAGCCTATGGATGGCAATACATTACCTTATTTTTGGGAAAAATTATTGGAAAATGCTGAAAATAAAGAAAAAGAATACTGGAATATCATTAACAAACATTTAGAAACAGGTGTTTTCATAGGTCTGGCTTATGTTAATTATAATGACTTTGATGATGATAAGTACGATGAAAAAACTCAAAGTGCACCAATGCATTATGAAATTGATGTTTGTGGAAATTTAATAAATTACAACTATGTTGGAGAGATAGATGAAAGTGATTATATGACTACAACTTTTGGAATTGCTCTTAAAAGAGATAAAAACCACACTCAAGTAGAATATGGTCGTATAGATCCAGGTTGCAGATGTTATTTGCCACCAGAATTTGAAGCATTTGGTGAAACTTCAAGATTTGGTAAAGATTTTACTTTTGAGTTTCCATTAAACCAAAAATTAATTGAATTAATGTATGAAAACATCATATTTAATGAATAAAACTTTCCATTTTTCTTTTTTTATCCATATCAAGTTAAATGATGAAGATATTGATTACTTTATAAGCTTATTTAAGCAAGCATACAAAGAGAAATTATGAAATTTAGTTAAATAAACAAATTCTTCTCAAATATGCATTTTAATATACTCAATTAATTTCCACAATTCCATATCTCCATGATTTTCATCTGCAAGTTCCTCAACAAGCCATAGAGCTTCCATATATTCTCCGGCAAAAGCTAGTGCCTGTGCTTTAAACATTTTTAAATCGTAATCATCAGGATTATTTTCCAGTGCAATATCTGCTGCTTCAATGGCACTGCCATATTCTCCAAGATCCATTAAAACAACTGATTTTATCAATAAGATTTCAGAATTTAAATAACCCCGTCAATAGCTAATGCTTCATTGCAACATTTCAATGCTGAGTTTAAATCTCCCAAATTAAAATAACAGTCTGCTTTAAAATAAAGTGCATCTTTTGAGTTATGATCAATAAACAAAACTTTATCAAAGCATTCTAAAGCCTCTTTAAAATTATTTGACAATTTTAAAGCAATCCCTTTGTTTAACCATGCATTCAAATATTTGGGATTAAATCCAATAGCCAAATCAAAACAGGTAATTGCTTCAGTATATGATTTTTTAAACATTAAGCACTCCCCTTTTGAATACAGCGCCATATCATCAGCAGGATTAATTTCCAATGAATTGTTAAAGCACTCCAAAGCATCATCAAATAAATCATATTCCATTAAAATTTTACCCACATGAAACCAGATAAAAGGGTTTTCATCATCCTCGCTTAGGGATCTGTTGTAACACTCCATTGCTTCAACATATTTTTCAAAATGATTTAAACAGCATCCTTTTAAAGCCCAAAGATGGCTGTTTTCATTATCTTTTTTTAAAAGCTCATCACATAATTCCATAGCTTTTTCATATTCATAATCATTCATAAATTTAGAAATGATTTGCAAACTTTCAACATTCATATATAACCCTGCAACAATTTGTTAATAATCTTTTTAGAATTTACTTTATAAAAATCAACTGGAAATATTAATCATGATAAAAACTCATTTAAGCCTTGTTTTAGTAGATAGTTTTCTGCAATCGAAATACACACCACAAACACAGAAACAGCTGAATTGTCACAATCCTTATTTTAATAGATGGATTTCTGCAATTTATTTATTTGTATTACTGACGATGCAACATACTATAAGTCACAATCCTTATTTTAATAGATGGATTTCTGCAATGGAGGTCTTTTATGGTGAATAAAGAATTTGAGTCGTCACAATCCTTATTTTAATAGATGGTTTTCTGCAATCTAACCTATAGGAAGGTAAAGGCCAATCCTATTATGTCACAATCCTTATTTTAATAGATGATTTTCTGCAATATAGATCCAGCAGCTTTAAAATTTTATGAAAAAAAGTCACAATCCTTATTTTAATAGATGGTTTTCTGCAATAGGTTAAACCCTATTATTTTAGACATCCATACAATGTCACAATCCTTATTTTAATAGATGGTTTTCTGCAATACATCATATTTAAAAAAAGAATCTGACTTAAAAGTGTCACAATCCTTATTTTAATAGATGGTTTTCTGCAATGATAAAACTCTTCCAGTACTCATTATTCATTCCTGCCTGTCACAATCCTTATTTTAATAGATGGTTTTCTGCAATTGTTTAATTAATGAATTGTTAAATTATAGTAATAATAGTCACAATCCTTATTTTAATAGATGGTTTTCTGCAATGACATGCATAAGAGAACCATCTCAGAAGAAGAATTGTCACAATCCTTATTTTAATAGATGGTTTTCTGCAATATGTAGACAGAAAAGACAAAAGTGACTGCATTATAATGTCACAATCCTTATTTTAATAGATGGTTTTCTGCAATGGAGATGAACAGAGAGTCTGTCACCCTCAAGGAAGGTCACAATCCTTATTTTAATAGATGGTTTTCTGCAATTAGGAAGCTACCAAACCATCCACGGATATGACAACGGTCACAATCCTTATTTTAATAGATGGTTTTCTGCAATAAAGTAGGAGGGCAAAAACAAAAGATAAATGAGTGTCACAATCCTTATTTTAATAGATGGTTTTCTGCAATAATAGTAACTGCTACTAAGTAGCTACAAAAAATTTGTCACAATCCTTATTTTAATAGATGGTTTTCTGCAATAACGAAATTAAAGACGATGAATTATTCTTTAGTGGTGTCACAATCCTTATTTTAATAGATGGTTTTCTGCAATTAAACGAACCAATAAAAGAAGAAGAGTACGGCATTGTCACAATCCTTATTTTAATAGATGGTTTTCTGCAATTTTCTCATGAAGAGCTCATCAGAGCTCTTAACACAAGTCACAATCCTTATTTTAATAGATGGTTTTCTGCAATAAATCGATGACTCCATCGATTGGGGTACGGAGAATGAGTCACAATCCTTATTTTAATAGATGGTTTTCTGCAATAATCTGATGACTATCTGGTTGTTTTCATTATTGCAGAGTCACAATCCTTATTTTAATAGATGGTTTTCTGCAATAATCTGATGACTATCTGGTTGTTTTCATTATTGCAGAGTCACAATCCTTATTTTAATAGATGGTTTTCTGCAATGGTGTCGTTGTTGTTAGAATAGGTAATAGTGGGTCACAATCCTTATTTTAATAGATGGTTTTCTGCAATAAATCATCTATAAAAGATGTAATGGCAGATTATCAAAGTCACAATCCTTATTTTAATAGATGGTTTTCTGCAATAAGATGAAAAGGAAACTCATTATATTCCTATATGAGGTCACAATCCTTATTTTAATAGATGGTTTTCTGCAATTTTAGGAAATTTGGCTTATATGTTGATTTCAAATCAAGTCACAATCCTTATTTTAATAGATGGTTTTCTGCAATGTTATTACTTGTCTAAAAAATATTTAAACGAACAGTCACAATCCTTATTTTAATAGATGGTTTTCTGCAATTTTAGGAAATTTGGCTTATATGTTGATTTCAAATCAAGTCACAATCCTTATTTTAATAGATGGTTTTCTGCAATAGAGTTAATAAGGAAGATAAAAAATCCTATGACTTATGTCACAATCCTTATTTTAATAGATGGTTTTCTGCAATAACAGATTATAAATCAGATATTATAACAGATACCTTAGGTCACAATCCTTATTTTAATAGATGGTTTTCTGCAATGCACAACACATACCACATTGATTGCATAATTCAGGAGTCACAATCCTTATTTTAATAGATGGTTTTCTGCAATTGTTGTATGCTTCTCGTGAAAGTAAGTATTTGATTTGTCACAATCCTTATTTTAATAGATGGTTTTCTGCAATCCAAAAATTAGGCACACCAAAATCATATAAAAAAAGTCACAATCCTTATTTTAATAGATGATTTTCTGCAATTCAATAGTGTCTGAACTTCCATCTACTGGGGAGAAGTCACAATCCTTATTTTAATAGATGGTTTTCTGCAATAGAATGGAAACTTTGACAGTTCCATATCATTCTCATGTCACAATCCTTATTTTAATAGATGGTTTTCTGCAATTTCCACAAGATGAATTTTGGAAAGCATGGTACTACAGGTCACAATCCTTATTTTAATAGATGGTTTTCTGCAATAAAAATGTTTGAGAATTACAGATTAGTAAAAATTAAGTCACAATCCTTATTTTAATAGATGGTTTTCTGCAATATTTAAAGCATTTGTAACACTTGTTAATAATGCTGTCACAATCCTTATTTTAATAGATGGTTTTCTGCAATCCGATATAGCTTATAAAATAAGGGGTACCCAAAAAGGTCACAATCCTTATTTTAATAGATGGTTTTCTGCAATGTGATTTACAAACAAGAAAAAAGTGTCAAAGAAGATGTCACAATCCTTATTTTAATAGATGGTTTTCTGCAATCCTGCAGTAATGTACTTTCCGCCGTCTCTTTTATAAGTCACAATCCTTATTTTAATAGATGGTTTTCTGCAATATAATCAATGGAATAGTTTTAATACTGCCGGAATGTGTCACAATCCTTATTTTAATAGATGGTTTTCTGCAATGAGGGTAAGTATTTAATAAACCTAACTTGCCAAAGAAGTCACAATCCTTATTTTAATAGATGGTTTTCTGCAATGCATTTTCAAGCATTTCATCAACCAAGCTTAATAAGTCACAATCCTTATTTTAATAGATGGTTTTCTGCAATAAATGTTGTGGCAAGTGCTAAAAGGTTAGGGCAAAATAGTCACAATCCTTATTTTAATAGATGGTTTTCTGCAATATGTTGATTATGATAAAGATGAGTTATTATTCTATGTCACAATCCTTATTTTAATAGATGGTTTTCTGCAATTTTGACAATATCCGCTATCATCAAGTGTTAGATGGGTCACAATCCTTATTTTAATAGATGGTTTTCTGCAATATTACTCTCTCAAGTGTTTATAAGATGAAACACGAGTCACAATCCTTATTTTAATAGATGGTTTTCTGCAATAACATTCTTCCAGGAACAAAGAATTCCTGAAACATAGTCACAATCCTTATTTTAATAGATGGTTTTCTGCAATACCGTAAGGTTAAGGCCAATCCAATTATTATAAGTGAGTCACAATCCTTATTTTAATAGATGGTTTTCTGCAATTGAAGCAGGAGATTTTAAAAGCTTCGATGTATTTGTCACAATCCTTATTTTAATAGATGGTTTTCTGCAATATTGATTAACTATTGATTTAATTAACTGTTCCTTTAGTCACAATCCTTATTTTAATAGATGGTTTTCTGCAATATAGATTACATACTTGAATGTATACTTGTATTAAAGTCACAATCCTTATTTTAATAGATGGTTTTCTGCAATAAGAATTCAAGGGGGTGAAAAGTACTGCCCACAGTGTCACAATCCTTATTTTAATAGATGGTTTTCTGCAATGCAAAAAAGAAGCTTTGAGTTTGCTCCGTAGGCTCGTCACAATCCTTATTTTAATAGATGGTTTTCTGCAATTAATAATGACTGTTCCGAGTGGGACACTTTAAATAAGTCACAATCCTTATTTTAATAGATGGTTTTCTGCAATTAAGGAACAAGCTAAACTTAAAGACATCAGAGAAAAGTCACAATCCTTATTTTAATAGATGGTTTTCTGCAATAATGAAAGTTTATACGAACAATTAAGAGAAATCAGTCACAATCCTTATTTTAATAGATGGTTTTCTGCAATTAGGATAACAAGAGCAGAAAGGAGCCAATTATATAGTCACAATCCTTATTTTAATAGATGGTTTTCTGCAATACTTCAAAATCTGCAGAACCATCATTATTAAATGTGTCACAATCCTTATTTTAATAGATGGTTTTCTGCAATTAGTTAAAACAATTGATGGTGAAACATTCTATTTAGTCACAATCCTTATTTTAATAGATGGTTTTCTGCAATAATAATATACAAAAAAATATAAGTACTGTTAATATGGTCACAATCCTTATTTTAATAGATGGTTTTCTGCAATAGAATATGATACCCTCATCATTGATGGAGTAAGCAGTCACAATCCTTATTTTAATAGATGGTTTTCTGCAATAAAGTTACATTCCATATCTTAATTGTGAGTTATACGAGTCACAATCCTTATTTTAATAGATGGTTTTCTGCAATATAAATATAGTGGCTTAACAAGAGCCGAAAGGAAAGGTCACAATCCTTATTTTAATAGATGGTTTTCTGCAATATAATTGGTGGAAGCAAGTAAAGGCTTGTGTAAAGTCACAATCCTTATTTTAATAGATGGTTTTCTGCAATATAAAAAGGCAGAAAAAAAACCACACAAAAAAAAGTCACAATCCTTATTTTAATAGATGGTTTTCTGCAATAAGTAACTATGTAGAGAGAAAAAGTAAATCAGATGGTCACAATCCTTATTTTAATAGATGGTTTTCTGCAATGTAAAACAGTATCATATCCTTGACACTAAAAGTTGTCACAATCCTTATTTTAATAGATGGTTTTCTGCAATTGAAAACTACTTTAAAAACTAATAAATTAATAAAAGTGTCACAATCCTTATTTTAATAGATGGTTTTCTGCAATAAACTTCTAAAAAAGAGGATAAAATTTTAAAAAAGGTCACAATCCTTATTTTAATAGATGGTTTTCTGCAATATAGGCCAAGTAAATCAAATAGGCCTGTCGCATTGTCACAATCCTTATTTTAATAGATGGTTTTCTGCAATACAATATGATAAGGAGAAAGGTAATACTCGGGAAAGTCACAATCCTTATTTTAATAGATGGTTTTCTGCAATTTCAGTATATACAGCAGTTCTTTTCACTATGCATAAAGTCACAATCCTTATTTTAATAGATGGTTTTCTGCAATACAATTTAAGCGAATTCTTAAACTGTCTTGTAATAGTCACAATCCTTATTTTAATAGATGGTTTTCTGCAATAAGTAGAAATTATAGTATATAGGCAATCTATCAGTAAGTCACAATCCTTATTTTAATAGATGGTTTTCTGCAATATGTCAAATTAGCCCTCGATAAAGGTGTAGTAGTTGAAGTCACAATCCTTATTTTAATAGATGGTTTTCTGCAATATTGTACATCATAGTATCAAATTTGCCTATGTCAGTCACAATCCTTATTTTAATAGATGGTTTTCTGCAATTATTAATATTGAAAACTGGGCAAGATTGAAAGTAATGTCACAATCCTTATTTTAATAGATGGTTTTCTGCAATAGCCGCGAAAATTTCTTAAAATTTCACTTTTTTATGCAAAAAACTTGTATTTAGTGACAGTTTCTGTGAACTTTACTTCACCCAACCTCTGTATATAAATTATTGCACAAATTATTTAAATACTTTTCTATTAAAACTAGCTAAAATTAAAGCAATAATTAATATAATCTAAGATCATCATCATCCAAACCACATGATAAAAGTAATCTAAAGAAAACTAGCTAAAATATTGATTTATCTGAAAAATAAAAAGTATTAATTATTTATAAAAAAATATTATTTTAAGAAAAATTAGCTGATCTTCACCATCTTCTTGAAAATCCAACATAATTTTTCTCTTCTCCTGTTAAATATTTACCAAGTAATCTGCCTTGATAAAGAATTATATCTTCATAACTCATTTTTTTATCATTAAAGTTAATTTTAGAGTTTAGTTTATTCATTATTTTAGCTATTAATAGTTTACGAGCTTTATCTTGAATCCTGATTTGACCTTCATCAAATTCAAAATCATCAACATCAACCTGATTTTTATTTACAATAGCTAAAACTGTTTTATCAACTATCTGCTGTCTGAATTCTTCAATTAAATCAAATACCAAACTTGCTCTTCCATATCTGTCAGAGTGTAAAAAACCGCAGTACGGGTCAAGACCTGCCAAATATATTGATTTCCACATTTCACTTTGAAGAACAGCATATCCGTAATTAAGAAGGGAATTAACAGGATCTGTTGCACCACGACCACTTCTTAGGTTAAAACCCCATTTTTCATCTAAAACATGCTGAAATCCAATCCAGTATTCAACTGATGCTTGTCCTTCAAAACCTAATATTTTACTTCTTAAATTATCGCTTGTATCTTTTTTTAATCCATCTAATTTATCCAAATAATAATTCAGTTTATCCCTTTGTGCAGTTAAAAATTCATCATTTGATCTTGATTTTGCAAGTGTTCCTAAAACTGCTTTTTGGTTTTCAATTTTAGCATTGATAAAAGCTTTTGCTATTTGACCGCTTCTTTTATCAGCCAATGCAAAAAATTGTTCTTTTTTAACTATCACATTTTTCTTTTCTGGAGGAGTTAATCTGTAATCAACATATCCTTTCCAATTTATTGATACACAGTCTATATCATGATTAGCCAGTAATGTTAATGCATCAAAAGTTATTGAACCTTTTCCAGTTAATAATATTTGAGATACATCTTCTGCCCTGAAATAGTCAACTTCTTTACCATTTTCTTTTATAACAATTTGATTGTCTCTTTTTGCAACAGATTTCCCAAAACCGTCTACAACTAATTTCATTAAAAATCACCTCAAACAAATACATATTCTTCTTTTTGCGGCAGTGACAGAGCCCCTTCAATTAATATGGATTCAACACATGATTCACAAATTGGAAAAAGGGCTATACTGTCCTTATCTGAAGATAGGTAAAAATCAAACTCACTAGCAAGTTCAAATCGCTCTTCAATTTCCAGCAGTCCGCAAAATACTGATTTTTGAATTCTTCTAAGTCCATAGTACCTTAATCTTTTTATAAGATTATTTCTTGGAGCATCTTCTGAAATATCATACATTACAATAACCATCATTTTTATAGAAACCTACTCTTCGTCAATAATTTGTTTAACAGATCCAAAACCCTGTGAAACTCCTTTACCAAATCCAAAGTAGTCAGGGATTTTAAATCTTACTTTAAACTCTCCTGTAAAACCAAGCATTTTAACTGATTTATAATTAACACTAACTGGTTCTAAGTGAGTTTTAACATAAATTCTACGGTTTACAATAATTCCTAAACCTTTTGCCATAGATAATATATTGCCTATAAGAATTTTGTTTAAGAATAGTTTCTTTTCCTTCCAGTCATCTAAATTATTATATTTTTTAAAATTCTGAGTATTAAGAGCCAACCAGGGAGTTATAAACTTATAATGATACTCTTCATTACTTGTGTTTACATCTACCTCTTTTTCACGAATAATTTTTTCTTCAATTGAATAGTGAGTATGGTCCAAATTAAGCTCTTTTAAATCACCTGAAATATCTTTTAGAACATCTACTCCTTCTTCAATTCCAAAAATCATAGCCTGGCCATCAAGAATATGATACTGAACTAAAGGATATGAGTATAAAAATTTCTCATTACCATAATGATTATGTAATAATGGATGATTTTTAAATTTATTTCCAATATATCCTCTAAGTTTATTAGATTCCTGTGAAATATCTTTATCTGTTTTAATTAACAAATTACAAGTATTTATTTTCATTTAAAATCACTTATTTAAATTTAGGAAACTCTGCCATTTTCATGTATTTTTCAATATCAACCCAGAAAAATTTAGAATAATATAAAACACGATTATATAAATCTTCTGCATCTTTTTTATTCATCGGATTTAAACCATGTGCTAAAATAGAATCATTTCTTTTATTAACTGCATTTTTTAATCTTTCATCTGCAAAATATTTTTTAGCTAAATCTTCACCAAATGCTTCTAAAATCTTGTAAGATTTGTCTTTTGGAACTTTAAATGTTTTGTCACGGTCTTCATATTCTTTAATATTCCAATTTTGAATCATTTTAGGAATTTCTGGATCAAATTTAGTTTGGGTTTTAAACTGTTTTCTGTTAATATGGAAAACTTTATGATTTTTAAATTTTTCAACATCAATTAAATCATGAATATTAAGTGATACCTGTGCAATTAATTCTATAGCCCTATATAATCTGGCAACTGCATCATCAAAAAAGCCTTCTTCAATTTTACGATGAGCATTATTTAATAAATCAGGCAGATAATATTTCATAGCTTCTTTTTGATTATTTTGTATTTTTAATCTTAAAAATTCCAAATTATTGTTTAATTGATTTATAAATTCTTCAGAATTATCAAAATCATTATTTAATAATTCATTAGGACATTTTTGAATGATTTCTTTATAAAAATAACTTGGAAGCTTAAATGATTCAATTTTATCTAACTTTTCATTATAAATTTCAATTCTATCATTGAATTTATCCCATTTTTGATAGAAATTAACTAATTTAATATAAAATTTAGCTAAATCTTTTAATTCCCCATCATCTAATTTTGCTTCTGCTTCTTTGAAATTTTGAATAGCTGCTTCAAATTGATAATGATTAAAGAAGTTTTTTCCACGATTAAATTCCAGCACAGCATATGTGTCATATGGATCTTTTTGAGGTTTTATTTGTTCATGACCTGAAATAACAATTCCAACACCATCTTTATTTCTAACTTCTGCATTTTCACTCATCTTAGAACCTACATAGGAATAGTTATAAGAATCTGTGTATTTATCACCAGTTGAAGCTAAAACTAAACCTGCAGTCATCGGTTTTGTTCCACCAGTAAAATCAATTGTTATTTCATCCCATCCTTTTTTGTTTAATTCAAAAAGAATTTCTTTTGATTTTTCAAATGCATCTTCAATACTTTCATGATTATCAACTTGTTTAGTTAAATAATCATATTTATGTTTTGTATTTTTGTTTATTTCATCAACTACACTTAATGTTTTTTCAGAATGTATAAAATAAACTAATTTTGGTTTTATATTATCAATAGAATGGATTAGAGGTTCTGGAGAACCTCCAACACTCATAACTAATACTTTTCTATTACTCACTTAACACACCTTAATTAAATTCTAATTTAACCCAACCAAAGGGTTTTCCCTGTTTAGTGACTTTTCTGGATTTTGGAAACTCAAATTCATAACGTCTTTTAAAAGACTTTCTAACTCTATCAAAAGATGTTGGATCATGTTCTTTAAGTTTCATAGCAATAGATGTTGCCATTAAACCTGAACCTGCACCAATTTTAAGTAAAGGTGCATCTACAGTATTTTTCTTATTTAAAGTTTCATAAAATTTAGACAAATAATCAATATCATATTTATCTGCAAAATCCATTTCATAATAAATTAAATCCTGACTAAACTTAAATAAAACATCTTTAAGATAATTCAAGTCCAATATTTCAGATTTATCTTCAAGTTTTAATTGTCGATAGATATTACTGTCAAAAGTTGTTGTTAATCTGGATTTGAAATTTTTATTTGCACCAATTGTTTCCAAATAACTTTTTACAACTTTACCATGTCTTGAATAAAATTGGTTTTTTCTTCTGTCATCAGTTGCCATTACTGCTAAAACCTGCTCAATTCTTGGAAGATTTGTAGTTGTAGTATCTGCAACTTGCATAAATCTAAATATATTATATTGAGCATCATTGCCAAAACCACTGGTGAAATGTTTTTTTAATAAATCATTAGATAAAAAACTATTATTGCGACGATTATTGGAAATATCTCTACCTATTTTATCCATATCATCTTCAGTTAACAAGTCATAAAAGATAGCTGTTCTAATAGCTCCTTTAATTGAGGAACCTGGAATATATAACTTATCAGATGTTTTGATATGTTCCTGAACCTCGTTAATAAAATCAACACGGCTATTATCAATACACTGGTATCTGACAAAATCCTTTTTTATTTTTTTATCAAATTGTTTTAATTCAAAGTTGGAATTTGTTAAACTAGCTAAAAAAGTATCTTTTTTATCATCAGATAAACTGGAGTAATAATTTGTTAAATTAACTCTTTTTATTATTTTGACAATTTGTCCTTTACTTTTAGCTTTTGCTGGAACAAATTCACAACCGCTATATGATTTTCCAGAACCTATGTGAATAGGACTTAAAGTAGTTAAATGTAAATCATAAGATTCGCCAGACATTATTTATCCTCCTCTAAGCTGCATTTTAATGGAAATGCAAATCCATATTCAGTAGCTGGATTAATCTTACCTGAACTAACATTTCTTCCATAATATTTTTTATAATCTGGGAAAACTGATCCTTCTTTAAAGAATCTTATTTGTTTTCTAATTTCATTAGATGAGCTTTTTCCTCTTTTTGAATCTATTTCATAACTTGCAAATTCATTAATATGTGTCAAATCATCTGAATTTGGAATGAATCTTGATAAAGTTACAAAATAATTACCCTCATAGTGATTTAAAGAGTATTCTTCATCTATAAAATAATCAAACTGACCTTTTCCTGTTGAAATATCTCTTCCAAATCCACGGTCTTTTAAGAATTTAATAGCTGCTTTAACAATTGGTTTATAATCCTCATCCATAAATTCTACTAAGAAAAATAACCCCATATTTTTGAATTCATTTCCAGATGTGTAGAAAATACCTTCTGTTTCATTGGTTATACGGTTAACACTATTATTTGGAATAATATTTTCTCCAAAATTAACATCAATATTATAAGATTCCCTCATAAGCAATCCTTTAACAAAGGTATACTGATTATAATTTCTTAATATGTCACTTTCACTTAATCTACCTTTTAATAAATCAAAGAATAAATTTTCTTCAATGAATTTAACTTTTTTATATTCTTTAAAATCTTTAGGATGATATTTTTCTTCCAAATCTTTTGATTTTTGCGGAAATATAATTTTAGGATAAAATTTTATTTTTTTACCGTTTTCAAAATCTTCTTTAAATATAAATGGAAATGTTGAGGAAATTATAAATGGAGGTTCATCTTCAAAAGATTTAACCATTTCATCAACTTTTTCAGGATATAACTGACTTATTGCATAAGTTATTGCACCAAATAATGTATCTGAGTGAAGTTCTGGAAAGATTGATAAGGGTTTTAAATATATTAACACTTTTTCACCTCATATCTTAAATTTAATTATCTTTCCTTAGTTAATACTTTTAACAGCTTCAGAAATGTCTGCATTTTCAATAATAACTTCTTCATCCATGTCTTTTTTATAATAATCTTGGCCTCTTTTTGTAATTGAAATATTGGTAAATTTAACTTTACCAAAACCTCTACTACCACTTCCTCCAAGATAATTGTCCTCTAAAAGACGCATTGCTTCAAATACGCCCATTAAATTATCTTCATCTTTTTCATAAACTGAAAATATGAATTCAAAAGCAAATGCAGATCCTTTTGGTATTCTTTCAATATTTCTTGGAGTAGCTTCTGAAGTAATACGATTAAGATTGTTTTCATATTTTAATTCTGCTCCACGAACAATATCTTCCTGTTTACTCCATAATTCAATTGATTCTTCTGTTGGAAAAGCATCTCTAACAATTAATCTAGTAGGGAAATCTAAAGCTTTATTATTATCTGCTGATACTCCAAATATTTTAGCTGCTTTGGAATCACCGTCAGTTGCAGGACCTCCTTCGTTTTTTCTTACACTTTGAGCAGATTCTTTATCATTTAATTCAAATAAAGATCTAAGTTTTCCTTTTAAAGATGATCCTGGGATAAATGGTAAATCTGAAACTACATCACGAATAATAACATTATCAGTTCCTCCAATGTCAATATTATCGTTAGATCCACCTATATGAAGTCCTGTTTCACAAACTAATTCTCCTTTAATAACAAAATTTTCTTTAAACATAATAATTGCCTCCTTATTTTAACTTAATTTTTTGGATAGTGATATTTATGATATGCTACAATTGATTCAAAAAAGTCTATAAATGTTTTAAAATTTTTCATTTTATCTTCTTCAGACCCAACATCCACTTTACTCATAGCTGCCATCATAAAATTATAAAATGCCTTTGGAACAGTTTTTCTTCCTACAGCAACTGCTAATTTAGGTTTTAAAAGATAAAATTCCGGTTCAATTTCATCCCATGTTGTTTTTTGTTCAATTAATCTAACTGCACCAAAGAATTTTCTTAATTGGTTTGTTTTAAGCTGTTTAGATCCTTTCGCTACTTTATCTGCATATCCACCTTCATCTGCAATATCTTTTATAGATAAATCAGATAGCTGATTTAAACTTTTTATTCTGTTTGTAACATCATTATAATTTTCATTTTCATTTTGCCTATTATTTCTATTATAATCTCTTGCCATAATATCACCTCATTCTTAAACTAACCCATGAAACAGGAATTTTAATCCAAGGCATGAATTTTAATCCTTTTTTATTTAAAACTTCAAAAACTTCCTTATCTTTTACTAATCTTAATTTATATTTAAATAAAGGTACGAATCTACGAATACTTAACCTGCTGTGAACATCTTCATCCCATTTATTTTCATTAGACAGTAAACCCTGGTTTTTGTAATTATTTTGCCATAAATGTAACATTGAATAAACAATACCTTTAGACAATCTATTATTGGTACAGTAATCCTCCAGTTTTACAGCAAATTCAAATAATTCATCAAATCCTTTAAATAAATCTTTTGTATCCCAGTTAACAACTTCTCCAAACAGGGTTATTTTATCTCTTCCACAAGATTTTGCAGCATCCAAATATTCTTCAGAAGTTATAGCTGCTTTACCAATTGGGAATTTTGGAGAAACAATATTTATACCTCCAGATAAATTAATTGACGGATTAGATGCAGTCCATATTTTGAAACTATTTCTTAATTCCTGTGCAAATTTTATAATATCATCATATGGTCCTAAAACCAGTAAATCATCTCCTCCGGAGTAATTTATATGGATTGTAGGGATTTCATAATCTTTTAATTTATTCGCCTCATCATCAGATAATTCACATCCATATTTTAATTTATAAACAAAAACACTTTCTTTAATTTCTTCATTGTCGTTTTGGATTTCCAATTCTTTTTTATCAAATTTATCCTCATCAAAGACTTTTGAATAAACTTTAAACTCAGATGCAATATTATTTACAAATCCTGAGAAAAACATGTCTAATTGAGAACTTAATGCTGAAACTCTTGAAATTCCAAGGTTTTCATCATAACTTTTCTTTAAGCCTTCAGAAAAGATCAATCCTAAATTATCTACATCCATTTTTAAAACACCTAATTTATTAGCACCATTACTAATTTTTGCTAAGTGTTCAAAGTATAATGGCATGTATTTATGATTATCTGCAAAACGACCAAGATTAGGAACTGTATTTCCCATGAAACTAAAACTAAATGAAACATTACTTTCAAATTCATGATTAGCTAAATCTAAAAAGTTGGTATCATTTAATTTAATAACTTCAACCTTTTTACAAGTTTTAGATAAACTATTAATTTTATCTGCAATATCCCTAGATTTATTTAAAAAGTGATAATCAACATTTGCAGGTTCAATAAAGTAACCTTCACCTTTATCAGTAATACACTTAATCATATAATCTGCATTAGCTGCATTTTGACCTAATTTTTCATGATTCTTACAAGTTTTACAAACTACAGAATCTTCTTTTTTAGGATATGGAGTTCCGCAAACTGAACATAAATCATCATATTTAATTTCCTCATCGAACTTAAAGACCTCATCAAGATTATCTGAAAATTTATGTTTTTTATCTTCATTTAATTTATTGGATAATTTTCTAGTTATCTGACCAAATTTAGCTAAATCATCACCGCAACATTCTATTGAAACTAAAGCTAAATATAACTCAGCATTAAACTCATCAATAAAGAATTTATTAATTTTTGATTTGATTTCGGATAATTTTTCTTTTGCCATTTTGGTATTTGGTCCGATTATTGTAAATCTTCCACCACCACAGAATAAAATGTTAGCTTCGCATAATTCAAGTTCTTCTGCAATATGTGTAGCTATTGCATCACAAAGCAGTGTCAGATAAAGAGATCTTCCTCTTAAACGTTTACTCATTCCGCTTTGAGCTTCCTGAGGTGAAGAGATTTTGAAAATAAATTTTTGAATTCCTGAAATATCTCCTTCAATAGCTAAATAACAGTTTAAATCATTATTTTGAGTTAATTTAACATCACCATCACGATTAAATAAATATCTGGAAACTGCTAATGCAGCAGTTGTTTTTGAGTGGTCATATAATGAAATATCACTTTTAGATTTATATGCTGCTGAAGGCATAGTTGAAGCATATTTTTTTAATAAAGCAAGCAATGTATTAAAATCGGTTTTATTTTGAATTAATTCAAATTCAGAGTTAAATTCATTCCATAAATTCTTATATTCAGGTACTAAATTCCACCCTTCTATAGCTTCATTTTTATCTGCAGGCTTTAGATTATTGAAACTTTCATCATCTAAAGACAATTTATTTAATGGAATATATTGTTCGCCAACTTTTTCATTACCTTCCAAAACAATTTTAGAAAATAATGAAATTAAAGGAGTTTCATTAACTTCTTGTGTATCATCAATATCTTCCCTTTCAGAAGCAGAGTGATGGTCTGCTTTTCTTAAAATACTGCACAAATCAGGATAATTAGATTTTGTATGATTATGATGATATAAAACCAAATCCACAATATCATCATTGTAGTATTTATCTAAAAAGTCACAGGACCATTTAGCATGTGCTCCATTTTTACCATGATCATCCTGAGAATATTTTTTATATTCATCAGAATGACTTTTATCTGTTCTTTGATAGAACTTTCCAATATCATGGAGTAATGCAGCAATTTTTAAATTTTCTACATCTGTAATTTTAGATTCCTCCTATCTTATTTAATATAATTCTAGTTTAAATTAATAAACATATAAATTTTTTTAATTGATTTTAAGGACAGATAATAAATTTTCAGCAATTTTACAATTAATTAAAACATTATATAATCCATTAATTTCAACACGTTAATAACAATTATGTACCTTTGTTGTATATAAATATTACTAAAATTATTTAAAAAAAGTTATATCCTAAAAATTGAATAACTATTATTAAGGAGTTAAAGCATATGTTTTGTGACAATTGCGGATGTAAACTTGCAGATAATGCAACTTTCTGCTCCAAATGCGGAAAGAAAATAAAAAACAAAAACATATACATTGCACTGATACTGACATTCATACTGACAGGACTTGGTTCAGTCTATGCAGGAAATACCAAAAAAGGATTAACATTACTGATACTCAGAGTACTTTTTGCTGCTTTGTCATTTTTTTCAAATATATTCGGCATTTTATCCGTTTTGGTTTGGGTTTACGGATTTTATGAAGTATATAACGATGTTCAAATTGCCAATGGAAATTCCAGTCCGAATCTGATTAATGATTTTAAAAACTGGAATCAGCAAAATAAGATAATAGCTATTTTAATAATATGTGCAATTTTAATCTTAACCCTCAACAGTTCTACCATTTTTTCATCAACAGACAGCTATTATTCAGATGATTCGGACACTTCCAGCTATGGAAGCTACAGCTATGATAACTATCCGTCACATTACAGAGGAGTGGATACATCACCGGATACAATTGCCAAAAATGATCCTGACTCCTATTATGACTATTATGAATATGGAGACAATCCTGATGTTGATGATTATCTGGAATCAGAAGGTTATGATTAAAATTATAATCAGTTATTCATATATCATTGAATTTTAAGTAGGAGTACATTTTTAGAAACATACTTCCTACAAAGACCTGCCATAACTTTAATAATTTTGGTGCAGATTATTAAATCAGGTCTATGTTATAATATTGTGTTTAATTAGTATTTAAATATTGTTATTAACAAGCACATAAATAACAGACATGAATGAAAAAAATCTGGTAAAAATATTGGCAGCTGCTGCAGTCATTTTAATGATTGTATTTATATCTCTTTTTTGTATAGATACTCATGAAAGCACCAGCCTAACTGTAAAATCACAGGACACTCTTAAAGACGGTGATGCATACAGTGTAGAGTTATGTGACTCCAAAGGAAATCCCATAGCTAATCAGGACATTTCCATTTCATTTGGATCAAATTCATTTAATGTTACAACTGATGAAAACGGAATAGCTATCCTGAAAATCAATAATGTTCCTGCCGGAGAGTATGAAGTTAAAATCCAATATAATGGAAACATCCACTATAAAAATACTTCAGCTGTTCACCATGCTGTTATCTCAGAAATCGAAAAAACCCGCAGCCTAGATGAAATTCTTCAAAGCGGAGAATACAAAAAAAAGATTGGTGATTACAGGATTGTTGAATACGGTTATATGGGAGATATGGAGCTTGCATTAGTTGAAGATTCAAATGGGAAAAAATGGATTATGGGTGGAGACGGGTTTACATCTGTTTAAAAAAACTGGATTCTACCAGTCCATTTTTCCAATCATATCAACAACATTTTTGCCTTCTTCAGTTAATCTGTACAGTCTGCCTTTGTGGGCATCTTCATTAATGCAGACTATTAGGTTGTGTTCTTTTAAATCGGTTAAGACATTGCTGACATGTTTTATTCCTACTCCTGATTCTTCACTGATTTTTGTTGGTATTTTGACATCGTTTTTTAGGGTTTCAAGTACTTTTCGTCTGTAGCTAGAAATTACAACATAGCTACATTTCTTTAATATTTCATCCTCTTTATTCACAGTTACCACATTTTCTCTAAAGTTGCTTTTTAAAAATAAAACCTAATTTTTAATAATCTGCACCTTGTTTTATATTTTATATTAACATGTAATATATACTTTGTGGTAATATTGTCTTATAAGATATGATAAATTGTCCATGTTTTAAATAGTATTTATATAAAAGCAACTAAAAATTCATTTGAAAATTGCTGATATGATAAACAAAATTAACCTTTATCTAAAAAATGTAAAATTAAACAAACAGATACTAATTTTGCAGACAACTATATAATAATTAGAATATTACAATAATATCGCTATATTAACACAATATATTCCATTAATTTTAACACATATCAACAATCCCATCAGCCCTTTTAAAAAAAATAATCAGTAACAAAATTTAAAAAATGAATATAAATGCAAAAAATAGATTACAGCTTGAATATACTGCCTAAAAAAACTGAAATAAACTGAACTTAAATATAAAAACTTATAAAGCATTATCTAAAAATTATATAATATGTCTAAGTTAGATGCTTTTTTTAAATTTAAAGAAAATAATACAGACGTGAAAACTGAAATCATTGCAGGTATTACAATCTTTCTGGCTATGGCTTACATATTAATTGTAAACCCTGCAATGTTAAGTGAAACTGGAATGGACATACAAGGAGTATTTATTGCAACTGCACTTTCAGCTGCAATAGCTACAATATTGATGGGATACATAGCAAATTACCCATATGCACTGGCTGCAGGAATGGGTCTTAACGCATTTTTCACATATACCGTAGTACTGACTATGGGATACAGCTGGGAATATGCACTTTTAGCTATTTTTGTCTCAGGTATAATCTTTCTGGTTATCTCACTTACTTCCCTGCGTGAAAAACTATTTTACTCAATTCCCGACTCTTTAAGATTCGGTATATCAATAGGTATCGGTTTATTTATCCTTGCATTAGGTTTAAGCAACCTCGGAATCCTGTCATACTCTTCACAGGTAATAAATATCGGAGATGCAAACTGGGCCACACAGCTAATCGGACTTGGAAGCGCTTCTACTATTTTTACTCTCGGAAACCTTTTGGCATTAATCTGTTTTGTCATCATAATGGTACTGATGAAGAAAAATGTAAAAGGAAATATTTTAATCGGTATTATTGCAACATACATTATCGGAGTTGTTTTGGAACTGGCAGGATGTCCTGTTTTACCTGACCAGTCATTAATACCAACAGCTATAATAAACAGCAATCTGGGCGGATCACTGGGAAATGTTGCATTTAAATTCGGAGAAGCTACCGGAGTATTTACCGGAGTAAGGGCATTTATTGATTTTATAATCATTGCTGTCACATTTCTGGTAATTTCCCTATTTGATACAATGGGAACCTTAACTGCACTTACAACAAAAGTTGACGGATATGATGAAAACGGCAAACTGCCAAGACTTAAAAAGGTTTTAAGTGTAGATGCACTCGGACCAATAATCGGATCCCTTTTAGGTACCTCCCCTGTAGTTACATACATTGAAAGTTCCACAGGTATTATGGAAGGAGGAAGAACCGGTCTTACAGCTATTGTAGTCGGTATTTTATTCCTGCTTGCAATTCCGTTTGCACCTATATTTACAATCATCCCAACCTTTGCAGTAGCTCCTGCACTTATTGTTGTAGGTATTTTAATGTGCGGACTGTACAAAAACCTTGATACAGGTAATCTTTCTGATCTGATTCCTGCACTGGCTGCCATTATTGTAACTCCACTTACACAAAGTATTACAACAGGTATTATTGCCGGTGTATTTGCATTTGTTATTGTCAAAGTTCTATTTGGTAAAGCAAAAGAAATATCCAAAGCAATGTGGATTTTATTTGCACTTTTATTCATTTATATGGTTTTAGAGTTCATAATGTAGGAACTCTAACTTTTTTTATTTTTTGTCAAAATTTTTTTTATTAATTAAATTGGAAAATCAGTTAATTAAATGAGTGTTATTAAAAAATTAGCTTGTTTAATTAAAGAAAGTTTAAATATTTTAAAGCAGCTAATTGAAAATAAGATATTTTATATTATATTATGCATATGAGTGTAAATAAAAATTTTTAAAAGAAATGATATAACAAAAAAGAAAAAAAAGGTTTATTTAAAAAACCTTATTGAATTTTAATTGTATTTCCAGTTTCAAATCCATTATACATTGAAGTAATAATGTATTCCCCTTTCATTAACTTAATGTTTAAGGATGCAATACCATCATCATTAGTAACTTTATTATAGAATACACCATTTACATTAAATGTAACATTTTGGTTAGCTAACGGATTACCCTGACCATCTACAACTTTTGCCCTAAATGCAGAACCATCATTATACTTCATGTTTAAATCACTAGTTTCTAAAGTTGGTAAAACTGTAACAGTGTTTCCTACTTCATACTGACCGTACATAGTAGTGATTACATATTTGCCCGGCCTTAAATTAATACCTAAACTAGCTATACCTTTTGAATCAGTTTCTTTGTAGTAGAATACACCGTTGATGTTAAATGTTACAATAGTTCCTTCAACAGGATATCCCTGATTATCTAAGATTTTAACTGAGAATCTTGAAGCATTTTGATAGTATTTAACTAAGTCATAATTTTCAACAATTTTAGACAATACAGTAACATTATTACCTGTCTGTTCACCAGTAACTAAATTAAATACAGTAATAATATAGTTTCCAGGTCTTAACTGGATGTTTAATTTAGCAGTACCGTTTTCATCAGTAGTTTTGTTGTAGAATACACCGTGAATATTGAATCTGACAGTTGTATTAGCTAATGGGTTTCCATTAAAGTCTAAAACAGTTACATAGAATTGTGTACCATTTCTGTAGTATTTAACTATGTTTTTACTGATGATTGTTGGTAAAATAGATACTGTGTTATTTGCACTGGTTCCAAAGTATTTGGAAGTTCCATTAAATGTAGTAACAACAGTGTAATTTTTACTGTCTAAATTAAGGCTCATAAAAGCAGTACCGTTTTCATCAGTCTGTTTGATATAGTCTCTACCGTTTATTGAAATAGTTACATTCATATTAACTAATGGATTGCCGTCAATATCTTTTAGGACAACTACAAATCTTGTACCGTTTTTATAATACATTACAACATTTTCTGTTTCTAAAACTGTTTTAATAGAGTTTATTTCAACATTTTCAGATACATTGATGCTTTGGTAATTGTCTTTTGTGAAAGTTACATTAACTGTGTAATTTCCATAAGTTAGGTTTTTAAAGATTAATGAACCTGTTCCATTAATGTAAGTTAATGTGTAAGATGTATTATTTACAAGAACTGTTAAATTTCCATCAAGTTTTTCAGATAAGTTAACATTTACTGTTATATCTCTGTAATCTTTATCAATAGTTACATTCATGTTGATTTCTTTTTTAGCTACTGTGAAATTAACACTATTATTAGCTAAATTATATTTTTCACTGCCTAAATAAGATACAATAGCCTGATATTCTCCGGCAGTTAAAATTTCAGGAACACTGAAAACAGCTGAACCATTAATAACTTTAACAGAATATTTTTTATTGTTAACTGTTAAAACAACATCATCAGTTACGTTGATGCCAGCTATTGAAGTTAAATTAATATTAGCTACCGGATTTTCACCATAAATAATGTCATCAATATCAACAGTTAAATTAACATCGGTTTTAGTAACACTGACAGTTTTCTGAACAGAAGATCCATTATATAATCCGTTATCCTGATAGTTAGCTGAAATTATATAATCTCCAACTTCATCAAAGTATACACTGATTTTTGCACTGCCATTAACTACACTGGCTGTATAATTAGTTCCGTTAATGTTGAAAATAACACTGCCTATTTTAGCTAATTTACCATTAGCATCAATTACAGTAGCTATAATTTCACTAAATTCCTGAACTTTAGGAGTAAGGTTATTTAAAGTAACTGTTGTATTCTGTTTATCAGCAACAGTAAATGCTTTAAGGCAGGCTACCTGTGAACTGTATGAATGATCATATCCTGAAAAAGTAAAATCATATAAATCTGTCCATTTTTCACCGTCATGACTGAAGTATGATACTCCAGGAGCATAATAACATCTGGTTGTTGAAACCTGTTCTGAAACAGGAACAACTGCATATCCTTTTTGAGGATTTGTAAGTTTTACAACAATTTTAAAGATATCTCCAACAGCTACAGGAACATATTCTTTTAATGGAATAGTGTAATATCCGCTGCCTTCATGTTTACCGTTTTGGGTAAGCTGCAATACATCATTTACATAAACAGAGATTTCATAATCAACAGTTGTATTGAAGAATGTTGATACAGCAGCAATTGCTTCATTACCTGTTGCATTGTAAATATTCTGATACCAGATGGTTTTTTTACCGGTTACCAGGTAATCAGTCATTCCTGCAACATCATACTGGTAGTTTTTAGTATATCTTACAGTATCATTTAAAATATAGGTAAATGCCTGATTATCTTTATTTACAGCAAATAAAACTCTATCATAGTAAGAGATGTAGAAGTAACCATTATCTCCCCATGAAGATCCCCAGCTGTTTTTAACTATAAATGCACCGTTTCCTGCAGGACTATTGTAGAAATTGCTTCTTGAATAATTGTCATCCCAACCAACTACAGTAATTGCATGGTTTCCACCGCCGGTGTATGGATCATAATAAGCATTAGTTCTGGAGTTAAGATAATTTGCTGAATGATAATATGAAGCATATAATCCACCATATTTTAAAATAGCTTCTTTTATAGCATCATTATCAGTATAGCTGGTACGTGCAGGTAAAACATAAATGTTTTGAACATGTATTTCACTATCTAAAAGTGGAGATAAAGTTCCCATATCATCAAACGGATCTAAAGTAGCATTAACAGGACCTAACCAGCTAGCCAAATAACCCATCGGCATTCCATTGTATCCTCCATTGTTAGTTTCCATTTGCCATCCATAAGCAGAATACATTTCAATTAAATTTTTCATATTTTCTACAGAGAAATTGAATGTTTTATTACTTGCTTTTAAAACACAGGTTTCAAGAGAAGCAAGTGCTGCAAATGCCCAGCAGTTACCTGAAGCTTGCTGATCTTTAACTTCAGTTACAAAGCCGTGTTCAGCTAAATTATATCTGGCAGGTAATGTACCATTAAATAATGATTTGTAAACAAATAATGAATAATTGTTACTGCTTGATACAATAGGGCTGAAATTAGATTGATTTAAGATATTAGCATTGTAACTGGCTTTATTATCACTAAATATAACTCCATCAACAGTCAATTTAGGATTTGCATTGGAAAATATTGCTCCTCCAAATCCGGTTGCTGCATTTGATACAAATTCAGAGTTTCTAATTTCAAAAGAAGTACAGTTATCACTAAATAATGCACCACCATTTAAAGCTGCATTTTTAGTAAAATTGGATTTAATAACAGTTCCAGAACCATACATCTTATATATAGCTCCACCTTCATATCTGGCAAGGTTATTTGTAAAATTAGAATAAGAAATTAACATTTCAGAATTTAAACTACAGATAGCTCCTGCAAAGTTTGCAGAACAGTTATTGAAAATACTGTCCTTAACTTCCAAATCAGTAGAAAATGCATAAATAGCTCCACCAGCATCATCTACAGATCTGCAGTTTTCAAAAGTTGTGCCGGTAATAGAAATTCCACATTCATTTTCAGAAGCTATAGCTCCACCAAACCAATGTGCAGAGTTATTAATAAACTTACAGTTTGAAATAGACAATTCTCCATATGGCAGGTAAATAGCTCCACCATACATTGCACTGTTATTTAAAAATGTACAGTTATATAATGTATTTTTAGGCATATTAGTTACATAATCAGTATTAACATAATTGTAGATAGCTCCACCATATGCATTGTTATATCCGTAACCTGTATCATCAACAGCTACACCATTTTTAAATATCACATTAGTTGCACTGACAGTACCAAAATTCTTAACAGTAGCATGATTTAAAGTCAAATCTTTTAAAGTTAAAGTATAACCAGTTCCAACATTAAATGCAATACCGTTAAACTTAATTATAGTATTTTGAGCACTTTGACCAATGAGTGTCATAGATGAATATATTCCTTTTTTAGCATCTAAATTATAAGTACCATCTGCAAAATGAGCAGTACATCCTGAAGTTAATCTGTTATACTGCAAGTACTTATATGGACTAGACTGTGTTCCTTTTCCATCACTGTCTGCAGATGCATTGAAATAGATGTCATTAGAACCAGTAAGAACATCAGAAGTATCCCCACTATGACTATAAATAACTCCGCCATCATTAACAGCAGATATTTCAATTTGTTCATCACTGCTAACGACTGTCTGGTTATCAACAGCATCACTAGCAAAAGTAGATGGAACAATTATTAATAATAACAAAAATACTAAAAAAAGTACAATTGACTTATTAACATATTTAACCAATTTTTGTTCCTCCAAAATTTAATTTTATAATATCATATAAACATATATGAAATATAATTTTATACATTAATACATTAGATTTACTAATATAAAAATACATACAACATTCATTTTAAAAAATGATAACAATGTATACAAATTAGTATTACAACTAAATAGATAAGTTATTAAGAAAACTATCGATGAACACCATATTTCACTTTACGGTTTAATAAAAATAAATATATTATAAAAGAAACTAAAATTAAAATAACTGATTTAAGGAATTATTTTATTATGCTATCTATTAATCAATGCTATTTAGATTTTGTTAAAAAAATCTTAAAGGAAGGAAAAGAAACTTATAAAGACAGCAATCATCATTTAAAAGAAAGTTTAGGTAATTTTTACATAATTGACGACCCGTTAAACTTAAAATTTGCTGCTAAATACCAGCATATGACTACTGATATGATGCTAAATGAAATCAAATCCGGAAAATATGATATTGAAGGATGTCCTATTAAAAGTGATGCATTATATGAATATGTCAAGTCATTTGAAAATAGTGATGATCAGGGATTCGTATACACTTACCCAAACCGTATATTGGCCCATTTTGACACAGACCAATTTGAAGTAATGAAAAAAAGAATGCTTCATGCAATTGGAAGTAACCGTGCAGTAGCTATTACCTATGATCCGAAATTAGACCAGGACCGTGAAGATATTCCATGTTTACAGTTCCTGCAATGTATTGTCCGTAACAATGAATTGACAATCCACTGCTTATTCAGATCCAATGATATTTTCGGTGCTTTTTATTCAAATATGTTTTTTATAGCTTATATTGGAATTAAAATGAAAGAGGAACTTAATAAAGAATTATTAGGTGAAAAAGTAAACTTCGGAGGCATCCATTACCACTCCACCAGCGGCCATATCTACAGCAATGATATGAAAGCTGCTAAAAAATTAATAGCTATTAACAAATAGCTGATTTTTAACTTTTTTTAAATTGAAATTCTTTTTATAATAAAAAAAGAAGAAAAAAAGTCCAGATTTTAAAAATCTAGAGATAATTATCTGCCCTTTTTTCAAAGTATGCTTTTGGATGAGCGCAAACAGGACATTTTTCAGGCGCTTCTTTTCCTTTAAAGATATGTCCACAGTTTCCACAAATCCAAACAATTTCTTCTTCTTTTACAAATACGCTGCCTTCCTCAACTTTTTTGAGTAAAACATCATAACGTTCGTTGTGTTCTTTTTCAATAGCTCCAACAGCATCAAACAGATAAGCTATTTCATCAAATCCTTCTTCTCTGGCTTCTTTTGCAAAAGTTGGATACATACTGGTCCATTCGTGATTTTCGCCTTCAGCTGCATCTTTAAGATTAGATGCAGTATCCAGAATACTGCCACCATGCAAGAGTTTAAACCAGATTTTAGCATGTTCCTTTTCATTATGTGAAGTTTCTGAAAAGATATTTGAAATTTGAACATAACCGTCTTTTTTTGCCTGACTTGCATAGTATTCATATTTTGTATGAGCCTGTGACTCACCTGCAAAAGCAGCTTTCAAGTTTGCTTCAGTTTTTGTTCCTTTTAATTCTACCATATAAAAAACCTCTTTAATTAAGAATAAACAATTATTATAAATAAATTTTTCGAAAATTTTTAAAAAGAAATATCAATAACAATTTATATACATATTTATACAGATTCAATTTACAATAGAGGTAAAAACAAATGAGCAAATATTGCCCAAAATGTGGAAATGAACTACCTGATGACGCACAATTTTGTAATGAATGCGGATATTCTGTTTTAGTCGATGACAATTCTCCAGTGAAAGAAACTCCTAAAAAAGTTCAAAAAACCGAAGAAACTGAAAATTCTAAAAAAGATATAGATGAATTATTATTTAATGAAGCTCCGGCTGAAGCTAAATCCGACGACAATATGGATTCCAAAATATTCAGTAGCAAAGCTTCATTTAATCTCCCTAAAAATAAAATATTAATTCCTGTTGCAGTTATAGTTATTATAATTATAGGAATAGCCATTTTTAGCAGTAATCTATTTTACAATCCAGACAGTATCTCCATAACAATTACAGATATTTCAGGAACTAGTGATGAAAGCGGTTATTATTACAACGTCAATGCTATTTTTAATAATCTTCCATCAAATACTCAGGGTTACTTCTTAAAAACAACATATTATGACAGTAATGGAAACGCATTAGCTACTACAACTGAAGGATTAAATACGGTAGATAATAGTGAATATGGTTCTTATTTCGGATTTTACAACAGTCATAAATATTTAGCTATAGATCATGCCAAAATTGAGATTATACATGACGGCAATGTCGTAAAAGAAGCTACCGGTAATTTTGATATGAACAAATCAGATTTCTCAATAGATAATAACAACACTACCCAATCCTAAGAGAAATCTTTTAATTTACTTTTTTATAAAAATATTCTATTTTTTTAAACACATGTTTAAATTTTATTCTATAAAATTAAATAAGACACATAATCCATCATTAATGAAAATAAAACAATACAACTTATTTTAAGAAAAATCAATAAGCAAATTTTATATAATACAAAAGGCATATTATAAATCGTGATAAATATACTTCGTTATATTTATATTAAGAGGCGAGTATTTATGAACAACGATATGAATGGAAAAGTAACGATAATAACTGGTGGAGGAAAAGGAATCGGATTTGGTATAGCTACAGCATTTGCAAAAGCAGGGTCAAACCTTGCAATTACAGGCAGAACTGAATCCACACTTTTAAAAGCAAAAGAAGAACTTGAAGACAAATATGATATAAAAGTATTGTCTATTGTAGCTGACGGTGGATATGAAGACCAGGTAAAAGATGCAATAAAACAAGTTGTTGATGAATATGGAAGAATTGATGTATTAATAAACAATGCACAAGCTTCCAAATCAGGATTAAAACTTGTAGAACATACAAAAGAAGACTTTGATTTAGCCATCAACTCAGGATTATATGCAGTATTTAATTTTATGAAATATGCTCATCCATATCTTAAAGAAAGCAAAGGTTCTGTAATCAACTTTGCATCAGGTGCCGGATTGTTTGGAAGAGACGGACAATCATCATATGCTGCTGCAAAAGAAGGAATCAGAGGTATGTCAAGAGTAGCTGCAACAGAATGGGGTTGTGACGGAATCAACATCAATGTCGTATGTCCACTTGTAATGACTGCCCAATTAGAACAATGGAAGGAAGAATATCCTGAAATTTATGAAAAAACAATACAAGGCATACCATTACAAAGATTTGGTGATGCTGAAAAAGATATTGGTGGAACCTGCTTATTCTTAGCATCGGAAGCTGCAAGCTACATCTCTGGAGAAACAATAACTCTCCAAGGCGGATCAGGTTTAAGACCATAAAGAAAAGATTCCTTTCTTTTCTTTTAAAACTTTTTTTACATTGAAATTTTACTCCAGACATGTAATATAAACCATACATTTATATATGATGTAAACTTAATTTTACATAAGTAACATATATTTTACATAGTTGCTGAAAAATACTGGAGGAAAAAATATGATACTTGACATATACAATGACAGCATCAAATACTCAATAAAAAACTCAAAATCACTGTTTTACTTTGGACTAACATTATTTTCAATATTTATCCTATGGATGACATATCTCTTAATATTAATCCATTATCAGAATGCAAATTTAAATTTAAAATTTGCCAGTTTAATTGTACCGGCAGTACTTACATTAATCCCCGGATTTTTATTTTTAGGATATGAATACAAAATACTAGAAATCTCCACCCGCGGAATGATTAATGGAACAGATAAAGTGCCTGAATTCAATAACTTAAAGGAAATGTTAATAAACGGAGCAAAAGTATTTCTTGTTAAATTCATATACTTTGCAATTCCTATAATAATATTAGCTGTTAGCAATATAGCATTTTTAAATCACATCTCCGGAGGAATAATCGGAACGGCAGGAGCAATCATATCCATAATATTGGGAATCATATTATATTTTGTAAGTTTCATAAGCCTGTCAAATATGGCTGCTCATAATAACTTTAAAAAAGCATTTGACTTTAAAGAAATAAAAGAAGTAATCTTAACAATAGGTCCTGCCAGATATATTTTATTTTACATTGGATTAACAGTAATAGAATGTGTAATTGCATTTGTACTGTTTACAATCACCATGATAGCTATGATGATTATCGGAACTTCAGGAATAAATACACTAACATCACCAGAACCTCTCTGGTGGGCAATGTTTATTATTACAAATCTTATATTTACACTGATAATTGCATTAACTGAATTATTTAAAACACGTGGAATCGGTCTTATTTATGAACCAATAGAAGAATAAAAAAAGTGTTATCTTTAATCAGATAACACCTAATTAATATTTACATTTTGAGTATAAATCGGATCACTATTAATCTCATTATATACTTCAATTACTGCTTTTGTAGGGATTTCATTTCCAAAATAAAATGCATCAATTGAATATTTGCCTGGATGAACATTATTTCCATTATAAGCATATGATTCATATAGTGTTAAATTATTAGAATTATAAAAACTAACTTTAACTTCCAAATAATCAAAGTCTTTATCAACATTTAATGTTCCAGTTAAATCACCAGAAGTGGTGCCGTATTCATTAGATATAGATGCACTTAAATCACTAAAAGATACAGAATCTGAAGCAGCCATACTATCTAAAATGCCTAAACCAACACTAACAAGTAAAAATAAAACAATTATGATAATAGTTAAAACAGGAATTAAAAAAAGCTTTTTATCTGTTGTAACTTCCTCTTTAGTTTGCATATATTCAACAATTGCTAAAACACCAGCAACAACAAATATAACACAGCCAATTACACCATAATAACCAATAGTTATAAAAAGACCAAGACCAATAATTATATATTGAATTGCAGCTATTCTAATATCCATCTTAGAAATATAAACTCCTAAAAGACCTAGAATAGCTATAATTATTGCTAAAGAACCATAAAATACAAAATCTGAAACTAATCCAGATAAACTAAAAACATTTAACCCTTCAATTATACCAATAATTACAGCTATAACAGCTACAATTGTAGAAATTGTTTTTAAATTTAGAGTAATCTCCATAAAAAATCACCATATTACATAGTATTTATATGAAACATAGATAATATAGCTTTTTAAATAGAAATTATTCTGCATCTACTTCAACAAAGATGTTTCTTCCCATTTCCTGAAGATATTCACTAACGTCTTCCTCAAATTCACCAATATAACTTAATTCATAAGGACTAACATTAGCATCTTCGTAAACAATAACAAGTGAGTTCCATTTTTGATAATAGTATATTTTATTTTTTAAAATAGATGTAGTTAGTGGACATCCTTCATCATTAACAGTACTTGGCAATTTAGTAAAGTATTCATGATGAAGATGCTGTTTATAAGTACTTTCAAAAGGACACATGTCAGCTATCTGATTTACTAACTCACAATCCACCATATCTGCATGATACTCATTATCATTAATGGTTATTTTAAATTTCATTTACTTCACCTTATTACATAATATGTTTTAAACAATATTTAATACTATCTTAAAAAAAAACAGTAAAGTGAAGTTAAAAATAGTAAATAAATGTGAAATTAATCACAAATTAAATGTTTTTTCCAAATTCAAAAGCTTGCTTTAAAGCATTTTCATTATGGTTAATTTCACCTTCACTTTCAGCATTTAAACCAAAAACAATGCCTTTTTCAGATTCAACACCAATGCAATTTAAAAATCCTCTTAACTCACAAACTGCAGGATCCAATGATTTTTGATTATCAGTAGCTGCTGAAAATAAGAAATAATAATCTTTATCACATAACTGTTTAGCTTTTGGAGTTAATCTGTCAATCATTGTTTTCATCTGTCCGCTGATTGTATTGAAATAAATAGGACTTGCAAATACAATAATGTCTGCATCTGCCATATCCTCTAAAATCCCAGACATATCATCATGAATAACACATTCTCCAGAAGATACACAACCTAAACAGCCTTTACAATAATTAATAAATCTCATTGGAAATGAAATTTTTTTAACTTCATTTCCAGCATCCTCTGCTCCTTTTTTAAATTCTTTAGCTAATATATCACTATTTCCACTTACACGGGGACTGCCATGTAATATAACTACTTTTTTACTCATCTTTTTCACCATACATACTGTCTATTGTATCTTCCTTTTTACCTTCAATAATTTTTTCGTATTCCTCTAAAACATCAGTCTTTTCAGCCTTTGAAGTATCTTCTAAAACATTATCTTTAATATTCTCCTGATTTTTATTGATTTTATAAGCATCAGAATATAATAAACCTACTGAATATGAATTAAATAATCTTGTAAATGTTAACATGAAAAATGCGACTATAATAACTCCAACATATGGAATAAGCATTATTCCTACTGAAATTATAAAAAATATCATATCTAAAACACATATTACAATAAACCATCCGACAGTTTTAAACCAGCCTATTTTTCCAATATCATTAAAAACTTCAAATAAGTCCAATCCGTCAGTTATACTGTTGTTAGCTAACATTCTTGCAATTCCCAAATTAGTAAAAATTATTTGAATAACCAAAACAATAACAGTTACTGAAAATGTAATGAAAACAGCAAACATGAAACTGGAAAGCAATGCTGGCGGAATATCTGCATTTCCATACTGAATATAAGGAGCTATATTAGTCCATATTTCCAATATCCCAGTTCCAAAAACTGTAATAAAAATAATAATTAACGGAATAATTGTATAAACTAAACCTATAACAAGATATTTGAAAAAGTTTAAAATATCTCTACCTACTTTAAAATCAGGAATTTCCTCTTTAACATTAATCCCACATTTGATTACAGAAACAGAATAACCTGTAAGATACATTGAAATTATACCTCCAATTAAAGTAGCTACAATAACTACCCACGGATTATCCGCACCAAATGAAGAGCAAATTGAACTTAAAAAAGAAAAAACAGTTAAAACTCCAAGCATTGCAAACTTGTTATAGTCACATAACGGATATAAAAATGATTTTTTAATATTTTCCCCTAAATTCATATTAACAACCTCTTAAAAATAAAAAGTTCCGTATGTAAATATTTAATAGTAAAGC
>OLOM01000318.1_pt1 | contig 38457 bp, 30 predicted proteins | sample 1672531 | NCBI WGS metagenome assembly OLOM01 (sample SAMEA3136696, study PRJEB25190) | human gut metagenome | reverse complement strand
ATCGCCAATTATGCATATTTCATTTATTTCAAACAATAAATCACAAATTAAAAGTTCACTGCAGAAGAAACAAGATTAACAAAAAACAAAGAGAACATATCTATGAAAATGCGCAAGAATTAAAAAAACTGTTTCAGACAAAATTCAACAAAAGAAGCAATAGGACAATTTAAACAATATTTACAAAATTACGTGGCCATACCAGTAGTATTAAAAGATTTTATAAGAAAACACATCATTAATCACTTTCACAGATACATACAACACTTAGATGATGAAAATATTGAAAAAACATCGAACAAAGTCGAGAATTACTACAGACAAACTAACCCAGAAAAAATAAAGAAATTATACAAAACTAAAAACGGAATTCTGACATTTTTAAACTACCAAATGGAAAATTGGACAGAAAAACACATAAAAATCAAATAAGCCTATAAAATTTTACAGACTCAAAATTTACAATAACTATTTACCATTAGGTAATTTTTTAAATTAATGAAAGTAAATATAATAACAAGTTACACATGATTTTCCATGTTTTTTAAAATATTCTAGTTGGTGTTAAAATGGTAAATGTTAATGAATTAAAAGGATGTAATCTCCAAGATAGATATTATGACCCTACCCAACCTTTTGTGATAGAAAATGAGTTTTATAGGTTTTCTTCTGAACCTAATAACGGAGGGGGTTTGAAATATGAATTTCAATCAGATTATTATAATGCAGAAGTTTCAACATCTAGTTTGTCAGTCTTTGAGGCACATGATGAATGTTTCAATAACATGTTGATAAATGAATTCCGTGTTGATTTAATTAAGGACGTATTTTCTAGTTATGAAAATATTGACTTCATTGATTTGTACTTTGATTTAAATGAGCTCCCTGATGAAATGAGGTTTTTAAATTATTATGATAATGACGATTATGAAGAGTTATTTTCGTATTACAAGTCTGTTTTAGAGGAATATGGAATTAGTTGCAATGATGATGATTTAAATTATGTAGTTTATCTTGTTAATTCATCAGACTTAAATCAAGATGCTTTATGCGATTCTTATGACCTTAATCTATTATTGAATGAAAATATTGAGAACACAGATAACATTCGTTTTAAATTAGCATATATCCTCTACCTGCAGCTTGTTAGCTCTGCTCATAATAATGTCATGGATACCAATCATTTCTTTGATAATGATGGGGATCCTGAAGAGATGCTAATGTATAATTTTTATCCAATTGATGTAACTCTTCCAATTAGAATAATTAGAGAAGTTGCTATTGGTAAGGGCCATATGATTGATGGAAAAGGGGTTGGTGTTTTAAGATATCGATTATCTGCTAAAGAATTAAAAGATGTTGCTGAAAAATATGGATTAAAAAAATCCGGTACTAAAAAAGTTTTAATCGATAGAATTGAGGAAAATTTAACTGTTGATGAAATTAATAAAGAATTTTATGGCAGTAGATTTATTTTAACTCCTGAAGGTATGAGATTTTTAAGAAAATTTGATAAATATAACTTTGATTATTTCCAATCAATGCCAGAGTGTTTTGATCCATTTGAGTTGGAAATTTTATGTCAAGAAAATCCACAATATCCAATTGAAGATATTATTTTTGCAATAGTAAAAGAAGATTGGTGCATAATTGAAAATCCAGATATTGTTTCTGAAAGCAGTTTGCATAGTTTAATCCATTTTATTCGTCAAAAAAGATATTATTTAGCACAAGCATTTGAAAAAAATTTCCCTGAACGAGCCATTGAATTATACGAATCTTGTTTGATAGAACAATTAAATTTTCATTATTTGGAAAAATTATCCAAGCTTTATCATAAATATAATATGGTAGACCGGGAGTTAGACTTATTATCATTATTAATTGACAATGCAAAACAATTAGTTGAAATTAATACTCCTAAATTTGATAAAGAAGTATTTGACACAAATATCAATAAAATTTTAAAACTATTAAATGAAGTATTTGAATCAAATAGCAATCCTAAACTAGTTAAAATCATAAGTAGATTTAAAAATGATATTGAAGCAAGTTCTGTTGACAAAGATAAATTTATGGATTTTATTCCTGAATATTATTTAGAAGAGCTTGATCATGTAGAAGTGCAAATTAATAATGTGGAAAAATTAGATGAAGCTATTGAATTGGCATATAGTATGGAGTCAATGTTTGTTAATTATGAATTAGATAGGTTTATTAATGAGTTAAATGGGCTTCAAGCAAAATATGATTATTCAAAAAGTATTATTTAATATTCAATATTTGAAATGGGAGTTTTATTTCAATTTATTTGTTAATAATTCTCTCCTAACCATCCTGATTAATATCAGGATATCCACGACTCTTTCAAAAACTTTGTTGATTTTTAAAATCGTCTTTTCGATTTTGATTCCAAATTAGATCTCTGCGATATATTCGTTTTAAAACGCCCCGTTTGGTCTTGAATGTTCGTTTTCTGGATTTTGGCATTGTTTTTTGAAATGCATTTTCAATTTTGTTACTTGTTTTTTCAATTCGTTTATCTTTTAAGTGACGAATGAAGCTTTTATATCGTGGTCTGATTGATTTTTTGATTATTTTGTAAATAACTGGATGAAATTCTTCCTTGCAATGAATTAAAGATTTTACTTCTTTTTTAAATTCATCGTAATCATTTAAATCGAATAAATCTTTGATTATTTTCAGTTGTTTGTGACATTCTTGATATTCTTCATCAGAAACGCGATTTTTGTCTTTAAAAGTTTTTAATTGTTTATTTAAACTTTTTTTAGTATGAAAAATACATAATTGGTGTTTAAAACCTAGTTTTGGGATAATTGAAGCATATTTTTTATCTAAATCTGTGGTAATTGCAATTTTATTTTTATTTACCGTTGATTCTCTTAAAAACTTCTCAACAGTGTTTTCATCTTCAGTATCGTAAATTGCATCGGCCACGATACAATTTGAAATAGAATCAAGTAATGTGTGTCGATATTTCCATTCTCCGTTGATTTTTATCCATTCTACATCGAAGACATAATAACCCGAGCAACGTCCTAAATCAAATTCTAAAATGTTTTCATTAACAAAAAGCCAATTTTCAATTGTTTGATGTGAAACAGTGATTTCCAAAGAATTTTTTAAAAGATTTACAAACATTTTTCAAGCTTCCCAAATAATCTGAAATCAAATGTTCTGATTCACTTTTCAATTCATTTGTAAAATTACTGTTTTTATCAACAAGACTTGTTAAATCAGTTTGAAAGGTTTTACTGCATCGTTTACAAATATAACGCTGAACCTTCACTTTAGTTTTACCAATTTCTTTAAATACTAATGTTCTTTTTGTAAAATCATATTTAACAACATGACGAGTTCCACAATGTGGACATCGGGTTAAATTCATTTTAAAATAAGGAACATCCTTCTTAAAACTTAAATTAAAAGATTTTAAAACTTTTTGACAGGATTTAAAAATTTTCACAAAACGAGGATCTGAAAGGACTAATCCATCATTTGAATCGCAAAATATATATTGTTTAACATCTAAAATACTATTTGGAGTAAATTTTTTTTGATTTGGCATGATAAAAACTTTTAATCCACCTATTTATTAAATTTAACTATTTTTAAACGGAATTAAAAATTCAAAATTAACTTTCATCAAAAAATTTCAAATCAACAAAGTTTTTGAAAGAGTCAGTAATACTGCATGTAATATAAAAATTTATATTGTTTTCATAATAGAAATAGTAACAAGTTATAAATATTGTTAAGGGTTGGTTAAGTTGGATATTAAAGCTCCAAAATTGTTAGATAACAAAGATAATTTTGTTTATACAGAACTTGAAGAAAGCATTAAAAAAGGTTCAAAACTTTCTATCATTTCACGTTATTTTTCAATGTATGCTTATTTTAGTTTGAGAAAATCATTTAATAAAATAAATACTCTCCGTTTTATTTATGCCGAACCTACATTTTTAAAAACCCATAATAAAGAAGCAAGGCAGTATTACATTGATAATAATAGCATTTTTGGAAATGAATATGAAATTAAACTTAAAAATGAAATGACTCAAGGATCTGTTTCAAAAGAATGTTCTAAATGGATCAATAATTGTGTTGAAATAAAATCATTTAAAGATCATAATGAGGCGCCTTTGCGTTTGATTTGTGTTGATAATGGCGATGATTCAAATATAGCCATTAATGGAAGTGTTGATTTTACAACAGCAGGTTTAGGGATTACATCATCAAACCGAAATGAAGGAAACACATGCTCTTACGGATTTTCAGCAGATAGTTTTTTCATGCTGTTTGACAACTTCTGGAATAATGATGAAATTTTAGAAGATGTTAAAGATGAGGTATTATCTCAAATGACTACAATGTATAAAGAAAATCCTGCAGAGTTTATTTACTTCTTATCTATTTATAATATCTTTTCCAATGATTTAGATTCTTTAGATGAAGACAAGATTGTCCGTAAAGGAAATGATTTAAAAAATACTCAAATTTGGAATAAATTATATAAATTCCAAAAAGATGCAGTCATTGGAATAATTGATAAGATTGAAAGATACAATGGATGTATACTAGCTGATAGTGTTGGTCTAGGTAAAACATTCACAGCCCTTGCAGTTATTAAATATTATGAATCAAGAAATGATAGAGTCCTGGTTTTAACACCTAAAAAATTAAGGGAAAACTGGACAATATATACTCAGAATGATAAAAGGAATATTTTCGTAAATGATAGATTCAACTATGATGTATTAAATCATACAGATTTAAGTCGTGAAGGAGGATATTCAGATTCAATCAATCTTGCAACAATTAATTGGAGTAATTATGATTTAGTTGTAATTGATGAATCTCACAATTTTAGAAATAACCCTGCATATAAAGATAAAGTCACACGTTATCAAAAATTAATGGAAGATATTATAAAAGCAGGCCATAAAACACGGGTGTTAATGTTATCAGCAACCCCAGTTAACAATAGAATGACGGATATCAGAAATCAAATTTCATTCATCACTGAAGACAATGACCAAGCACTTGAAGAATATGGAATTGTAAACATAGGAGAAACCTTAAGAAAAGCACAACAATCTTTTAATGAATGGTCAAAACTCCCAGATGAAGAAAGAACAGGCGAAGCCTTTATTAACAATGTTGATTTAGATTACTTTAAATTACTTGACACATTAACAATTGCTCGTTCAAGAAGACACATTGAGAAATACTATGACTTAACAGAAATTGGGGAATTCCCAGAACGTTTAGAACCCGATAATGTATATTCAGATTTAGATGCTTTAAATGAATTTCCGCCATTAAGTGAAATTAACAAAGAAATATCTCGCTTGAAATTAGGAATTTACTCACCAATGAATTATATTGATAATGAAGATACTTTACAAAGATATGAAGATAAATATGGTACTGTAGCTAAAGGTGGGGGAGTATTTAGTCAAAAAGATAAAGATAATGCTCTTGTTAATTTAATGAGAATTGGACTATTAAAAAGAATGGAAAGTTCAATTGAATCATTCAGACTTTCAACTCAACGTTTACTTAATAATATTGATAATGTCTTATCACAAATTAATGGATTAGATTTTGATCCAAATTTAAATATTGATATTATTGATGAAGATGAAGATGAATACGAACATTTATTATTCGGTAAAAAACGTAAAATCCTTCTGCAAGATATGGATTTAGTCCAATGGGAACATCACTTAAGATTAGACAAAAAGAAACTAGAACATTTGCTTGAAGAATCATCTAAAATTACTCCTGAACGTGATGCAAAATTAATAGACTTTAAAGAACGCATTGAAGAAAAGATTACAAATCCTATTAATTCAGGAAATAAAAAAATTGTTATTTTCACAGCATTTGCAGATACTGCAGAATATTTATATGAAAACATTCATCAGTGGGTTTTAGATAAATATGGCTTGCATTCAGCATTAATAACTGGCAAAGGCACAAATCAAACAACTCTTAAATCAGTTAGAGATAAAAAAGACATTAATGATTTGCTTACAAATTTCTCACCAATTTCTAAAGAAAGAGCAAAAATTTATCCTGAAGCAACAGAAGAAATTGACATATTAATTTGTACTGATTGTATATCAGAGGGTCAAAACTTACAAGATTGTGACTATCTAATTAACTATGACATTCACTGGAACCCTGTCAGAATTATCCAACGTTTCGGAAGAATCGACCGTATTGGATCTGTAAACAAAGTAATACAATTGGTTAATTTCTGGCCAAACATGGAACTAGATGAATACATTAACTTAGAAGGAAGAGTTAAAAACCGTATGGTCATGGTTGATGTATCAGCAACAGGAGAAGAAAACATCATAAGTAAAAAACAAACCATGAATGACTTAGATTATCGTAAAAAACAATTGAAAGAATTAAAGTTGCGTGTTCTTGATTTAGAAGATATTTCAAATTCAATTTCTATCACTGATTTAACTTTCAATGATTTTAAAACTGAATTAATGGATTATATGAAAAAAAATAAATGGGAACTTGAAAAAGCACCTAAAGGAATTCATTCAATTATAAATATTCCAAATGAATTAAAAGATGAAATTGAACCTGGCGTCATATTCTTACTTAAACAAACAACAGGAATGGTGGAATCCCGTGATAGAAATCCACTAAGTCCATATTACTTAGTTTACATTAACAGTGATGGTGAAGTTAGATTACCTTATATTTACTCTAAAAAAATACTGGACAATTATCAAAAACTATGTGTGGGTAAAAAAGAAGTCAATAAAAACCTTGTAAATAAATTTAATAAGAATACTGGTGATGGAAGAGATATGAAAAAATACTCATCACTTCTTGTTGAATCAATTGAAGACATTCTAGGAAACAAACAGGACATAGGAATAGATAGCTTATTTAGAGGAGATGACTTCACAACCCTTGAAGAAAATGAAATTGAAGGAATAGATGAATTTGAATTAATTACTTTCTTAATTGTCAACTAGGTGAATAAAATTGTCTCGTGAAATTCTATTTAAAGAAATCTTAAAAATCCCTAATGAATACTCAATTGATTCATATATTGCAAAAGAACGCCTCATTAATTCAGGGGGTTTGAATTCCAGTGATAAAAAGATTTTAAAAGATTATGTTCGCCAAATACAATGGTGTTATCGATTTCGTGAAGACAACATTCGCATCAAACCTTATTTAACGGATACACGTAGATATGGTGAAGTTGAAATAATAAATGTAATTTTAAAAGATGAAAATATTTCACGATCTTCTTCTGAAGACAATATGTTCATTCAAGACAAAAAGATTGAAAGGATAGTAGAATTACTTTTAAAAGTAATTACTTTCCCTGAATTGATTATAGTTCAATATAAAGGTTATATTAGACTATTTGTATCTCACATTAGTGTTAATTTAATTGATTCTAAAAAAAGAACAATTGATGAGATAATATCAACTAATTGGATTGATACAAAAAATATAAATGACCTAGAATATATACTATTTAATAACATTCAACTTGAAAATTTAAGTCATGAAAATTTCTATAAATTCTATGAGGGATTTGTTGAATCGATTATTAGATATAATGGTTCAATAACAAGCGGTAATGAAGTTAACTTATCAACTGATAGGATTAAAGAAATAAATGATGAAATAAGTGATTTAAATAAAGAAATTAAAAAATTGCGTTCACAATTAAAAAAAGAGACACAACCAAGATTAATGTCTGAAATAAATAATGAAATAAGAAATAGACGTTTAAAAATTAGAGATTTAGAAAATGAATTAAAAGGATGATATGATGGAAAAATTAAATGGATACAGCTTTGATGTAGTTGAAGATAATATTTCTAAATTAAAAGAAATATTTCCTGATGTAGTAACTGAGGATAATCAATTGATTTTTGATAGTCTCAGAGATATTTTAGAAAAAGATGTTGAAGTTGTTGATGGTGATGAAGAGTTTTATAAATTCACCTGGTATGGTAAGAAAAAATCAAAAAAAGAAGCTAAAGAAACAACAACTAAAACTTTAAGGCCCTATGCTAATGAAAGTAAAAATTGGGAGGATACAAAAAATATTTTCATTGAAGGAGACAATATTGATGCTCTTAGAATTATGAAAGGTCCTTATAATGGAAAAATTAAAATGATTTATATTGATCCTCCTTACAATACGGGTAAAGAATTTATTTATGATGATAAATTTGCTGAAACAAAAGAGGAGTATCTTAAAAAAACAAATCAATTAAGTGAAGATGGTTTATTAGTTGAGAATGCAAAAACTAATGGTAAAAATCATTCAGAATGGTTAAATAGAATGTATCCTAGACTATATATTTCTCGTCAACTATTAACTGATGATGGAATAATTTTCATTAGTATTGATGATAATGAAGTAACCAATCTTAGAAAAATTTGTGATGAAATTTTTGGTGAACAAAATTTTTTAGCTCAAATAATTGTTGAAGGAACACCAAAAAACGATCCTCATATTGTATCTACAGCTCATGAATATTGTTTAGTTTATGTTAAAAATTTCAATAAAGCCAAATTAAGTAATTATGGGCTTAAAAATCCATTATATAGTCAAATAAATAATATTTTTGAGAACTATCATGATGATTTCAATTTAGTTGAGAAAAAATTGAAAGAATTTTATGAAGATAATGATTTAAAAAGTGATAATATAGCTAACTATAAGTTTGCTGATGAAAATGGAGTATTTAGAATTGGGCCAATTGATGACCCTCAAAAATCTGGACCTACTGATGATAGAATTAATCCATTAACAAATACACCATGTATAACTCCAAATGGGGGATGGAGATGTACTCTTGATACCTGGAACCAGTGGATAGATGAAAATTTAATTTATTTCCCTCCAAACAATGATAAAATTCCTTCTAAAAAAACATACATTGATATTAATAGGGTAGATGTGATAAAAGCTTATATGAAAATTCAAACACGAAAAGATACTGATGCTTTGAGAAAATTGTTTGATGCAGATATTACATTATTCCCAAATCCAAAACCAGTTGAACTTTTAAAAATGTTCATTGATAATTGTAACGATTCAGAATTTATTGTATGTGATTTCTTCTCAGGTTCAGCAAGTACTGCTGAAGCAGTTATGAAATTAAATGCTGAAGATGGAGGGAAACGAAAATTTATTTTAGTTCAATATCCTGAGGAGATTACTGAAAAAGGTAAAACTGGAAAAAGTAAAAAAATTGCTAAAGCAGCTATTAAATTTTTAAAAGAAAATAATAAGGATTTGACTATTGCTGAAATTGGTAAAGAACGTATTAGACGATCAGGAAATAAAATTATTAATGAAACTGAAGTTGAAGATTTAGATGTTGGTTTTAGAGTCTTTAAAGTTGATGAATCTAATTTTATCCCATGGAATCCTAGTTTAAAAAATAAAGACGAAATTAAACAAGCTGTTTTAGGTACTGCAAATAATATTGTTCAAGGACGTTCTGAATTAGATTTAATTTATGAATTAATATTAAAACTTGACTTAGATTTAAATAAAGAAATTGAAGAAAAACAACTTAATAATAATCATTATTACATTGTTGATAATGGTTTTATGATTATATGTTTAGAACCAACAATTAATCTTTCAATCACAGAGGATATAATTCAACTCAAAGAAGAGTATCTCACTGATAAGTGTCAAGTTGTAATATTAGAAAAAGCATTAAATAATGATAATAATATTTCAATAAATATTTCAGAAAGATTGGAATCAGAAGGTATTGAATTTTATACTATTTAGGTGATTTTAATGGAAATTAAATTTCAAGATAAATTAAAATATCAACAAGATGCAATTAACTCTGTTGTTAATATTTTTAAAGGTCATCCTAATCCAAAAGAACTATCTCCAATCTCAATTAGAACTCCAAAAATGATTTCACCTATTGAAGGTGTAGCTAATTTATGGGATATTGATCCAATTACTATTGAAGAAAATTTTTATAAAGTTCAACAAGATAATCAATTGCCAGTTAATGATGATTTAAAATCATATGATTTTACAGTTGAAATGGAAACTGGGACTGGAAAAACCTATGTTTATCTAAGAACTCTTTTAGAGTTAAATAAAAACTATGGGTTTTCCAAATTTGTTATTGTAGTTCCTAGTGTTGCAATTAGAGAGGGAGTTAAAAAAACAATTGATATTACTCGCAAACATTTTTCACAATTATATCCTAATATAAAATATACTGATTTTATTTTTGATTCAAGTAATATGACAGATCTTGAAAATTTTATGGAAGATGATAACATACAAATAATGATTATCACTGTCCAAGCATTTAATTCAGAAAAAAATATAATTAATCAAGTAATGGAAAATGGTGTTGTTCCAATTAGTTATATCACCAAAACTAATCCTGTGGTCATTATTGATGAACCTCAATCAACTGCAAGTACACCAAAACAAAAAGAGGCCATTAGTAATTTAAATCCGCTATTTACTTTGCAATATTCTGCAACTCCAAAAGACACTACTAATTTAGTATATCAATTAAATGCTGTTGATGCATATAATAAAAATCTCGTAAAAAAAATTGAAGTAAATGCATTTGCTGCTGCAGATTATCAGGGAAAACCTTATATTAGATTAAATAAAGTTAATCAGACAAAATCTGGTGAAAGAAAAGCAGAAATAACTTTAGTTGAAAATAAATCTACTGGTTTTAACACTAAATTATGTAAAGGTATTAAAGTGGGTGATAAATTAAGTGTTAAAAAAATTTCTAATAACTCTATCTATGATGATTACCAAGTCAAAGACATTGTTGTTAGAGAAGGGGATGAACGTATTATTTTTGAAAATGGTCGTGAAATTCCGTTAGGCTTGGCTATAAATGATATTAATCAAGAAGGAGTTAGAAAAGAACAACTCAAAGAAACTATACGTGAACACTTAAATAAAGAATTAAAACTCTCAAAGAAAAATATTAAAGTTTTAAGTCTATTTTTCATTGATCGTGTTGAAAAATACCGAGTGTATGATGATGGTTATCATAATGGAATTTATGCAGATTGGTTTGAAAAAGCATATGATGAAGTTTTAGCTGAAAATGAAAAGTATAAAGATTTACCTAAATATATACTTGATGTACCTGCTAGTGATGTCCATGATGGTTATTTTTCTGGAGATAAAAAATGGATTAATACCAGTGGTGAAACAAAAACTGATAACCCTGCTTATGAAAAAATAATGCGAAATAAGGAAAAATTATTAAATCCTAAAGATAATTTAAGATTTATTTTTTCACATTCAGCACTTAAAGAAGGTTGGGACAATCCCAATGTATTCCAAATATGCACATTCATCGACACTCAATCAGATTTATCTAAAAGACAAAAAATAGGTAGAGGATTAAGATTATGTGTTGATGGTGATGGGAACCGTGTTGATGAATCGTATGGTGATGGTGAAGAATTTAAAACAATTAATAGACTTACTGTTCTCGCAAATGAAAGTTTTGATAGCTTTGCAGATTCACTTCAAAAAGAAATGCAAGAAGACGGTATCCAATTTAACATAGTAAAAGAAAAAGACTTTAAAGGCATATCATTTATAGATTCGAGAGGGAATCATAAAATCACTGATAATTATGATGCACAGATGATTTGGAAATCATTATTCTGTCAAAATTTAATTGATAAAGAAGGAACTATTTTAAAACAATGGGTAGTGCAGTTATAGAAGATACAATTGAATTGCCTGATGATTATGAAGATATTAAATATCAAATTATTGAAATTGTATCTACTAAATCAGGCAAAGGTTATATTGATAAAGTTGAGTCTCGGGTTACTGTTAATTTAAATGAAAATATTATTGAAACAAACAAAGCATTTAATGAGTTATGGGATAAAATTAAATTCAAATCAAGATACTCTGTTAGTTTAAATACAGATGATTTAATATCTAGTTGTATTCAAGATATGGAGTATTCATTAAGAGAGATTAGAAAACCTGAGGTTAGACACACTAAAACAGAAGTGAAAATTAGGACAGGTGTTGAAGGGATTACTAAAACAGACAGAAGACATTTCATTGAAGTTGAAAATAATGATATTCCAGACATTGTTCGAGATTTACAAGATAGCACTCATTTAACTAGGCAAACTATTATTGATATCTTAATTAAAAGTGATGAATTAGATAATACCTTTGAAAAATTATTAATTAATCCTACAGAATATTATAATAGGACATTAGAAATTATAAAAAACAATTTAAATCGCATGTTAGTTAAAAATATTGAATATCATAAATTAGATAAACAAGAATATAGTTTAACACAATTTAAGGAATCATTTGATGAATATGTTGAAGATAATGATTATATTAAAAGTAGATTAGTTGAAGCTAAAAAATCTGTTTATGATTATATCAAATGTGATTCAAATGTTGAAGTTAAATTTGCTCAAGATTTAGAATCAATGGAAGATATTGAATTCTTTATTAAGCTACCTCCATGGTTTGTTATCAAAACTCCACGTGGAGATTATAATCCTGATTGGGCTATTGCTGTAAATATTGATAATAAGATTGAAACTTATTTTGTTATTGAAACAAAAGGAAGTTCAAATAGGCAGGATTTACGTGAAACAGAAAAAGACAAAATAGATTGTGGTCAAAAACACTTTGAATTAGTAAAAGAGTTAACATATGATGTTTGTGTGGATTATGATGAGTTTTCACATAAATATATTCATGAAAACTTTTGAGTATTATGACAAAACAAATTGAAGAAATTAACAGACTATATGAAAGAGCATACCAAAATTTAGAAAAAAAATGATTTAGAACAAGTAGGCAACTTTATACAAAAATTAGAAAAATATGATTTAATTAATTCTAAAATTTGTTTAAGTTGTTTATATATTGATTTTGGAGAAGTTAAGAAAGATGAAGAATTAATAGTTAATGGAATAAATTTAATTGAAAATAATTTTGATGAAATGAAGAAATTAATATCTCGTTCTTCATTATATTTTAATTTAGCTAATGGTTATTTAAACTATTATTCATTAACAAAAAATAAATCGTTTAAGAATGAAAATATTATCATTAAAATTAAAAAATTATATAAAAAAGCTCTTGAACCTTGTAAACATCCAAATTTAACAGTAGAAATCTTAGTTAACTTAGGAAACTTTTATAATTACTTTGGAAGACATATTGATGCATTGGAATTATATGAAGATGCTTTAAAATTAAATCCAACTCATGGAATGGCTTTATTAAATAAAGGTCAAAGTTTAATTGAATATAGAAACTTAATGGATCATGAATCTCCAATGTTATTGGATGCATATAATTGTTTTAAAGATGCATTAAATGATTCAAATTTAACTTATCAAGGTAAACTATCTGCCGAAAAATCAATTCAAATTTTTGAAGATAATAATAAACAATCATTATTAACTAAAAAGAAAAAGTCAAAATTGAATATAAATCCTTATTACACGGATTTAGAAAGTTTATCTAATATTTTTTGTTATAATAATAAGTTATATTTGAATCTATGTAACTTCTGTCAAAAATGTGAAACTTCTATTGGAGATACAATTGCTATTAGGCGAATGACTACTCCAATTAAAAATGAAAAAATTCAAGATGATTTATTTCTCGTATTATCTTCATATTTAAATCAAATTAAAATGGATTTTATATCTGCACGGTTAAATTTAATTTTATATCAATATAAAGAATTAGACTTAAAATTTGTTAATAATAATGTCACAATTATTGATTCACTTGATAATGAACTACATAATATCCATATTCAATTAGTTAAAAACTCATTTAAAAGTTTTTATGATATTCTAGATAAGATTGCATTTTTTATAAATGAATATTGTGATTTGGGTATAAATCAAAAGCAAATTGATTTTAAGAGAATATGGTATGCTAAGAAACATTTACGTGAAGATTTAGATTTTAATAATAAGGGATTAAAAGCATTATTTGACATTCATGAAGATATTTTACATGGGGATGAAAAGAGATTCAGTGATATTCGCAATGCATTAACACATAGAGTATTAAAAATAAAATTAGTATCTGATGATGAAAAAGAGGTTATGACAGAAGAAGAATTATACAATGCAACAATTGATTTAGCAAAACTTGTTAGGAATGGAATTATATATCTTATGGCTATGGTGGATATCGAAGAATCAAAAAAAGACCATTTAAATTCATTTCCTATGTTGCAAGAGAAATACCAAATGAATTAAAGTAATTTTAAATTTGATATTTTATAACAATATTTAAAAACTAAATTGATATACTCCATCAGTAGTTAAAAAGAATTTGAATATTGTATCATCATTCTAAATTTTTCACTACATCACCACCCTTATCGGTTAGCCTATACAATCTACCTTTTCTAACTTCAGGATTGATGCATTCAACTAGCTCATGTGCTTTTAATTCAGATAATACTTTTGAAATATGATTTGTTCTAATCTCTGAGTCTTTTGCAATAGTGCTGGGTATTTTTACATTACCGTCCAGTGCTTTCATTGTTTTTGTCCGGTATTTCGAAATCTGTACATAGCTGATTTCTATTAACAATTCATCTGACAGTTCCAGGTTATCACTTATGAACTTCTTACAAAATAAATAGTATCGTTACCCTAGCTACCCTAACTCATCATATAGACATATGACATAAATTATTAATTTATTATAATTTAGAACACTAACATATGAACTTCAAAAATTATGATGATTTTGATTTGGATACTAATCATTTTTCATTTTCACATTAATAACTCATCACTTAGTTAGATAAACTATTAATCAAAAAAAACATGATTTTATCATGAAAACAATATTGTAATCATCTAATAATATTTATCTCAGCATATAATATTGTATTTATTAAATTAAGTAATTTAATCGATTTGTATAACAAATAAAGAAATATTTAAATACTTCATTAATTAAATTATAATCATGGAAGATTCACTGAGAAGCTTGTTGGAAAAACTTGAATTAAATGAAGATAATGGGTTATTTTTAAAAGGTGATGATTTAAAAATAAATTCACGTATCAAAAATTCTCTAAAATATATTGACTATGATGCAATCTATATCTTAGATGAAAATCCATTAATTATCTTCAAAGAATACGACGATACAGTTTCTACTAAGGATATTAAAAATTTTCGTAAAGGAATTTGGAATCTCAATGATGTTCCAATAATATTTATTATCCTTCCAGATGAAATTCAAGTTTACAATTCCAATATTTTCGATGATGAGAACTCATTTTTAGGTAAATTTTCAAAAGATGACGAATTAGAAATTTTCAATATTTACAATTTAGCTAATGGAACTTTTTTCGATAAATACTCCAACTCCTTTAATAACTCTAAAAAAGTTCAAAATTACTTATTGGAAAATATTAAAATTACAATTAAATTATTAAAAAAAGACAAATTAGATTTAGAAGTCATACACAGTTTAATTGGAAAATTAATCTTTTCAAAATATCTCATTGACAGAGGCATTTGTAAAGATGAATTTTTTATTAATAACTATGGTTGTGACTTTAATAAAGTCATCCTAAAAAAAGAATGTTTATTTGAATTTTTCAACACTCTTGAAGAAAAGTTTAATCCAGATTTGTTTAAATTAACTAAAAATCAGAAAAACAAAATCACAGATAAACATTTGAAAAATTTGTATAAATTATTCAGTGGTTTTGACATGAGAAACCTTGAACAGTCTGTTCTTGATTGTCCATATGATTTTAAAATAATCCCTATTGAATTAATAAGCAATATTTATGAAGCATTTCTCCAAGACAATAATTCTAAAAAGAATCAAAAAGCAATATATACTCCATTATTCTTAGTAGATTATATGCTAAATAATACCTTAGATAAAAAATTAAAGAATAACACTGCTTGTAAAATTTTGGATCCATCATGCGGTTCTGGAGTGTTTTTAGTTGAATCATTACGAAGAATAATTGATAAACATATAGAGATAAACTCCTCCATAACTTCTACTGAATTAAAAAACATTTTAACATCAAATATTTATGGAATTGACATTGATAATGATGCAATTCAAATGACTATCCTCTCAATCCAATTAACATTATTTGATTATTTGGAGATTGAAGAAATTAAACATTTTAAGATGCCTGAATTATTAAATAAAAACTTTTTTAATGATGATTTCTTCAATTTTGAAGGATTATTTAACTCATTAAATGATTTTGATTTAATTGTAGGTAACCCTCCATGGGGATCAAAACAGAAATCCCATATTGAATATTGTGAAAAAATGGATTTACCTATTTCCAATAAACAGATAGCACAATCATTTTTACTCAGAGTTGATGATTTTATAAATGATTCTTCTGAAGTTGCATTAATAGTTACAAGTAAACTATTATATAATTTCAATGATTTAAAATTTAGAAAATACTTCTTAAAGAATTATAATTTAACTGAAGTGCTGGAGTTTTCATCAATTAGGAAAGAAATATTTAATAATGCTATTGGACCCGGTTCAATATTATTTTATAACTCCAATATGAAAAATTGCGGTAATGTAAAACATATTTCACTTAAACCAAACAAGTTATTTTATTTATTATCTTCTGTTGCAATACAGAAATCTGATATTAAATTTATTTCACAAAAAGATTTATATAATCATGATTGGGTTTGGAAAGTTTTAGTTTATGGAAATACTTTAGATTTCCAATTAATAAATAGATTGCACTCTAAAAAAAATATTGGCCAATATATTAAAAAATATGATTTGTTCAGTTCATTTGGAATAATGAAAGGTAATGGAAATAAAGATGCAACAAAATATTTCAAATATGATTTTTTAGATGTTCAACGTAAAATGCTTAGGAGATATTATATTGATGAAAGTCATGTTGAAAAATGGAATATTGCAAAGGTTTCACGTCCACGTACTAAAGAAACATTTACTCCACCATATGTTTTAGTTAAAAAAACCCTTACTCAAGATTTTGAATGTGTTTCAACATATTCTGAAAAACAATGGGTTTTTACTGATAGTGTCATGTCTATAAAAGGAGAAGAATATGATGAAAAATTATTAAAATGTATGGTTGGATTTTTAAATTCAAGATTATTTTCTTATTTGTCCTTTTTAACTTTTTCATCAATTGGTATTGAAAGAGAACAAATCTTTTTAAATGAAATAAAAAATATTCCTATGATTATCAACGACGAACTGGTTAATTATGTTGATGAAATGTTAAATAACAAAGATATTGATAAATTACAAATCATTCAAGAAAAAATTGACAATTTAATATTTGATTTATTATCATTTACTGACTTAGAAAAAGATTTAGTAAATTATTTTGCTGATGTTACATTACCAATGTGTAAAAAAGAAAATGTATATCATAAAGTTTCAAATGAAATTTTAGAAGATTATATTATGGTTTTTGTTAAATATTTCAAAAATTATTTCAAAGCAGAAAATAATGAATATTTCCATGCTGAATGTTACAAATCAGAACATTTTATTGGAATTAGATTTATTATTGATGAAAAACCTTTAAAACATTTAATTGAATATAATGAGAATAAATCAGATATATTGAACCTCTTTGGGGACATAAGTATTGAAGATAAACAAAACTTATTCGTACAAAAAGACATAAAAGGATTCGAAGAAACTTCATTCTATGTAATTAAATCAAATGAATTTAAAAATTGGCATAGAGCTATTGCTAGAAAAGATTTAATTGAATTTACAAATTCTTGATGGGTGTGGAGGATGAATAATGTTAGATTCTTCCAACTTTAAATATTTTGAACGCTTTGATAAAATTGATAGTGAAGAACATTTTAATAAACTAATTAATTTAGCAATACACACGTATTTTGAAATTTTAAATACTAAAACTTATATCAAATCTGAAATGATTAGAAAAAGAGAAAATGAATATCGAGATGATTTCGTAGAAACAATGCTTGAAATTCAAGAAGATTGTGGTTTTAATAATTTAATTATAAACTGCGAACCTCAAGAAAGAAGGGAAGATGTTGAAGAAAGAGGGTTATTAGATATAAAAATTCAATATCAAACTTTAAAAAATATTCACATTAACAAATATTACCATACTATTGAATGTAAAAGATTTGGAAATGATTTAAACATTAAAGATAACTATTATGAAAATGGTATTTTAGAGTTTTTAGAAGGTAAATATTCACGTAATGCTGATTTTGCAGGGATGATTTGTTTTATAGAAGAGTTTAAGAATAACTGGAACATGGAAAAGATTATGGTAAAAATTAATGAAAAATTAAACGAAAATGATATACCTTCCCTTAACAACACTCCACATGAAGATTATGAACCAGTTTATAAATTAACCACATTGCGAAATTACAATCACAAAAACATCCATATAATTCATTTAATGTTAGATTATACGAGCATATTCTCTAATAACTGATTTTATAACCATATTACACAATATTGTTTTAAATATTATAGTTCATTTAATCATTTTTAATTACGAACTTCTTACAAAATAAATTGTATCGTTATCATAGCTACTTAATGCATCATATGCTGCATGTGTCATAAATCTGAATTTACCAAAGACTCCATATTCAACACCCATATAAACGGGACCTGTTGATTTTGCTAAATACATTTGTATACTTCCAGAATGTTTTAATGGTATCACTGAATATGGATCAAGAGATTCTGTTTCCCAGGAAGTTCCGTTATATTCCTTAATGGCCATAACAGAACTTGTACAAATAGCTACACGATAACCTGCACTAACGCCTGTTGGCAGTGTTGTTGTAGTTTGTATTTTATCTACATGCAGTTTCCATCCAGCTTCTCATCACTACCCTGTCCGGCATCACCTTTAGGCCCAGTATCTCCCTTAGCACCCGTATCTCCTTTAGCTCAGGTATCACCTTTAGGTCCCACATCACTGTATCGCTCCTTATGTTTCCTATATTTTCCCAAGCATTACCATTCCAAACATAAAGAGATCCGTTTACTAAATAGCTATCTCCATCACTACCTTGAGGATGTTCAGCTATTAATTCCTCGTAAGAATCATACGAACCTTTAATAGTAAGACCAGCACCAGTAGCTCCAGTGTCCCCAATCGGCCCGGCTGGTCCAGTATCTCCCTTAGGTCCTTGTTCTCCTTGTTGTCCAGTTGCTCCAGTCTCGCCTTTGTCTCCTTTACTACCTTGCACCAGTATAGCCTTTAACACCTGTATCACCAGTGTCACCTTTTTCACCTTTGATTGAACCTGCATTTGCCCAGCTGTACCATCCCATTAGTAATAGCTACTATCTACAATGTAGGCATCACCGACTTAGCCTGTTGGATGAACATTAACAAACTCCTCATAGGTAGTGTAGTGTCCTTTTATTACTGTTCCAATTCCAATGTCTCCAGTATCTCTTTTAGGTCCGGTATCACCAACTACACAGCCAATCTCTATCCATCCCTTTTCAGCCATGATTATTCACCATCTCATTCTTCAACAGTAATGTTGTTGAAAATCATTTGTCCGCCATATAATTATATATTGTCAGGAAAGGAAATGCTGTTTCAAATGTTATTGTTGTTCATTCATATGAATAAACGGCTGCACTTCCATTTTGATGGATGCCTTAACATTACCGTTCTGATAATACAGGTCAAAAGTGTACCATACATTATTCAATGTCAATTGCCATGAAGTAACATTCAAATCCCTTATGGCATGATCACCTGTGGAATATCTTAAACCTTTTTTTTTATCGGGATAAGCTCCAGGTTCCAAAATATTTTAGGGGTCTGAATTTTTGTCAGTGCTAAATATGGTTAATTTGTTTTGTTTTTATTATTTGTATGGTAATTTTTGGTGTTTTGTAAAAATGCATCTGTATAATTTTTAGTTTATTAAAAAAGGGTTTTAATATCAATAAATTTAAGTATAATGTGTTACATATATTTATTTGGAGATAAAAATGAAACACATGTTAAATTTAGATATTAAAGACTCAAATTATACTTTGTTGAAAGAAATATTTAAAATTATGGATTCTAGAAAAACCTTTGAAATTTTAACATCATTTGGTTTTAAAAACTTAAATAAATAAATATTTGTTTTTAAAATCATATTTATAAGTATGTTCTTTGATTTAGATATCCTGTTCATCTTAAATGAACTTAAATCTAAAAAATAGCTTCGTAAATACTTTAATATTTCTGAAGTTTTAAGTGCCACTCAAGTTTATAAAATTTTTTCACTTCAAAATCCTTAAAATCCTATTAAATCTTAAATTGCATCTTAATTTCAATAAATAATGTTTAAAAGAAGAGGAAAAAAGACATTTATTGTAGATGCAACTCCTGTAGATTTAGATTTTAATAAAAAGACAAAAGAACATCTTTAATCATTGAATTTAAAATGGAGTTATTCATCCTCTAAATGTTTTTATATTGGATTTAAGCAACAGTTGTCCTTGATTTTGATAGTATGAATTCTGTTTGTATTTTAATCCACTCGGGAGTTCCAAATGATGCAAAACTTTTTGATGAAATTATGGAAACACTTCAAAAAAGATGAATAATCCAAAAAGGAGATGCCATACTTTTTGATAAGGGATATTACAGTTATAAAAACTACCAATTAGGAATTGGTAAATATAAATCCGTTCCTTTTATTTTTCCAAAAAATAATTTCAACAAAACAAAGCTTAACGATTAATTATCTTACTCATTACAAGTATTTAACCAAACAAAAAGAATTATGAAAGAAAAACACTTCTACAACAACTTAAAACATGAATTATTCAAAAAATTAGGCCAATGGAAAAAATTCAAACCAATACGAGGAAAAATAGGAGACTTTTTCAAATTACTCAAACAAAGACTCAACATGAAACCAATACACAAATATACACCAAAATCAGTCAAAAAAACAGTATATTTGAATGTATTTTTAGGATCATTAATCATATCACGAGGATTCTACTCAAAAACACCCATACAACAATTATCCGAAAACTAAAAAATTCAAACCCCTAAATAAGTCTTCTATCTAGATTACATGATTATTTACCATATTTATGCCTCATTTTATCATTTTTTTACAGGTCTAATTGTTCTGCCATGCATAATCTACAAAATGCATTTGGATTTTTCAAATTTCCTTCTTTTGCAGGACAGTAGTATGATTCTTCTTTTTTTAGGACTTTTTGTGATTCTGGAAATTTAGCCCTTCTGGGTGTACAGGTTCTTCAAGAATATAATTTGCATATAATATTGAAAGAAATACAATTATGCAGAATTCTGCTGATGATTTGTGAGGGTCAAGTGTTTCATTTAAATTGAATATATATTTTTTAAGATGCATATATGTTTTAACATCAGATTATAAAATTAATATTGCTCGGGTAAGTATGAGGGAATCTATGGGCGGTCATGGTGTTCCTGAAGAAAAAATCAAATCAGGATATTATAATGCATTGGATTTGATTCCAGATTTAGTTGAAATTTGCGATATTGTCCATATTTATGACAATACTAATGTTCCATTTAGAATTTTCAAGAAAAGAAAGGACATATATTTCCATTGGGAAAACAAATATTGGAGTTATTCCGGTATTGAAAAACTCACTGGAATTAGTGAATATAGTAATTAAAAGCAGTAAATATTTTTGTATAGTATATAGGACAACAGCTTTTATGTAATCTTATTTTATTAATTAAATTTTTTTAAGACTTTTTAACTTTTTTTACTATCAGTTTTGCGTTTTTTCACACTGTCACAGTTTCAAAGGTTTTAGTTTTGATAAAATCATTTTTAGTTTATGTATTTCTTTATTGGTTATAAGTTAATTAATAAAATATTTTGTTAAGTATTTATATATGTATTAACAAATATTTTTTTAATTAATGTATTCTAAGGGAGGCATATAATATGGATGATAAAACACAATTGATACTTAATTTCATAAATGAAAGTAGCTCTAATATGCCATATGTATTAAAAGATAAATTAATTAGGGATGGTAAAGAATTAAAGTATAGATTTGAATTTGAAGAAATCAAGAATAGTATTGATGAGTTTATAGAAGGAAATGAGTTAAATAGATTTATTGTGTTGCCGGGAATTAGGGGTGTTGGAAAAACAACGCTGCTTTATCAAGCATATTATTATTTATTAAATGAAAAACACATATTGCCAGATCAAATAATTTATTTGTCCTGTGATGATTTAAACAATATAGTTGATTGCAATATAAGAGAAATAGTTGATATTTACCTTAATAATCAATTCAATACTCAGTTAAGATTATTGGATAAAGAAATTTTTCTATTAATTGATGAATCGCAATATGATAAGAACTGGTCAATGTCTGGTAAAATAATTTATGATCGTTCAGAAAAAATTTTCATGGTATTTACAGGTTCATCAGCTCTAAATTTAGAATATAATGCAGATGCTGCAAGAAGGATGTTTAAAAGAGTCGTAACACCTCTAAATTATAATGAACATCTGAAATTGAAATATGATTACTCAAATATTAATCTTGGAAATTCTTTGGTTAGCTTGATTTTAAATGGTGAAGAGCAAAATGCCATAAAATATGAAAATGAAATGAACAGGGACTTAATTAATAATATTAAGTATAATTTTAATGATTGGGATGAATATTTGAAATATGGGGGATTTCCAATTTTAGCTCGTAAAATCAATTTTAGAAGACTTTCTACTAATATTGTGGACATGATTGAAAAAGTGGTAAATACTGATATGGTTGCTATTAAAAATTTCACTTTTGAAAATCAGACGAATTCAAATAGGATACTAAGATATCTGGCACTACAAAATGCAGGGGATCTTTCACAAAACAATTTGGCAAAATATTTAAAGACTTCTCAAGCAAATGTAAAAAATATTTTAGATATTTTAGAAAAAACACATTTAATATTTTCTATTGAAGCTTATGGAACATCATCAAAACGTATGAAAAAAACCAAAAAATATTATTTTGCAACAAGTAGCATTAGAAATGCATTATCCGAAAACTCTGGAAATACAATTAATGATATAAAGCAATATGGGGGAATACTTCTAGAAAATCATGTTGCATCAATCTTATTTAATTTCACACAAAGAGGAAATGATTGTTTTACATTGTATTATGATGCAAACAAGAAGCGAAATGTTGATTTTATATTGCAGCGAGATTTTAAAAATCCAGTACCTATTGAAGTGGGTCGTGGTAGAAAAGATAAAAAACAAATCACTCATGCAATCAACAGTTATGGCGCAGATTATGGAATTATCATCTCAGATACTACAACTAATATTGAAAAACACAATAATATTATCTATGTTCCTCCAAAAACATTTTCATTTTTATAATTGGCTATGCAGTAAAATACATAGGTTTCTGATGAAGCTTTTACTGAAAGATTTAAGCTTTCTATTAAGATAAATTAAGAAATATGTGATGTTAAAGGGTTTTTTAGTGTAAGTTATTTTTCTTTTAACATAAATTGAATTACTAAATAGATTCCTAAAGCTGCACTGAATACAAATCCTATCAGTCCCAATATTGAAACATCAAATAGTTTAGGTCCCTTATCTGAAATGATGGCCAGTGATGACCCGATAATTAGTGCAGATAAAATAAGTGAAATTGACAGCTGGTTCATGATTTCACTGATTGATTCGTGCTTAAGTTTCACGCTTAAATTACCTTCTTCAAGTTTTGAAAGCATATTGTTAAGTGTTGTTGGCAAATCTTTAGCTAAGTGTTCTATTTGCAGCATGTAATTGGAGCTTACTTTTGCTAATCTGTTAGGGCTGTATTTTTGAAACATTATTTTTCTGGATAATTTTTTCAGTTCAGTCACGGCATTAAATTCAGGGTCCAATTTCATTCCTGTATCTTCAATTAAAGCCATTCCACGCCCAATCATTACAAATTCTCTTGGTAATTGGATGTTATGTTTAATCATTACCTTTAGAAGTTGCTGTACTCCTCCGTGCATGTCTTTCAGGTCTGCACCGTAATATTTGTTCATTATGTCATTTACATCGGCTTTTAATTCAGGAGTGTTTTGTGCAGGTGTTAATATGTCCATGTAAATTAGCTGGTTGATAATATTGTCTACATTTCTGCTTAATAGCAATAATATTAACTCTGCAAGTTCTTCTCTGAAATCATCATCTAAAATACCCATCATTCCTTCATCAATGTAACATAAGACATTGTTTTCCATTATCATCATATTTCCAGGATGGGGGTCGGCATGGAAAAATCCGTCAATCATTATTTGTTTAAAATAAGATTTCACTCCTCTTTTAGCAATTAATTTTTTATTATATTCCGGATAATCGTGAACCATTACTTCAGAAACTTCTTTTCCTTTTATTAATTCCATTGTAATGATTTTTTCACTGCAGTACTCCGAATAAGCAGCAGGTATATGGATGTAGTGCACGGCTCTGAAATTATGCGCCAAATTTTTCATATTGATTAGTTCTTCATGGTAATCAATTTCTTTGAATATTGAGCGTTCAAATTCTGTTAAAATAGATGGAATATTATAAACTTTAGTCTGGTTTATGTATTTTCCGATTTTATCAGATAAAAATTTCATAATCTTTAAATCTGATTCAATAGTTTCACGAACATGAGGTTTTTGAACTTTAATGGCTACTTCTTTGTTGTTTTCAAGAAGTATTCCTTTATGGACCTGTCCGATTGAAGCTGAACCTAAAGGCTTTTCGTCAATTTCTTTGTAGATTTCATTTATTGGCTTTCCAAGTTCTTTTTCAATAACTTCTTTTATTTCATTAAATGGTGTGGTGGGAGTGTTGTCTCTTAAGGATTCCAGTTCCTTTGCTATTTCCACTCCAATCAAATCAGGTCTGGTACTTAACATCTGACCTAATTTAATATATGTTGGTCCTAATTCTTCCAGCACATCTTTTATTCTTTTTGGAATAGATTCATCGGGTAATTCTTTATATTTGCCTCTTTTAGTATCTTTTAAAAAAGGAAAATTCTTAAAAAAGGTATTTTCTTCGATAAGGTAACCGAAATCATTTTTTTTAAGAACTTTATATATTTCTTCTACCCTTTTTATAGAATCATTTTTTGTGTTGGAAATTATTTTCATATTTTTGTAATTAGTTAAAACTTCTATATATTAATATCTTAAAATTTCTCTAAGATTCTTGCATATACCTGTTTTAGATTATCGTCTGATTTTTCATAAATCCTTTTTAAGATAAGTTCAGGGGTACTTTTTGCAAGGAAGTTCATTTTCGGAGTTCTGTCCACTATCAGATTATAATTTTCATCTAATCCTTTTGCTTCAATACCGTCTACACGGATATCTGTGTAATTCATCAGTTCCCTGGCCATATGTGTTACAATTATTCCGTAGGAATTGGATTCTTTAATCATATCTATAAATGTTGAAATAATTTTAACTGCAGCTTCCAGTTCTGTTATTCCTTCAAGTTCGTCAAGCAATACTAATTTTTCGCTGTCTGTTGTTACAATTGGAATAAACACATTTAAAAAGGATTCAAAAGCTCCGGCATCCAGTGATCTTTTCTTTGAAAAATGATATATTTCATCAAACAATTTGATTTTAGCTTCACTTGCACTTACTGGAAGTCCCATTTGTGCCATTATGGAAATTTGGGTTAGTGTTTCAAGAAGGGTTGTTTTACCTCCGCTGTTTGCCCCGGTAAGCAGGGCTATGTTTTCGTCATTTGTAAGTTTGTAATCAATTGTCTGTGTGTTTTTATCATCTTTTCTAAGGGCCAGTTCCAGATGCAGCGCCTCTTTTAAATTTATTTCATCGCCAAATTCAGGTGCATTTAAATCATATTCATATGCAAAGCTGCCTAAACTAAATTCATAGTCAAATTTAATTACATCTTCAACTTCTTTGATTGCCTGTTCTTTTATGGAGTTCAATTCGATAGCTGCACTTTTTTTAACATCAAAAATATCATTTTCTTTTTTGGATGACTGTTCCAGTTGAATTCTTTGGATTTCACTGTCATCAATTTCAATAGGATATTTTCTAAGATACGGATCAAAATCAAATCCTGTTTTTTCTCTGATGATTTTCTTCCTTTCATTTATAATTTCATCAAATATTTTATTAATCTTTGGAGGGAGATTCTTGTTTAATAGGTTGAGAATTTCATCTCCTTCAAGATCAACATTTTGTATGGCATTTTCTAGTTCTTCATCCATATCCTTTTTTAAAGAATTGACTAATTCTTCAATGTCCACTTCTCTTTTATCAATAACATTAAGTTCATCAATAATTGGGATAATTTCTCCCAAAATTGTTTCCCGGCCTCTGATTTTTTGTATTTCATAAACTCTGTTAAAAAGATCCTGGTTATGTGTAAAGAAGTTTATTATTTTTTCAGGAACTATTTCATAATCATTTTCTTCAATATTAATCATTACAAGGTTTGGCATTCCTTCAAAATCAAGTATTCCCTGTGAATATACATAAAAGATAAGGTCATAATTCATTAATTCCTCCTGCAGTAACGGGGAATCAGTGGCTGTAATTATTGGATAATACTGATTCAGACCTAAATCAGTAAGATATGAATTGTCTTCTTCTGTTTCCACTAAAATAACTTTACTTGCATCATATTCGGCTTTCGGATTTTCAACTTCCTTTAAGTTTTTCATCAATCCTCTTAACTTGATTATTGGAAGCTGTGAAACCTGTTTTTTTGCATCCATCACAAAACTGATTTGTTTTTCTATTTTTTCAATATCTTTTGAAGGGGAAAGCAGCAAAATCCTATTTTTTGAATAGGAAGTGTTTGAATATGCTAATATTTTGTTTATGATGTCTTCATAAATCTCCATTGCCCTGTCGCTTTTAATAAACTCATATGTAGGATTATTTAATAGCTGGTTCATTATTTCAATAGCTTTCCTTTGGCTGATTCCATCAATATTTGCTATTTTTTCAACATCCACATTTTCAACTATTTTTTGAAGATTTTCTTCTCCTCCAACACTATTTAATATTTTTTCAGAGATTTTATCTCCAATACCTTTTATGTTTTGCAATGTTACTTTCTCTCCTTGCATTTTAACCAAACCCTTTTTTCTATACATTTTTATTTAAATATATATCCAAAATTCCCTAGAGCATTTGGGAAGTATTATTTTTTATTTGTCAATAGCTGTGTTATATTCCTGTATTTTATTTAAATAGTTTTCATCTCTCCATCGACCGTCAATAGCAAAATTAACAAGCCCTATTGATTTTAAGTAGGTAATGTCATTTAAAAGTGAAATATCTTCGCTATTTGAAATTATAATTTCTTCATTAGATAAGCTTTTATGAATAGGATATCTTTTGTTTTTCTTATCAATCAGGAAGATGTCGTCTGTGTTGTTCTTTAACTTTTTAGATTCTTTTTTGGTAAATAATCTGTTTCTGCTTTTCATTAACTCAACAGATCCCTGAACAATAATTTCCAATTTGGAATTGTCACTACAATTGTCTAAAATATTTTTCAAATCTTCTTTTTTCAGTTCCGGTGACAATGTAATTATTTTGTAGTTTTCAAGACTCTTTATTGTTTGTGTATTTGTCACGTTCATGGAGTATGGTCCGTATTGGCCTGTAAAATCGGGAGACATTATTTCAATAGGGTAGTGCAGTTTGTTTAATATGCCTCTTACTTTTCCTAAAACTTTTATTAAATTGTCATGAGCAATGTCCGGCCATTTCCAGATTAATTCATAGTCTCTGTTTCTGGAAATGTCAATAGCCTTTTGCAGATAGCTGACCATATAATTTATATTGTATTCTTCCCTGCTTTGATTTATTACTGACGGGTCTTCAGGAGGTATCTCCAAATAAACCCTTTTTACATTATTTATTTTATCTAAATCAGTTAGGTTATTTGTATAATAGGATAAACTGTATTGGTCAGTTTTTAGGGCATTGCCTTCATTTTCAAGATTTATTTTTACCTTTTTATTGGAGTATAAGGAATACACTTCTTTTTCTAATTTTTTGAAAAGTTCCCTTCTGATTTTATTGATTTCACTTATTGGGATAAATAATGTTCCGTCATAGTTGATATTGACTCCAACAATGTCAAATGGGTATTTGTCAACTTTCAGTAACTGTTTTTTTATTGTTTTTGTATCTACACTTCTTTTAAGAGGCTTTTCAAAGGGAACTTCTCCTTTAACTTCACATTCAATTTCTTTTTTATTTGCAAGAGTTAACCTGCCTTTCAAGTGAGGATATTTGTTTTTAATTGAAAATGTAAGTATTAATTTGGATTTGATAAAACTGCTGCCCTTATTTTCAATCTCTTTAACTTTTGAAGTTAATCTATTTCTTTTTGTAAGATATGCTGTTGAATAGTTTAAATTGAAATGGTGTTTTTTATTCTGTTTTACTTTTTTAATGATTAAAACTCTGTCTTTTCTGTTAATGTCTTTAATTTCTTTATTTCTGCCTTTTTTATAATGGTTGAATGTTGTTAAAAGAGGGTTTTGTGAAATTTCAAATCCGTAGTCATCTTTTGCTTTTATTAATAATAATCCGTCACCTTTTTGGGGAATTGTTTTTAAACCGTCATCTAATTTAATGACTATCTGGCTGTTTTCACTATTGCAGACTTTACCTAATTTTAAACCGACATGTCCTGAACGGATACTTCTTGAAGATGCATAGTTAAATTGCCCTTCGCTAAATCCTCTATTAAATGCAAGGCTTATTTCTTCACTTTTGCTGGTTTTATTGTTTTTCAATTTGTTTAAGGCTTTTCTATAATTGCTCACTGCAATAGCCAAATATTCTTTGCTTCTCATTCTCCCTTCTATTTTGATGCAGCTGATGTTTAGCTCTGCAATTTCTTTTAAATGATCGTATAATGACAAATCTTTAGGTGAGAGGTAATAATCTTCACTGTTCAAACAGGATAATCTGTATTTTTGGCGGCAAGGCTGTGCACAACTTCCTCTGTTTCCGCTTCGGCCTCCTTTAAAACTGCTCATTAGGCATTGTCCTGAATAGGAGTAGCATAGTGCTCCATGAACAAATATTTCAAGTTCCATATTTGTTCTCAAATTTTTAATTTCATCTTTTCTCATTTCACGGGGAAGAACTATTCTTTTAATTCCTTTGCTTTCAAGATAATCTAATTTCAGCTGGTTTTCTGCAGCCATCTGTGTGGAACCGTGAACTTTTAGTTTTGGCAGGTGTTTGTTTATCAGCTCAACCAGACCTAAATCCTGAACTAAAACTGCATCTACACCTATTGAATATAGATTAGACAAATAATTCATCACGTCTTGAAGTTCATCTTCTTTAATTAATGTATTTACAGTTACATAAACCTTGACATTGTGAAGATGAGCAGTGTTAACTGCTTCGGATATTTCATTTAAAGTAAAATTTTCAGCAAACCTGCGGGCACCATATTCTTTTCCAGATAAATATATTGAACTGGCTCCGGCATTAATGGCTACTTTAAGGTGGTCCATGGAACCTACAGGTGCAAGTAATTCAGGAATTCTCATGTTTGTCCTCGTGTAATCTGCCTTCAATATAATTTCCCTTGTTGATATATGACTGTGAGAAATCCATTATCTGATATTTGTATTTGGAAAGCTCTTCATCATCTCTGTCTTTCAGGGAATCATTGTAAATGGATAATATGTTTGTTGTGTACTTTTCATTGGAATATCTGCAATCCAGGATTATGGAATCAAGACCTAAGTGTTTAATTTCGTTCATTTCTTCAATTAAACATAGACAGTCTTTGTTTATAATGTGGCTTTGTTTATTATAGTCAAATAATACTTTGTACTTGAATTTTTTCCTTTTTTTATCTTCTAAAATGGCATAATCTGCATTGTTATGTATTATGAAATCTTTACCGTCATTTAAGTTACTGAAATCATCCTTACTTACAATAACCTCTAAATTTCCGTTTACAATCAGTTCCAAATCAATGTCTTCGGTGTTATTTTTAGAAATCAGATGTTTAATTTCATTACCTGAAAGTTCTGAAGATAAAATTAAACCATTGAATCCTGCTTCTTTAAGATTTTTAACTGTAAATGAGTTCCAAACATTCAGATTATGGTTTCCATAAACAGGACAGTCAAAAATCTCACACATTCCCGGGAAATCTCCCATAACTGAAATAATAATTCCTTTTGATTCAAGTTCTTTAACTATTTCATTGCATTTGGATGCTTCTTTTTCATTGATGAATGAGGACAATACCCAAACAAGTTCTGCATCAGGAGTCATAAGACTGGCTTCTTCTAAAAGCTTTGGAATATTTTCATAATAATCTTCAGGGTTATTGTATAAACAGTTTCCATCAAAGTAAATCCGTTTAAGGTCAAATCCTGAAATTGATTTTAACTGGTTTAAGTTATCAATAAATAATGATATTTTAGGATTTTTCTTTTTGCTGAGGTTATTGAAAGATTCATAATCTTCATAAAACTCATTCAATTTTTTCCTTGTAGCTTTAACGGACTTTTTGGTTGGAGTGTAGTGATTTAACAGAAGGTCCTGTGCTTGAGATAGAACTTCCCTTCTAATCTGGTTAAGTTCACTGATTGGAATAAATAAATTGTCCGGCATATTGTGGAATTTGATTTCATCTATGTAGAATGGTGTTCCTCCGGTTTTTGATAACTGCTTTTCAATTTTTTCTTTTGTAATAGGTTTGTTTTTAGCTTTTTCAAATTTGCCTATGACTTTATGTCTGAAATTGATTAATTCGTCATCTAAATAATATTCAACATTAACAAATCCTGTTAAGTCTTCATTCCAGCTTAGGGTTAATGAAAGTGGGATATGGTTTTTAATGACTTCTTTTTGGAATTTTTTAAGATTTTCATGAATTGACTTGGAAAAACTGATAAATACCTCTGTGCCTTCCTTAACCAAACGTGTTGTATTAATTACAATTTCATTTTCGTCCTGTTTAATAATGTCTTCTAAATAAATTCCTTTGATTTTGCCGTTGTATTTAAAAGCTATTCCGTCACCTTTTTCCAGTGTGATGTAATTGTCTTTATTTTTGATTTCAATTGTAACTTCAGTTCCATCTATTTTTACAATGTCTCCTATGTATAAACCTTCGTGGCCTGAACTGCCTCTACCCATTACTTCACCGGGTTTATCTCCCATTATGTATCCGTTTGTAAATTTCCTGTTGAATACAAGATGTAAATTTTTGGCATAATCTCCGGTATTTCCGTCCAATATATTGCGGTAGCTGTTTACGATGGTTCCTATATAGTCTCCGGATTTCATACGGCCTTCTAATTTTAATGAAGTTACTCCAGCATCTGAAATTGCGTCCAGATTATTGTATGTGGCCAGATCATGGGTTGATAAAAGATATCCGTTCCCGATATTGTATCCTCTGTATTTTAAACGGTATTCTCGTCTGCATGGCTGTGCACATGCGCCCCTGTTTCCGCTGCGGCCGCTGTTGTATGAAGACATGTAACAGTTTCCGGAAACACTATAACATAATGCACCATGTCCGAATACTTCAATTTCCATATCGATATTGTCTTTTTTCAGCTGTTCATGTGTTTTAGCTATCTGTTTTACATTAATTTCACGTGGAAGAACAACCCGTTTAATATTGTTTTTAGCAGCCCATTTAATGGAGCTGTAATTGCTCAATGCCATCTGTGTTGATCCATGAACTTCCAAATCAGGAATTAATGTTTTTAAAAGCCAACATATTCCGAAATCCTGAACAATAACTGCATCCACTCCTATTTGATATAATTTAAACAGATAGTTTATTACATCGGCTATTTCAAAATTGTTTATTAATGTATTTACAGTAACATGGACTTTAACTCCATTTAAATGAGCATATTCAACAGCTTTTTCTATCTCTTCCATTGTGAAGTTTTTAGCAAATGCTCTTGCTCCGTATTGTTGTCCAGCTATATAAACAGCATCAGCACCTGCATTAACTGCAATTACAAGCACATCATAAGATCCAGCTGGAGCTAATAATTCTGATAAAACCATTTTATTATTACACCCTAAGATTTAATCATTTAAAAATATGTTTTTTGTAATATAAATAAATTAAAAAATAGTTAAAGTTTAATATAGTTTAATTCAAATTAAAAATCATGTACATTGTTTTTGAGGGAATTGATGGTGCAGGTAAATCTACTCAGATTAACTTGTTAAAATATTGGCTGGAAGAAAACGGTTTTGATGTTGAAACAGTTGTGGAACCGACAGATTCAAAAGTTGGTAAGTTAATTAGAGAGATATTACAAAGACAGGATGCAACAACTGACAGAATTCAAAAAACATTGGGTTTGCTGTTTGCAGCAGACAGGATGCTTATTATGGATAAACTTAATGATGATTCTAAAGTTATTTTAAGTGACCGCTCTTTTATTTCTAGTTTAGCTTATCAGGAACCTGCAGACTGGATTAAACAGATTAATAAATATGCAAAAGAACCTGATCTGGTTTTACTTTTGGATGTAGATGTTAAAACTTCTGTAAATCGATGCTCTAAAAAAGACGAATTTGAAAATGAGGAATTTTTAAGTAAAGTCAAAGCTAATTATTTGGATTTAATTAGTAATTTCAATCATGAAATAATTGATGCAAGTACTGGGGTAAATAAGGTCTCAACAGATGTTAAAAAAGCTGTAGCCCCGTATATGGGTATTTGTCCGGATTGTATTAGGTGATATTATGAGTGAAGTCTTAAACAATGTAGTAAATGTAATAAGTGGTTTGGATGGTGTTCTGGAAGTAAGGCAACTTTCCAATGATGATATTTTAAAGATAATTGATATGGAAGCACAGCGTTCAAAGGATTTGGTTCCGGTATTTAATGAAGGAGTTCAGGAATGTTTCAAAAGGGATGTCTGTTTTGTAATTTTTAAAAAGGGATATTTCAGAGTCCCCCCAACTCCTACTGTTTTACTGACATTTGACGGAGAAATATTGGGTCATGATGTTTTTGCTCCTGAAGATAAGGAAAAATTCAGGGCTGATGAAGATATTATGTTTTTAAGTGATGATTTTGTAATTTTTAAAGATGTATTAAATAATTACAATTTGGAAAAAGGCAATGAATATTTTGTTTTACCTCCTGTTCCATTTCCGGAATTGGATCCTTTTAAGTTAGATGGTGTTGTTTCATCAAGTCCGTCAACTAAATCTGACGAATATTTAAAAAATAAGTATAGTTATGGTGATGATTCTTCAATAGCTACAATTATTGTTTCATTTAATATTTAAATATTAAAATATTCATTTCTAGCTTCAACTAGTGCTTTAACATTAGCTAGTGGTGTTTTTGGAGCTAATCCACAACTTGGAGCTATAATATCAATATCTTCACTTAATACTTTTTTTACATCTTCTTTTACATCTTCAGGTGTTCCGCTCAATAATGTTTTAGATGTTGAAATGTTTCCTACAATAACACAATCATTCTCAATGCTCTCTTTAGCTTTTGGAATGTCAACAGCTTCTTCAATACTTATTCCGTCAAAGCCGACAGAGGACATGTCACTTATAATAGGTTGTGTTGACCCGCATATATGCAATACTTTTTGCACATCAATAAAATCAGCCAAATCTTCAAGATTAGGTTTAATCATTGATTTAAATTGAAGAGGATCAATCAATTCCGGTGATGCTGTAGGTTCGTTTACACAAATAACATCTGCATTATGTTCATGAATTGCTTCAATATAATCCATACTTGCATCAAGACAGTTTTCCATAGCTATTTCTATTTCATCAGGATCAGTTTTCATATATCTTACGACATTTTCAATTCCAAGCAAATGTCCTGTTAGTGTAAATGGTCCGGTAATTCCAACGATTATCGGCAAATCTTCATATTTTTCTTTTAAAATATCAATAGCTTCAAGAACTGTTGGAATACGCCCATTTTCTAAAAAATCATCTGGTGCTTCAATATCATCTGCAGATTCAAAAGGAGTTCCAGTTACTTCTGGAGTTCGCTCATTGTTTCCGAGATTCACTTCAGCCCCCATAGATTGTGCTTCAACTGTAAGTCCAAAAGGTATTCTTGCACATTCAAGGCCTGCAAGTTCATGTAGGGAACTTCCTAAAATTGCCATTTGCTCAGGATTGGTATGTGCTTCCGGCCAGGAAGCATTAGTCTGTTCCATTGCTTCGATAATTCCTGCTTGTGTTACACTTATAACAGGTTTAACTTCCACATCTTCACCTGAAAGTGCATTTTCAAGATTTTCTTTTAGATTCATATTAATCACTATATATCTTTGTAAAATTCTTCATATTTAAAGGCATGTTCTTTGCAATTTCCAGCACACCTTAAACAGCCAAGTCCTGAACATAAGTCTGTTCTTAACTTAAATTCATCTTTCTCAAAAGACAGAGCATTTTCAGGACAGGAATCAACACATTCCATGCAGTAAATACACCTGTCAAATTTTGCAGATAATGTATTTTCAATATCAACTGTGTTTAAATCATTTTCCCCTAAATCTGCAATATCTCTCTGGTATAATTTAGTTATTTCAGGTTCTGTTTCAATATTTGGGATTTCCTGAATGCCGTATTTTTGCAGCCACTGATTATACATCCAGAAAGGCATTCCCTGTTCATAAATAGCCAGTTCCAGGGAATATATTTTTTCAAATATTTCAGAAGTAGCAAGCATTATATGATTGCTTTCAATTTTATCAGCTAATTTCTGCAGTTCACCTAATAATTCGGGGTTTAATACAATATCTTTAGCCATAGCTAATGATGTATTTCCAATTTGATAAACCTGTTGGGGGCCGGGTGGAATTTGTCCTATGTTTAATGATTTTTTAGCATCAACATAAAATCCTGAAGCTCCGGCCATATATACACTTTCAATTTCATCTAAAAGGATATCTGCACTTTCAGCCAGTGTTAACTGTCCGGCTCTAAAAGCACCTAATGCCTTTCCAATATTTGAAATATCTTTTTCTTTGAGATAAACATCATCCTGCAGGTAAATCGTATTTTTAATTTTGCCGTCTTTTATGATTTTATCATCACTACCTAAACTAAATGCAGCTATTACTCCGGTTCCTGTAATTCCCTTTGCTTGTATGTCTGATTTTTTAATGACATTCCCATTAACGGGATCAATTAAATCTCCGTCTTCAACTATTAAATTGTCATTAAGAATTTTCATTCTCCAGAACATTTCCTCTTCATTAATATCGCAGATTACTCCTGGAGAAGCCAGCCGGCCTTTTTCAATATTCTGCCCTTCAATAGCAGGTCCTGCTGCAGCTGATGCAGTATAAATTTCTCCGTCAGCAATCAGTGCCATTTCAGCATTTGTTCCAAAGTCTATAATAAGTGAATATTCATCTTTTTCTAAAGCTTCGGATTTATAAAGCATAGCTAATGCATCTGCTCCAATTTCATGTTTAATAGCTGGGGGAATGTAAATTTTGGCATTGGGATTAATATCTAAACCGATTGCTTGAGGATTTAATATTTTTCCCCGTCTGGATGGGGGAATTATATTTTTTTCTTTTAGAGCATTTTCTCCCCAAAAAGCCAAATCCCTTATTTCAATATTGTTAAATAAGGATAACTGTATTGGATTTCCGCAAACTGCCAGTCTTTCCACTTTATTTAAATCAATATCTAAATTAGCTATAACTCTGTTTATTGTAGTTATAAGAATGTTATGGGCAGTTTCACGACCTATATTTAATGCAAAGTGAAGATGATCTACTACATTGGCTCCAGGCAATGGATGTCTTAGAGTTATAGCTGTAGATATTGTTTTACCTGTGGTTAAATTGTAGCTTTGAGCCCTGATACCGCTAGTTCCAATATCTATAGCTATTGCATAATGTTCTGCCATGGTTATCTAGTTTGAATATTCCGGTACGAATTCCCCTACAATGTCGCTGTATTCTTTTCTTAAATCTTCCCATGTTTTATGGTTTTTTAAGATTGCATCAGCTAATTTTGGTGTGTGGTAAGCTTCTACTCCGTATACTGTCATAGGCATACTTTCAACATAGTCTTTTCTTACAGCTCCTCCACCACATCCTATTGCAGGTACTTCAAGACCTTCTTTTTCAAGTGCATCTACAACTTTTGGAAATGCAGTCATTGTAGTTGTCATAAGTGCAGTACCTGTCATAAATAATGGATGGTACTTTTTAACAGCTTCAACAACTTTCTCGGTAGGAACATCCCTTCCTAAATCGATAGCTTCATATCCTCCTGCTCTTAAAAACATTAAGATTAAGTTTTTACCGATATCATGCGGATCTCCTTCAGCAACAAAACAAACAACAGTTCCTTTTGTTTCACTTTTGTGTCCAAGAACTTTTTCACATTCTTTTACACTTTCCATCATTGCATCTCCGGCAAGCATTAAATCAGGTAAGAAATAAACTCCTTTTGTATAAAGTAAGCTCACTGCATCAATACCTTTCATAAGTCCTTTGTTTATGATGTCCAGTGGTGAAATCTCATTTTTAAGAGATTCCTTAACATCGCTTAATACTTTTGCTTTATCTTCATAGAGCACTCCTAAAGCTATTGATTTGAATGGTTCTTCTGTTGGCAATCCTTCTTTTACTTCAGGATAATCCTCAGGTTTTATAGCTGCACCTTCTACAACTATGTTGTATCTAATAGCTATCTTATTTTGATTTATTTTATCCTCTAAATCTTTATAAGTCATTTCAATCCCTTCTTTTTTATTATAATTCATAATTCTTAGGATCAAAGTCCTCTACTTTACGCCCGTATCGTTTGGATGATTGTTTGATGAATTTGCTGGAATCTTCAGGTAATTTCTCATAGATTTTCATAGCTCCATTGAGGCTGTCCTGTTCAAATCGGGTTAACTGCATTTTTTTGTCTTCAACAGCTTCTTTTATGATAGCACCAGCTTCAAGAGCTCCAGCTATACTTCTTTGATATGGATCATCACCATGTTCTGCAATAACACTACCAATTCTATGTGCGTTGTCATATGCAAGAATTAATGCTTGTGGGTCTCTGTATTTGTCTGCTAATGTGTACAGGTCTCTTAATATTTTATTGTTTTCGGTTTCAATAGCTGTATTCATTAATGCAGCTTCATATCCTGTTGCCTGTAACCAGACTTCAGGTGTTGTTCCACCCATTTCTTCTCTATGATAAACTGATTCATTACTCCAGCAGTCAGTTATTCCAGCTATTAAATTTCCCATTAAGTCAGAGTGTGCACAAACAGCATTTTTACCTTCTGTTGCAATAGGAACTCCACTTATTGATTTTACAATAGGGTTTTCATAACCGCAGTCTTTAAGAGGTCCTTTTGCACCACATTCCACAGCAACTAAACTGTTGCATGCTCCAATAGCTCTGGCTATAGCTGCCAATGTATGAGAACAGTCTTTATCCAATAAGCCTCCTGCTAAAAACATTGCAGTATTTGACTGGGAACAGTTAGTATCTCCTCCCGGAACTACCTTGTGTTTGCTGCAGATTTTTACAATTTCCGTCCACATGAATTCCATATCTATACTGCCTAAAACTCCAATTCCAAATAATATTGCTCTTGGGTCTCCTCGAGAGATTCCGTAATCTGAAACAGATTTTCCTCCGGTTGTTTCAATACAGATTATTGATGCTCCATTTTCACAGCATTGCTCGATACTTTCCATTACCTGCTGATATTGTGAAGAAGTTCTGTAATTTTCTCCTTTTGCTTCATCTCTAATATCTGCAGGTGTAGCTTTAAGTGCAGTTTTAATTCCATATTCGTCCTGGAATTTTTCAAGAACTTCAACCTGTGCCTGAGTACATTCTCCTGCCCAATCAGGATTTGCAGTTTGCTGTGCAATATGTTCCTGTTCTAAAATAAATGAGGGCAATCCGATATTCACAGCCCTTTGACAGGCACTTATTGCAATATTTCTACATTCTGATACCATGGTGTCTTTTGAATTTTCAGTTCCTTCTTTTGGAGCAACTTTGATTATCGGATTAACGTAGCCTGCTCCGATTTCCAATCCGTTTTTTGTTTTAACTGGGTGTTTTGAAAATCCGAAAGTCATTTCATCAGGATTTTCGTACTCCATTTTTGTATACCTTTTCATAGTATCACCTCAGATGGTTAATAATAATCATTAAAAGTATATAAATTAATTGTCTTGATTTTTTAATTTAATTTAAGTTATGGATTTTGTTTTTGAATTAAAATAATATACTTATTTTAAAATGATGGTGTTTTAGTTATAGTATGTTTTCATTAAAAATAGTTAAAATT
>OLOM01000315.1_pt1 | contig 38659 bp, 30 predicted proteins | sample 1672531 | NCBI WGS metagenome assembly OLOM01 (sample SAMEA3136696, study PRJEB25190) | human gut metagenome | reverse complement strand
AACGTGCCGAAAATACTCGGAGGGCAGCCTCCCGGAAAAATAGGTAATGCCGACATTTATAAACCACTTACTTTATGTAGGTGGTTTTCTTTTTATATTTTTTTTATTTCCGGTCGGACCGCAGGGTGGTACCCAAAATATCATTCGCATATAAATACGCTCTTATATTTTGACCACTACTAAGTTCTTTTTGCTCCTTTTATCTGCCACCGGCAGCAGTCGCAAACGAACCTCGGAAAAATAGGTAATGCCGACACTTTTAAACCACTTACTTTGTGTAGGTGGTTTTTATTTTTTGGTTGATATTGATTTAATAATATGATACTATTAAATTGTTGGAGGCGAAATTCTATGAAAAAAATTACTGCAATCATATTATCAATATTTATTTTATTAGGTATTTATTATCCTTGTAATATTTTAGCTGCATCAATGCCAACAACAACAATTACATCGGTAAAGGCACAAAGCAAAGCATTTACAGTTAAATGGAAGAAAAAATCAAGTATTACAGGATACCAAATTCAGTATTCTACTAACAGTAAATTTAAAAAGGGAAACAAATCAATAAAAATAAAAAATGCTAAAACAATATCAAAAAAGATAACTAAACTAAAAGCAGCCAAAAAATACTATGTTCGGATAAGAACATATAAAGGAAAAAAATATTCAAAATGGTCTAAAGTAAAGAGTATAAAAACTCCGAAAGAGTCAAAATGTACCAAAGATAATATCCAAAAAGAAACCCATTGCACAAACAATAACAATCATAGTATAAAATGTGGCAATATGGGAAGATGGTTTAACAGTAGAGATGAAGTGGACAATTACTGGGTACAAGTAGATAATAATTATGCAAAACAATATCTGGACGGAACAATTACATTTAAAGAATATGGAGAAAAATCTCCTTGTGGTTATGAATGTTGGTCTTGTAGTTATTGTGGCAAATGGACAGGTAATTTTAAATATAATTAAAATTATGACATTAAATGAAGAAATATACAAAACTGTTATGAAAATACCGTATGGCAAGGTTGCAACTTACGGGCAAATTGCAACGATTTGCGGTAATCCTTATTATGCAAGGGCAGTCGGTAATGCGCTGCATAAAAATCCAAACCCTCAAAAAATACCTTGCTATCGTGTTGTAAACAGTAAAGGCAAGCTGACAGAAAATTTCGCCTTTGGCGGTTTGAAGGTGCAGTCGGATTTGCTTATAAGCGAGGGTATCGAAGTAATTGACGGCAGAGTTAATTTAGAAAAATATCAATGGCGTGGCTAAAATATTAGATTATAATTTTAAATCGCTGATTATAATATTATTTTTATCGCTACATTGTGATACATTATAAATAAACAGAAATGACGATTACTATTACACAAAAATTAAAATGACTAATGAAATTTTAAACGCAGAAAGCGTTGTAAGCAAATTAAGGAGCAATTCTTAAAACAATATGGATATTTTAACTTTTTTAAATGAAAACATTACAACTAAAACTCCGCTTAGTGAAATTTTAGATGTATTTTGCAAAATGTGTGAAATTGAACTGCCCGAATCGCAATTACTTTTTGAAACAGGCGTGTTTTCATTCACTTGTGATGAGCAATATTATTTTTCGCTTGTAAGGCAGTATGGGGCGGAGAATGATGGATACAACCAAATTCATATTGATGTTATTTACCCGCCTACAAATCGAATCAGTGAGCTTTCACGCGCCGATTGGATAGAAAATGTTGATGAATTTAAGCAAGCGGTGCTTTTATCAAATGAATATTCAATTTTAAAGGATGAGCCTATTTTTAAAATTGATATTTATGACGAAGGCACGGAGTAGGGTATATTATGGTTAAATTTTACAGCTGTATTGAGGATGAAAAATTAAAATTTGCGGTTATTTTTGCTAAAAGCGACGGCAAATTTGTGCTTTGCAAGCATAAAATGAGAGATACTCTTGAATTCCCCGGCGGACACAGAGAGCCGAATGAATTTATTGTTGATACTGCCAAAAGGGAGCTAAAGGAGGAAACGGGTGCAAAGGATTTTACGCTTGAACCTGTTTGCATTTACGGTGTTAAAGAGGGTGATGGTGAAGAAACCTACGGTATGCTTTGTGTTGCGGATATAACATCGTTTGAACCGTTTGACAGCGAGATTGAAAAGATTGTTATAACAGATACGCTCACGCAAAATTGGACTTATCCTACCATTCAGCCATACCTTCTTAAAGAGCTTGAAAGAAGAAATTTGCTTTGATTAGATTTTAGAAGATTAGAAATCAATACATAAAAAAGGCGCCATCATTGGAAAAATCCTTTGATGACGCCTTTTCTTATTCCTTTTTATCAAGTAAGCTGATTGCTTCTTTTGACATAGGAATAAGAATTATTAAGTTTATAATTGTCATTAAGCCTATTCCTACATCGCCTAAATCCCATACAATTGTATATGCCTGAAGCCCACCGATAAACAGCATAATAAGAGCAATAATTTTATAAAGTGTTTGACTCCACCAATTGTTACCACACAGGTATGCTACATTTGACCTTGCATAAAACAGAATTCCGATAAAAGTAGAAAAACTGAAAAGAAACAAAATTACAGCAACAAATATTGTACCGAAACTGCCAAGGTGATAATTCATAGCACTTTGAAGCAAATCCATACCTTGCTTACCTTTTGTGATGCTTTCCGGAGCCAGCAGCATAATCATAGCTGTGCAGGTGCAAATAACAATAGTGTCTATCAAAACACCGAGGGATTGAACCATTCCTACTGTTTCAGGCCTTTTGCCCTCGGCAGCGGCAGCAGCACAAGGCGCAGAGCCTGAACCTGCTTCGTTTGAAAATAATCCTCTTTTAATTCCATTCATTAAAACAGCACCGAATCCGCCGCCTGCAACTTGCTTTATACCAAACGCTTCTTCAAATATTCTTTCAAATACACCAGGCATCAAGCCGATATTTTTAATTATTATAAATATTGTGACAACAAAATATATAACCGCCATTATAGGAACAATAACATCAAGCACTTTAACCGTTGCATCTTTTCTTAAAACAATTAAGCTTGATATTATTACAAGAATTACCGTTGTATAAATCGGCGGTATTGAAAATGCATTTTTAAAAGCGGATGTTACGGAATTGCTGATAACTTGGCTTATGCCGCACCAGCAAATAAGCCCAAATATTGCAAAGAGAATAGCGATAAATGATTTCTTGATTTTCTTTTTTCTCTTTTTTTCAACATAATCGTGAATGTAATAAGCAGGTCCGCCGTGGTATCCGCCGTAAAGCGGGTCTTTCTTTTTATGAAGCTGAGCAAGCGTGCCTTCTGCATATGCTGTTGAAGCACCTAAAAATGCCGATACCCACATCCAAAACACAGCGCCTGCACCGCCGACGGATATGGCGGCTACTACACCTACTAAATTTCCCATACCTACTCTCGTGGCGGTGGAAACTATCAGCGTTTGAAAAGTTGATAAGCTTTTTTTATCATCATTTTTTTCGCCAAGCGCCCTAATCATTGTGGGCAGCTTTCTTATCGGCATAAATTTAGTTCTTATCGTAAAAAATATTCCTACCGGAATAAGCAAAATGACAAGTAAAGGTATGCCTATGCTTGTCCCTTTGAAATTAAGCGTTATTAAATCTCCCCAAAGAAAATTATAAATACTTACAATTATATTTGACATAAATTCCCCTTAAATAAAAATCACCGATTAGGTTTACCAACCGGTGATTAAAATCAGATTATTGTTTTTTTAAAGCTCTTTCAAGCCATACTGCACCTAAATCAAGCGCATTGAAAAGGCCTTGCTTTTCACTCTTCTTAATAATCTTTTCCTTTGGTGATGTAACTGAAGGGTCGGTATCAATAAGCTGTATTGCAACTTTGCCTGATACTTTTAATCCTTTAATATCTTCATCGCTGAGAATATTAAGGCAAACTACATATGCCTCACTCATACTTCCGTAATAGATAGTTTTGCCACATCTTACCAAAGGCTTACCTTTGTATTCTAGGATTTTTTCCTTTTTGCTTTCTGCCAAAGATAACCCTCCTTTAATTTTAATCGAGATAGGACTTTACCATTGCAGCCAAAAGCTCATCACGGTCAAGTCGTCTTATCAAACTTCTTGCATTGTTGTGAGTGGTTATATATGTCGGGTCTTCGGTCAAAATATAACCTACTATTTGGTTAATAGGATTGTAACCTTTTTCCTGCAATGCGTCAAAAACCTCAGTCAAGGTTTCTTTCATAACATCCTCGTGATCGTCACCAATTCTAAAAGTCATAGTTTTATCAGTCATGGTAAAGTCACCTCCCTGTAAAGCATTATATCTTAATTATATACATAATTATTCAAAATTACAATACCTTTTTTAAATTTCATTTCAAAAACGCTTGACTTAATAGGTGTTTTGGTTTAAAATCTTTGTATAAATTAAATGCTATGACTGAGGGCGTTTGCCGCAGTAGTTGATATTTTTGCATTTTAGAGAGCTGTGTATTTGCTGAAATCACAGTATTGCTTTTATCAATGAATTTCGACTCACGAGCTTCCTGTGAAAAGCAGGGCGTATTTCTGCGTTAAGGATTTTGAGTGGCACATATTTATGTGCAATTTGAGTGGTACCACGGATATAATTCGTCTCATTTTTATGAGGCGATTTTTTTATTGTTTAATTGGAGGGAATTATGGATAACAAAATTTTAAGTTTGAAAGAAAAATTTGTGTCCGAACTTGATAAGATTGATAATCTTGCTGATATTGAAAGTATCAGGGTATCATATCTTGGCAAAAAGGGCAGTGTTACAGACCTTCTTAAAGGTATGAAAGAACTTTCAAATGATGAAAGAAAGGCTTTCGGCCAAAAGGTTAATGAACTCAAAGGTCTTGTAAACGAAAAAATTACAGAAAAAACAAATGAACTCAAAGAAAAGGAAATTCAAAAAGAAATTGAACTTATGCCTGAATTTGATTTATCAATGCCGCCGGTTATGGATAGGGGTTCATATCATCCTATTACACTTGTGCAAAGGGAATGTGAGAGAATATTCAAATCAATGGGCTTTACCGTTGAAGATTACAGCGAGATTGTAACCGACTATGAATGTTTTGAATCACTTAATATTCCTAAGCATCACCCTGCCCGTGATATGCAAGATACTTATTATCTTACAAACGGTCAGCTTTTAAAAAGCCAAACTTCAGCTGCTCAAAATGCTATCTATAAAAAATATAGAGATGCGCTTGTAAATGACGGTGTTCCGATTAAAGCTATTTTCCCTGGCAGATGCTTTAGAAACGAAGCAACAGACGCTTGCCACGAAAATACTTTCTTCCAAATGGAAGGTGTTATGGTTGATAAGAATATCTCTATTTCAAACCTTATTTATTTTATGAAAACAATGCTTTCCGAAGTATTCCAAAAGGATATTAAGGTTAGGCTTCGCCCGGGCTTTTTCCCATTCGTTGAACCCGGTTTTGAACTTGACATCAGTTGCCTTATTTGCGGCGGTGAGGGCTGCCCAAGCTGTAAGCACAGCGGTTGGCTGGAACTTTGCCCTTGCGGTATGATTCACCCTGAAGTTCTTAAAGCAGGCGGAATTGACCCTGATGAATATACGGGTTTTGCATTTGGTTTAGGCCTTACAAGACTTGTTATGATGAAATATGGCATTAAAGATATTCGTGATTTAAACAGTGGTAATCTTAAAACATTATCACAGTTTACAGATGATGAAAATTAAGAGGGGAGGAATTAAATATGTTTTTATCAATGAATTGGATTTCAGATTTTGTTGATTTTACAGGTCTTGATAAGGTCGAGCTTATTCATCGCTTCTCTCTTTCTACTGCCGAAGTTGAAAACGAAATTTTCTTCAAAGGTTCAGATATTAGCGGTATTGTTGTAGCAGAAATTAAATCTGTTGAAAATCATCCTGATTCTAAAAAACTTCATCTTCTTAAGGTTGACGCAGGTGACGGTCAGCTTACAGATGTTGTATGTGGCGCTCCTAATGTAAGAGTCGGCCTTAAAACAGCTTTTGCCAAAGTTGGTGCAAAGATAGGTGAAATTGAAATTGCACCGAGGAAGCTTGCCGGCTACACATCAAACGGTATGTGTTGCAGTGAAAAGGAAATCGGTATTTCTGATGATAACAGCGGCATTATGGAAATAACAGACGATTTGCCAAATGGTACCGATATTAAAGATGCATATCAGGTTGATGATATTATTTTTGAAGTTGATAATAAATCACTCACAAACCGTCCTGATCTTTGGGGCCATTATGGCATTGCCCGCGAATTTGCAGCCCTTGCCGGCAGAGAACTTAAGCCTCTTGAAACTGTTGATTTATCACAGTATAACAATTTACCGAAGGTTGATATGAAGATTGAAGACCCTCTTTGCCAAAGGTTTGCTTGCAGGTTGAAAATATCAACGCAAATATTTCGCCTGTTAATATGCGTATCCGCCTTTTCTATTGCGGAATGAGAGCTATCAATTTCCTTGCAGACCTTACTAACTATCTTATGCTTGAAATGGGTCAGCCAATGCACGCATTTGATTCGCGCAAGGTTGAAAAAATCAGAATTAAGCGTTTTGATACACCGTTTACTTTCAAAACTCTTGACGGTGTAGAAAGAAATATTGACGAAAATACACTTATGATTTGTAACGATAATACCCCTGTTGCAATTGCGGGTATTATGGGCGGACTTGATAGTGAGATTATTGATGATACTCACACATTAACCCTTGAATCTGCCACTTTTAATGCTGTTTCAATTCGTAAGTCAACTGTTCGCCTTGCTCATAGAACAGACGCTTCTATGAGATATGAAAAATGCCTTGACCCTGAAATGACAGTACCTGCCATTGCCCGTTTTGTTAAGCTTATGACTGATATTGACGGCGGTGTAAAAGTTGTATCATCACTTACAGATGAATATGCTTTCCATTATGATACCGTTGAACTTGATTTTGATAAAGCTTTTGTTGATAAATATACCGGTATTGAAATCGGTAATGATACCATAATTTCAACACTCACTTCACTTGGATTTGACGCAAAAGTTGAAAATGATAATTTCAGCGTAGTTGTACCAAGCTGGAGAGCTACAAAGGATGTTACAATCAAAGCTGATATTATTGAAGAAATCACTAGAATTTACGGATATGATAACTTCGCTGTTCATACAGCGGTTGCACCGCTTTATCCTGTGCGCCCTGCTGTTGAAAAAACAGATGAGGATAAGATTAAGGATATTCTCGTAAATCATTTTAATCTTCACGAGCTTCATTCATATGTTTGGGCTTATTATGATGAATATAAAGCATTGGGCATTGAAGTTGAAGATAATATTAAACTCGTTAATGCTACAAATCCTAATATTGAAACTATTCGTAATTCGGTAATTCCTACACAACTTTGCCAAGTTAAATATAATACTTCATACAGCACTGATTTTGGTGTGTTTGAAATCGGCAGAGTTGCAAACGGTCTTAAGGATGACGGACTTGTTGATGAGCATAAAATGCTTGCTGTTACACTCTTCAGCAAAACCAAGAGCGTTGAAAAGCTTTACTTTGAACTTCGTGATATGCTTGCAACTTTGGCAGATAATATTAAGCATAAATCACTTGATTTTGAACCTGCAAAGCAAATGCATTCATATGAACATCCAAGAAATCTTAACACCGTTATTTGTGACGGTAATGAAATCGGTACAATCGGCATTGTTCACCCTGTTGTATCTAAAAAGATTGATAAAAAAGCTTCGGTTGTGTTTGCTCAAATTGATGTTAAATCATTTGCTCAAATTGCAAATGCAAGTATCAGTTATGAAGAACCGTCAAAATATCCTGCTATGGAAATTGACCTTTCATTTGTAACAGATAAATTTGCTCCGATTAAAAATGCAATAGTAAATGCCAAGAGCCAGCTTGTTAAGAAAATTGAAGTTGTTGACACCTATAATGACGGCGAAGCAAAGTCTATCACAACTCGTATAACATTCTCTCATCCTGAAAAAACTCTTACTCGTGAAGAAGTTATGGATATTGTAAATACAGTTATTGATAAACTTGAAGCAGACGGAATTAAGCTTAAAAAGTAATAAGCACCATAAAAAATCCTCACTGAAGAAGTTCTTCAGTGAGGATTTTTTTATCATTTAATATTTAAGTTTTAAAATCATATTAAGTACATTGATTGCACTTCGTTCAAGCTCTCCTCTTGTAAGTCCGTTTTTAAGTCCTACTGTTTCTAACAGTGATTTATCAGGTTTGTATTTCTTTTCGGTTTTTTTAAATGAACCCGGCATATACACGTCAACTTGTGAACGCACGCGGTATGCATTATCACGAAGGTTTGGAAATTCGTGGCTTTGTGAATGCTGCATCCACCAGTCAGTCATAACAGAACCGTCAAATTCCCATTCTTTTCTTAATACGGTAGTTACCAAGTCATAGTTATAATGGCTCCATACACCGTTTATTTTGTTATAGCTTGTCATAATATTAAGCGGCTTTGCTTCTTTCACACAATTTTCAAAGCCTTTAAGGTAAATTTCTCGAAGTGCACGCTGGGAAACAATCGAATTGTTAACAGTTCTGAAAGATTCCTGATTGTTGCACGCAAAATGCTTAGGGCAGGCAGAACCTCCGCTTGCCTGAATACCCTTTACATAAGCAGCAGCCATTTTACCGGTGAGAAGCGGGTCTTCACTGAAATATTCAAAGTTTCTGCCGCAAAGTACATTTCTGTGAATATTCATACCCGGCGCTAAAAGCACATTAGAACCTGCATTTCGGAGTTCTCTGCCCATTTCTGTTGTAAGTTTTTCAACAAGTTCTGTATTAAATGTGCTTGCAAGTGCAGTGCCGCAAGGAATGAGTGATGTATATTTTCTTACTCTTATTCCGGCAGGCCCGTCTGTTGTGATTACAGGCGGAATACCCTTTTTGTTTAATTCGGGAATAATTCCGCCGAATGCACCTGCATTTCCGGCAACACCGTAGTTGCTGTCCATTCCGCCTTGCCCGCGGGTGAGTGCTTCAAGTTCCTCGTTATTTAAACTTGATACAAATGTTTCAACACTGATTTCACCTGATTTTACAAGCTCAAAATTATAATTGTGAACAATATGGCCTATTTCTTTAGGTAAGTTTTTAATTATTCTTTCACGAAGATAAGGCTTTTCAGGTTTAACCGTCACTTTTTTCGGTATGTATGAACCGTTTATTTTGTGTGCAATAATTCTGTCAATGTATTCTTTCGGCGCACATATTGCTTCAAGTTCTTCAAGTACTGTATCTTCACTGTATTCAAATGAACCTATTTCTTGTGCCTCACGCACATTTTCACCAAGGAAGAATTTATATTCGCCTTTTTCTAAAATGTAAGCATATTTGTGGCCCGTTATTCCCGTATCGTCAAATGAAGCAAAATTGTATGCCGGTACTTCAAGAACTATTTTTTGGCTTTCTCCGGGTGCAAGTTCGGTAGTTTTGGCAAAAGATACAAGGCTCATAAGCGGTTTCGTAAGCTTGCCTTGCGGTGCCCTTGCAAAAAGTTCAACTACTTCTTTGCCGGCATATTTGCCGATATTTGTAACTTGAACCTTGGCTGTCATTTTTTCTTTATCTGCTTTAAAATCGAGCAGTTCAATATCAAAATTGGTATAGCTTAAACCGTAACCGAAAGGAAACAGTGCTTTTTCTTTTGCAAATGTTTCAAAATATCTGTAACCTACAAATATATCCTCAACATACATATTGAAAAGCTTATTGCCAAAATGCTTAGCACTTGGGTAATCTTCGTATTTAATTGCTATTGTATCTGTAAGTTTTCCCGATGGGTTTACTTTACCGTAAAGTACATCGGCAATTGCGTTGCCGCTTTCCATTCCGCCTTGCCAAGCGTAGATTATACCTCTTAATCTGTCGTTATAATCAAGCACCCATTGCATATCAATTACATTGCCACAGTCAAGTAAAACTGTTACATTGCTGAAATTGTTGCATACTTGGTCTAAAAGTTTTCTTTCTTCGTCTGTTAGATAGTAACTGCCTTTTGTAAGCGTGTTTTCCCTGTCTTCACCGGCTGCACGCCCGATTACTACGAGTGCAACATCGCTTTCTTCGCTTGCTCTTTTAACCGTTTCATCGTCAAGGTGAGGCTCTTCAAAGCTCATCGGCCAGTGGCCCCAAAAGCCGTGCGGTGCAGGATTGTTTTTTGAAAAATCTTTGTAATAATTCAAAAGCCATTCGTTAACTTTACCGCCCGCATTTTTAATTCCGTCAATCACATTTACAAAGTAAGGTGCGTTTACATCACCGCCGCTTCCGTACCCTACATAAAAATAATCAAGCTGGCACCTGCCGAATACAGAAATCTTTGTATCCTTATTATATGGCAGGGCATTGTTGTTTTTTAAAAGGACTATTCCTTCACCGGCAGCTTCTCTGATTAGATTTGGCATATTTCCGAATATATCCCTTTCGCCCTCTGCTTTCACTTCAAGCTGCGATACCCCGCCGCTTGAAATTCTTTCGGATATGGTGGAAACAACCTTGTCAATTTTGTGTTTAAGTTTCATATCTTTTATTCCCCTTAAAATGAAAACTATTTCAATTATCATTATACATTATCAAAAAATCAATGTCTATATTTTTGTATAAATTTTCTATATGTGAACATAATATCTTTGAAAACGCAAACAAGAAAATAATTGGAGGAATTCAAATGAATTTAACTAAAAAAACGGCGTCAATTTTTCTTTGCGTCATTTTGAGCATTTCAAGCGTTCTTGCTTTTACTGCCTGCGGTAAAAATAACAGCAATAATAATACTTTAGACAGTACAAGCAGTGCCCAAAAGGCAAATGTGACGGTAAGATATTTGAACTTTAAGCCTGAAGTAGCAGATATTTACCAAAAAATCGCACAGGAATATGAAAAGGAAACAGGTGTTAAAGTAGTTGTTGAAACAGCGGCAAATAATGAATATGAATCTACTTTGGCTGCAAAAATGTCAACCAAAAGCGCACCTACTCTTTTCCAAATTAACGGGCCTAAAGGATATTCAAATTGGAAAGAATATTGCGCTGATTTATCAGACAGTGAACTTTATAAACATTTAAAGGATAAATCACTTGCAGTTACAAGTTCTGACGGAAAAGTATACGGTATTCCTTATGTTGTTGAAGGATACGGAATCATTTATAACAAAGCAATTTGCGATAAATATTTTAAACTCGACGATAAATCAACCGATTTTAAATCAATGGAAGATATTGATTCTTTTGATAAGCTCAAATCCCTTGTTGAAGATATGCAAAAAAATAAATCAAAGCTCGGTATTGACGGAGTTTTTGCTTCAACTTCATTAAAATCGGGCGAAAATTGGCGCTATCAAACCCACCTTGCAAATGTACCTCTGTTTTATGAATTTATAAAGAATAAAATAGATTTAACATCAGATGATACTTCAAAAATCACTTTTGAATATGCAGATAATTATAAAAATATATTTGACCTTTATTTGAATAACTCAACTGTTGATAAGGGTAAAACGGGTACTAAAACCGTAACGGATTCAATGGCTGAATTTGCACTTGAAAAATGCGCAATGGTGCAAAACGGTAATTGGGCATGGAGCCAAATCAGCAAAGTAAAAGGAAATAAAGTTCAAAGTGAAAATGTAAAATTCCTGCCTATTTATACAGGAGTTGAGGGCGAGGAAACACAAGGCCTTTGCATAGGTACTGAAAACTACTATGCAATTAACTCTAAAGCAAGTAAAGAAGAGCAAAAGGCGGCACAAGATTTCATCTATTGGCTTTATTCAAGCGAAAAAGGCAAAAAGTTTGTTACAGATGAGCTTGGATTTATTGCTCCTTTTGACACCTTTAATGATAACGAAGTGCCGAGTGACCCGCTTGCACAGGAAGTTAATAACTGGATGAATAAGCAAAGCGTTACTACAATTCCATGGTATTTCACAGTTTTTCCGTCACAAACTTTTAAAGATAATTTCGGCTCTTCGCTTTTAAAATATGCACAGGGTAATAAAACCTGGCAGCAGGTTAAAGAGGATGCCGTTAAAGATTGGGAAAGCGAAGCGAAGGCGTCAAAATCATAAAAGCGCTCTTTGAGCGCTACATACAAAATGGAAAAGGGGACTGTTATGAAACGAAATATCAAAAAGTATTTTCCAATTTTTTTATTGCCGATAACGATTGCATTTGCATTTGCTTTTGTTATTCCGTTTTCAATGGGCGTCGGCCTTTCATTTACCGAATTTACTGCTGTAACGGATGCTAAATGGGTAGGCTTTCAAAATTATATCAGTGCTTTTTCTTCATCAAGTGATTTTTTGCACGCTCTCGGTTTTACAGCACTGTTTACCGTTGTTTCAGTAGTGACGGTTAATGTTTTCTCCTTTGCTTTGGCTCTGCTTTTAAGTCGTGGTATAAGGGGTACAAATCTTTTCCGTTCAGTTTTTTTTATGCCTAATTTAATAGGCGGTATTGTGCTTGGATATATTTGGAATTTGCTTATAAATGCAGTTCTTTCATCATTTGGTGTAGATATAACATATAAAGCTGAATATGGCTTTTGGGGCCTTGTAATTTTAACAAATTGGCAGCTTATAGGATATATGATGGTAATTTATGTTGCAGGACTTCAAAATGTTCCGCAAGACCTTATAGAAGCCGCACAAATTGACGGTGCATCACCGGCGAAAACACTCTTTTCGGTTAAAATTCCTATGGTTATGCCGTCAATTACAATTTGTATGTTTTTAACTTTAACCAATTCGTTTAAAATGTTTGACCAAAATCTTGCTCTTACGGCCGGCGCACCCGAGCGTGAAACAGAAATGCTGGCTCTTAATATTTATAATACCTTTTATGGCAGAGTAGGCTGGCAGGGAGTAGGGCAGGCAAAAGCGGTGATATTTTTTCTTATAGTCGGATTATTAGCATTTTTGCAGTTGAAAATCACAAGCAGTAAAGAGGTGAACGCTTGATGAAAAATTCAAAAAGAATAAAGGATAATGCAATTTTCTTTTTACTGTCGGTTTTAAGTATTCTTTTTTTAGTGCCGATAATAATTGTTTTTATAAATTCGTTTAAATCAAGAATTTATATTTCAAGTGAACCTCTGAAGCTTCCCACAAGCGAAACATTTGTAGGATTAGAAAATTATATTAACGGTATTGCTTCTTCTGATTTTTTATCGGCATTTTTTCGCTCACTTTTTATTACCGTTGTAAGTGTGGTGCTTATTGTTCTTTTTGCTTCTATGGCGGCTTGGTATATTGTCAGAGTTAATTCAAAAATCACTAAAATGATTTATTATCTTCTTGTTTTCAGTATGATTGTACCGTTTCAAATGGTAATGTATACGATGACTTATGTTACAAACCGCGCTAATCTTGATAATGTTTTGGGAATAACGCTTGTGTATCTCGGCTTTGGCGCAGGGCTTTCTGTATTTATGCTTTGCGGGTTCATTAAAAGCATTCCGCTTGAAATTGAAGAGGCGGCAATGATAGACGGATGTTCGCCGCTTCAAAGCTTTTTTACAGTTGTGTTTCCTATGCTTAAACCGACTGCTATAACAGTTGCAATATTAAACACTATGTGGATTTGGAACGATTATTTGTTGCCTTATCTTGTTTTAGGTTCTGATAATAAAACAATACCTGTTGCCATTCAGCTTGCAATGCAGGGCGCATATGGCTCTACTGATTACGGTGGTTTTATGGCTATGCTTGTACTTGCAATTGTACCGATAATTATTTTTTATGTATTTTGCCAAAAATATATTATTAAGGGTGTTGTTGCAGGTGCTGTTAAAGGATAAATTAAAGGAGTTTTTTGTGTGGCGTCAATTACCTTAAATCATATAGTCAAAACATTTGATGACGGAATAACCGTTATTCCTGATTTAAACCTTGAAATTAAAGATAAAGAGTTTGTTATCTTTGTAGGCCCGTCAGGCTGCGGAAAGTCAACTACACTTCGTATGATAGCCGGACTTGAAGATATATCTTCGGGTGAACTTATTATCGGCGGAAAAACGGTTAATAATATGCCGTCAAAAGATAGGGATATTGCTATGGTGTTTCAAAGCTATGCACTTTATCCGCATATGACGGTTTATAAAAATATGGCTTTTGCTTTGAAACTGCGCAAAGAACCCAAAGATGTTATTGATAAAAAAGTCAGAGAAGTGGCTAAAATTTTAGAGCTTGAACCATACCTTAACCGTAAACCAAAGGCACTTTCAGGCGGTCAAAGACAGAGGGTTGCACTTGGCAGGGCAATGGTAAGAAGTCCGTCTGTATTTCTTCTTGATGAGCCGCTTTCAAATTTAGATGCAAAGCTTCGTACTCAAATGCGCTCCCAAATTGCACTTCTTCACAAAAGGCTTGAAACTACTTTTATTTATGTAACACATGACCAAACAGAAGCTATGACTATGGCGGACAGAATTGTTGTAATGAAAGACGGAATAGTTCAGCAGTTTGATACCCCTAAAAACTTATATAATCACCCTTGCAATGTTTTTGTGGCTGGATTTATCGGCACACCGCAGATGAATTTTATTGATGCAACTCTCACCACCTGTTCGGGTGATATTTGTGCAATTGTTGATGATTTAACTATTCCTTTGCCGGCGCGTATGCAAAATGATGAAAATGTGAAAAAATATATCGGCAAGCGTGTGATTTACGGTATCAGGTGTGAAGATATGCATATTAACCCAAATTACAGGCTTGAAAACGGACAAAACGAACTGGCTATAAAGGCTGACCTTGCTGAAATGATGGGAAGCGAAGTGTATATTTATTCCACTATTGATGATAAAGAAATTATCGCAAAAGTGCGAAGCGAAAATTATATTTCATCAGGCGACAGTGTAAAGCTTTATATTGATGTTGAAAAAGCACACCTTTTTGACCCTGAAAGTGAAATTCTCATCTGTGATTAAAGGAATGACCTAAATGCTTAATAAACGAGCAAGCGGAGTGCTTTTGCATATATCATCTTTACCGTCAAAATACGGAATCGGCTGTTTTGATGAATGTGCATATGCTTTTGTTGACTTTTTGAAAAAAGCGGGGCAACATTATTGGCAAATATTACCCCTTTGCCCCACAACAGTCGGCGATTCACCATACCAGAGTATTTCCACCTTTGCACTTAATGAATATTTTATTGATTTAGATGCCCTGTGCCGCCTCGGTTATTTAAAAAAAGAAGAATACGAAGATATAAAATGGTTTGAATATGAAGATGAGGTGGATTACTCTTTACTATATACTAACAGGCACAGGGTATTATATAAAGCGTTTGACAGATTTAAGCGCAGTATTCCAAATGATTTTAATTCCTTTTGTGAGCAAAATTCATATTGGTTAGATGATTACGCACTTTTTTGCGCTGTTAAAGATTATTTCGGCGGTGAGCCTTTTTATTATTGGAATGAAGATATAAAATATCGTGAAGAATTGGCAATTGAAGAATATATAAATGTTTGCAATGAAAGAATACTCTATTATAAAATGCTTCAATACTTTGCATTTTCGCAGTGGCTCGGTTTGAAAAAATATGCTTTCGATAACGGTATTTCAATTATAGGCGATATGCCGATTTATGTGGCGGGTGACAGTGCTGATGTGTGGGCAAACAGGGAAATATTTAAGCTTGATTCAAATCTTGAAGCAAGCGACCTTGCCGGTTGCCCGCCTGATTATTTTTCGCTTGACGGTCAACTCTGGGGCAATCCCGTATATGATTGGCGAAAGCTCAAAAAAGAAAAATATGCCTGGTGGATTGAAAGGTTAAATCACAGCTTCAAAATTTATGATATTGTTCGTATAGACCATTTTCGCGGCTTTGAATCTTATTACAGTATTAAAGCAGGCAGTAAAACCGCGCGTAAGGGTGCGTGGCGAAAAGGCGGCGGAAAATCATTTTTTGATGCTTTGCCTAAAGAGTTTAATGACAGAATAATTGCTGAAAATTTAGGCTTTTTAACCGATGAGGTTGATAAGCTTCTTGAATATACGGGATTTCCGGGTATGAAAGTGCTTCAGTTTTCTTTTGATTCAAGAGATGAAAACAGCAAAACCTTGCCCGATGATATAAAAAAGAATAATGTTGTATACACAGGCACGCACGATAACGATACGATTCTCGGCTGGTCGCAAAATGCCGATAAAAAAGATGTTGCTTATGCTATGCGATACCTTAATGCATTAAATAAATACGATTTAATAGATAAGATGAATGAATGTGCAATGAAGTGTGATGCAAACACCTGTATTTTAACTATGCAGGATTTACTGCATTTGGGAAGTGAGGCAAGGATGAATACACCGTCAACACTTGGCAATAATTGGAAGTGGAGAATGAAAAAAGATGATTTGCCATCTTCACTTTCCAAAAGTTTACTTGAACTTACCAAACAAAGCGAAAGGTACTGATTATGGAAAATATTAAAGAAAAGTTAGAGCTTTTAGCTTTAGGAAAATATAATAACGACATTGAAAATTTATCTGTAAAAGAACTTTATGATGTTGTGGGAACTTATGTAATATCTCAAATATCACAAGAATGGCGAAAATCTAATTTGGCGCATTATTCTTCCAGACGCGCCTGCTATTTCAGTGCCGAATATCTTGTTGGTAAACCTGTTTATAAAAATCTGTTGTGCCTCGGAATTGAAGAAGAAATTGAAGATGTTTTAAATTCATATGAACGCTCAATTAAAGAATTTGAATCATTGCCGGATGAACTTCTCGGTAACGGCGGACTCGGCAGACTTGCCGCCTGCTTTTTGGACAGTGCCGCAAATCTTGGCGTTGCACTTGACGGATACGGTATCAGATACCGCTTCGGTTTATTTAAGCAAACTATTGAAAATGGATTTCAAATAGAGAAGATTGAAGATTCCATTGAATATAACGACCCTTGGTGTGTGCCTTGCAGAGAAGATAAGGTAAAGATTCATTTTGCTGACGGTGATGTGCTTGCAGTTCCTTTTGATATGCCTGTTATATCTTTTAAAACACAAAAGTTTTCAAACTTGCGCCTTTGGCAAAGTGAAAGCGTAAATGAATTTGATTTTAAGCTTTTTAATGAGCAGAGGTATACCGAGGCTTTGAAAGAAAAAAATGACGCAGAAAATATCAGCAGGTTGCTGTATCCTAATGATTCAACCGATGACGGTAAAAAGCTTCGTTTTAAACAGCAATACTTTTTCACATCTGCTTCACTTCAGGATATTATTAGAAAGTATAAAAAATATCATTGCGATGATTATTGCCATTTTGCAGAATATATTACTATTCAGTTAAACGATACTCATCCCGTAGTTGCTATTGCGGAACTTATAAGGCTTCTTACACTTGACGGCTGCACTTTTGATTATGCTTTTGATATTTGCAAAGAGGTATTTAATTATACTAATCACACGATTATGGCAGAAGCACTTGAAAAATGGGATTTAAAGCTTATAGACAGCATTTGCCCCGATATTGCACGAATTATAATTAACATTGATAAAAAGCAGCAAAATGAGGGTTTAAAGGATAAATCCGTTCAGATTATTCAAAACGGAATGGTTAATATGGCTTATCTTGCCTGCTATGTTTGCAAATATATTAACGGTGTTGCAAGCCTTCATACAGAACTTTTAAAAAGTGATGTTCTTTCGTCATTTTTTAATTTATATCCGCAAAAGTTTCAAAATAAAACAAACGGAATTACCCAGCGCCGCTTTCTTCGTCTTTGCAATCCCAAATACAGCTCGCTTATTACAGAATTGCTTGGAAGTGACGATTGGATATACGATTTATCAAAGCTCAAAGAACTTGAAAAATATGCTCAAAACAAAGATGTATTAGATAGATTTATTGAAATAAAAAAAGAAAATAAAAGAGAGCTTGCAAATTATATTCGTTTAAGAGATAATGATTCGTTTTCGCCTGATTTTATTGTTGATTCACAAATTAAAAGGCTTCACGAATATAAAAGACAGCTTTTAAACATTCTTGTAATACTTGAACTTTATTTTGAAATTAAAGAAAAAAGCTTAAAGGATTTTACACCTACCGTATTTATTTTCGGTGCAAAGTCTGCACCGGGTTATGATAGGGCAAAGGGTATTATTAAACTTATAAATGAAGTTAAGCGGCTTGTGGAAGCAGATGAATATGTAAGCCGATTTATTAAAATTATATTTGTAAGCGATTACAGTGTATCGTATGCCGAAAAAATTATACCGGCTTCCGATGTTTCAGAGCAGATTTCAACAGCGGGTACTGAAGCGTCGGGCACAGGAAATATGAAATTTATGCTAAACGGTGCGGTTACACTCGGCACTTATGACGGGGCAAATATAGAAATAGTTGAAAGGGCAGGGGAAGAAAATAATTATATCTTTGGCGCAAGAGTTGAAGATATACGAAAAATTCAAAACTCTTATAATCCTGAATCACTGTATGAAAATGACGCTAAAATTAAACGCTGCCTTGATGCCCTTGTAGACGGTACGCTGAGTGATAACAATACGGGAATATTTGAAGAACTGTATAATTCACTTTTAAAGGGTGCTTCGTGGCATAAGGCTGATAATTATTATCTCCTTCTTGATTTTGAACCTTTTCTCAATGAAAAACTTAAGCTTAATTTGGATTATAAAGATAAATATGCTTTTGCCGAAAAATGCTTCAGAAACACTTGTGCAGCAGGCTACTTTTCAAGTGACAGAACGATTGAAGAATACTGCAACGATATTTGGAAAATAACAAAAGAAGGTTGATTCATTTGAATCAACCTTCTTCAGATTGTCAATAAAGTGGCTAAAGTGCTTCCTTTTATGTTTCTATTTTGTTTTTACTTTATCATCTTTTAGCTTTTTGTGATAATCGTTAGTTTCCTTTGCGAGTGAACCTGAAAGGGCAATTAAGCCTATAAGGTTAGGTATTGCCATAAGACCGTTTGCAATATCGGAAAAGCTCCAAACAACACCAAGTGTTGCTGTTGCACCAACATAAGTTAAAAGTGAAAATACAACTCTGTAAATGTAGCAGAAAATAGGCTTTTTGAAAAGGAATTCAAGTGCCTTTTCACCATTGTACTCCCAACCCAAAATTGTTGAAAATGCAAAAAGGATAATACTGATTGTTACAAATACAGCGCCGGCTTTGCCGAGCGCTGTATCAAATGCCGCAATAGTTAGTTCAGCCCCTTCAAGCATTTTGCCGTCTGCATTTGTTGTGCCAAGCATACCGCTTGATGCTATTGCAAGGCCTGTGATTGTGCAAACAATAATTGTATCAATAAATGTGCCGCACATATTTATAAAGCCTTGTTTTACATGGTGGTCGGATGTAGCACTTGCAGCGGAAATTGCCGCACTGCCAAGTCCTGCTTCGTTTGAAAATACACCTCTTGCAATACCATAACGCATTGAATTCATCATACTTGCAGTAACTGTACCCACAAGTCCGCCGGCAACAGGCTTTGCGCCGAATGCCATTGAAAAAATATTTGCAATTCCGTCAGGAACATTTTTGTAATTTATGCAAACTACTATAATTCCGGCAATTATATAAAATACTGCCATTGCAGGTACAAGAACACTTGAAACCTTTGAAATTGATTTAATGCCGCCTAAAACAACAGCACCCACACAAATAACAAGAGCAATGCCGACTACCCATTTAGGAATATTAAATGTTGAACTTACAGCAGTTGTAATGGAATTACCCTGTGCCGAATTGCCGATACCGAATGAAGCCATAAGAGTAAATATAGCAAACATTACTGCAAGAAACGAGCCGAGTTTTTTGTTTTTTAGTCCGTATTTTAATGTGTACATAGGTCCGCCGCACATTTCACCTTTTTCATTAACAGTTCTGTACTTGCCGGCAAGCGCACATTCTGCATATTTGGTGGATATACCGAAAGCCGCCGAAATCCACATCCATACAAGAGCGCCCGGGCCGCCGAGTACCATAGCGGTTGCTACACCGACTATATTGCCTGTTCCTACCGTAGCCGCAAGTGCTGTCATTAAAGCGGAAAATGGCGAAATGTCACCCTCACCGTCTTTTTGCCTTGACTCTTTACTAAAAAGCTTTTTAAGTGAAGAACCGAGATTCTTCCAAGGTATAAATTTTAATCTTATTGTTAAAAAGATACCTGTTCCTACAAGAAATAACAGCATTACAGGTCCCCAAACAAAGTCATTTATGCTGTTAACTATTTGAGTAAACTTATCCATTCAGCGCCACCCTTTTAAATAAAAATAATATATATAATATCATATTATTAAGTGTATATCAAGAAAAAAATCAACTGTATAAACAGTTGACCTATAATTTCTGATTATTTTTGGGGTATGGGTTTGGATTATCGGTAAGCTCTAACAGATAATCAACACTCACATTGTGAAGCTTTGCTATTTTAATAAGTGTTTCCGGTGTCATAGAATTAACTCCGTTTTCATATGCTGCATAAGTTCGGCGATTGACATTTGCCGAAATTTATGGCATTATAGTTTTATGAATTATATGATTAAGGAGAAATACAATGGCTTGCTATTTAGTGGATTATGAAAATGTAAATCAAAAAGGGGTAAACGGAGTTTATCAATTAAAATTAACGGAAAATGACAGTATTATAATCTATTATAGTAATAGTGCAAATTCGTTAACTTTTGAGCTGCATAATGAACTTATGCGTACCAATGCAAAAATCGAATATCGCAAAATTACCAGCGAAAGCAAAAATGCGCTTGATTTTATTTTAGTTTGCGATTTGGGTAGGTTTATCACCCAAAATCCTGACGAACATTTTTATGTTGTATCAAAGGACGGCGATTATGATAATGTTATAAAATATATAACAGGTCATTGCAAATGTTCAGTTGAAAAAATAAAATCAATTTCTCAAAATATTGTACATCCTAATAATATCAAAAGTGGTTTGCCGGAGAGTACCGGAAATGAACTGAACAAATTAGTTAAAAATGATGAAGTAAAAAGAGTGCAGGCAACTATTGATAAATATGTTACCAAGAGTGCGATACATAACAATCTTGTAAAAATCTTTGGTGAAAGAGGAAAAGAAATATATGAAAATATCAAACCTCTTTTGAAAAATAAAAAATAATCACCGCTTGTTTTATAGAAATATAAAAGCAGTCAATATACTTTTTGTATGTTGACTGCTTTTTCTGTTAATATGCATTTTGACTACAAATTATATAATCTTTTTGCGTTTTCGTTTGTGATATTTAAAAGCTCTTGTGCGTCCATATCCAAAAGTGAAGCGATTTTTTCAGCAATATACGCAATATAGTGCGAATCGTTGCGCTTGCCTCTCATTGGGGTAGGGGCAAGGTATGGGCAATCGGTTTCAAGTACCAATCTTTCAATCGGTATCTCTTTTGCAACTTCAAGGCTTTTTCTTGCATTATTAAAGGTTACAACTCCGTTTAAGCCGATATACATACCAAGTTTAATAATTTCTCTCGCCATTTCTTTTGAACCTGAAAAGCAATGTACAACACCTTTTGGCTTTGTTTCTTTAAGAATATCCAGGGTGTCGCCGTGTGCGTCCCTGTCGTGAACGATTATCGGCATATCAAGCTTGTTTGCAAGTTCAATTTGTGCTTTGAAAAACTTTTTTTGCTCCTCCTTGCTCGATTCCATCCAGTAATAATCAAGTCCGATTTCGCCGATTGCAACGCATTTTTTATTTTTTGCAAATTTTTCAATGATTTTTAAATCATCAAGATTTGCGCCCTTTAAGTTTTCAGGGTGCATGCCTGCGGCAAAATAAATATAATCATATTTTTGTGCAAGGTCAAAATTAAATTGAGTTGAATCTATGTCACATCCGCAGCTGACAACTAAAGAAACACCCTGACTTTGAAGATTATCAAGTAATTCCTCTCTGTCAGGGTTAAACTTACTGTCGTCATAGTGGGAATGTGTATCAAAAATATTGTGATACATTTCGTTCCTACCGTTTCTTATCTTATTTTAGTTCCTGCCGGCATTCCGTCAACAAAGAGTACTTTTACATCATCTTCGCTTACATCACCTGCAAGAAGCATACCGTTGCTCATTTCACCGCAAAGCTTTGCAGGCTTGAGGTTTGCAACAATAATAACACTCTTGCCGATTAAATCTTCAGGCTTGTACCAAGGTGCAATGCCCGATACAATCTGCCTAAGTTCGCTTGAACCGTCATTAACCTGCAATTTAAGAAGCTTTTTAGCTTTCTTAATAGGTTCGCACTGCTCAATTTTAGCTACTCTGAGTTCAACCTTTGCAAAATCGTCAAATTGAATTTCTGCAAGTCCCTCAATTTCAGGCTTTTGCAGTGCCTTTTGTGCTTCTTCTGCCTGCTTTTTAATAAGCTCGTTAAGTTCTTCAATTTCTTTATCAGCATCAATTCTCGGGAAAAGGGCAGGGCCTTTGTGAACTGTTACATCAAGCGGAAGAACATTAAATTTGCCGGCATTTTCATATGTGATGAGTTCTTTATCTGCACCAATTTGATCCCATACTTTCGGCATTGTAGTCGGCATAAAGCAAGAAAGAAGTGTGGTGGAAATTCTGATAGCTTCAAGAAGATTGTAAAGCACGCTTGCAAGCCTTGCTTTTTTGCTTTCATCTTTGCCGAGAATCCACGGTGTTGTTTCATCAATGTACTTGTTAGCTCTTGAAATAACTTTGAATATTTCGGCAAGTGCATTGTTGAGCTGGGTTTCATCCATAAATTCAGCAATCTTTTCTCTTAAAGATGTTGCCATATTGATAAGTTCATCATCAACAGGTGCGCTTTCCCTTTCAGTAGGGAGTGTGCCGCCAAAATATTTTTCAACCATTGCTACTGTTCTTGAAACAAGATTTCCAAGGTCGTTTGCAAGGTCAGAGTTAATTCTGTTAATCATAATTTCGTTAGAAAATGAACTGTCTGCGCCAAGTGCCATTTCTCTTAAAATATGGTATCTTATTGCGTCGGCACCGTATCTTTCACCTAATACCATCGGGTCAACAACATTGCCGATTGACTTACTCATTTTTTGACCGTTGAAAGTAATCCAGCCGTGAACTGCAAGGTGCTTTGGAAGCGGCAAGTCAAGTGCCATAAGCATTGCAGGCCAAATGATTGCGTGAAAACGCATTATATCTTTTGCAACCATATGCAAATCGGCAGGCCAAAATCTGTCAAAATCATCATATTTATCGTTAAGATAGCCAAGTGCGGAAATATAGTTAGAAAGAGCGTCAACCCAAACATAAATAACATGCTTGTCATCAAATGTTACAGGAATGCCCCATTTAAAAGTCGTTCTTGATACGCACAAATCTTCAAGTCCCGGTTTAATAAAGTTGTTTACAAGTTCAACAGCTCTTGTTCTCGGCTGTAAATAATCTGTTTCAAGAAGTAGTTTTTCAATTCTGTCTGCAAAAGGTGAGAGCTTGAAGAAATATGCTTCTTCTTCCGCTTCGGTTACTTCTCTTCCGCATTCAGGGCATTTTCCGTCGACAAGCTGGCTTTCAGTCCAAAACGATTCACAAGGTGTGCAGTATTTTCCTTTATATGTTCCCTTGTAAATATATCCTTTGTCATAAAGCTCTTTAAAGATTTTTTGTACTGTTTCAATATGATAATCATCAGTAGTACGAATATATCTGTCATAACTGATGTTCATATAGCTCCAAAGATTTTTAAATACTTTAACTATTTCGTCTACATATTCTTTTGGAGTAATTCCTTTTTCCTTTGCTTTTTGCTCAATTTTTAAACCGTGTTCATCAGTACCGGTAAGAAAAATAACATCTTTACCCTGCATTCTTCTGAAACGGGCAATAGAGTCGCACGCTACGGTTGTGTAGCAATGACCGATATGCGGGTTGCCTGATGGATAGTAAATAGGTGTAGTTATATAAAATTTTTCTTTTTCAGCCATTTTGTTTACCTCCGATATTAAAGAAGCGATGCAGCACCTTTATCAAGCATAAGTGTAACATCTGTATGAAACTGTAAAACTGAAGCAGGGCATTGAGGAGTTACATTTCCGTCAATAAGCTGCTTAATTGCTTTTGCTTTATTTTCTCCAATTGCGATAATAAGTATTCTCTTCGCTTGCATAATTGAGCCGATACCCATTGTTACTGCATGGGTAGGCACTTCTTCAATTGATTTAAAAAAGCGGCTGTTATCTTTAATTGTGCTTTCTTTAAGAGCTACAACATGGCTCCATCTTTGGAAGCTGTCTGAAGGCTCATTAAAAGCAATGTGACCGTTTGAACCGATACCTAAAAGCTGAATATCAATTCCGCCGGATTTCTTAATTCTTTCCTCATATGCTTTGCATTCTTCTTCAAGATTTTCAGCATTACCGTTGAGAAAGTTGATATTTTCTTCAGGAATGTTGATGTGGTCAAAAAGATTATCGTGCATAAAACGATGATATGAATTAACATCATTAACATCAAGCTTGCAGTATTCATCAAGGTTAAATGTTGTTACCTTACTGAAGTCAACCGCACCTGCTTCATAAAGTTTAATCATATGGCCGTATGGCTTAAGTGGGGTTGAACCTGTTGCAAGTCCAAGCACGCTGTCAGGCTTTGCAAGAACCTGGCCGCACATATAGTTACCTGCCGAAATACCAATTTGCTCTTCATTATCATATACAAGTACATTCATAATATTTTCCTCCGTTTTAAAAATCAATATCTTATATATTATAAACTAATAAATCTATGTGTCAATGTTATTTTTGCTTTTAGCCGCTTTTCCGGCAATGGTGTGAATTATAAAAAATGCCGCAGCACCTACAAATGCGCCTACCGTGTCAATTGCCCAATCCTTTAATTCACACGAGCGTCCGCTTACAAAAAGCTGATGAAATTCATCACTTATTGCATATAACGAAGTCAGTGTGCAGGCATAAAGGGGTATAAATTTTTTCTTTGTTTGATATATTGCATTGCTGATTAAAAAGCACAGCCCGATATATTCGCAAAAATGAGCTGATTTTCTTACAATAAAATCAGTAACGCCGTTATCGCCGAAATGCTTAATTATCCATTCAACTATAACGCCGCTTTGCGCCGCGGATTCATCCGCTGTTCTTGATGAAAGCCAAAATATCACAGCCATACATATTAAAACAAGAAACCAACTTAATATAGTAACTGTTTTATTATTTTTCTTCTCTTGTTGCATTTACAAAACTTATCCTTCCGCTTCCGGGATGAAATTGTACATTTGCAACCCCTTTTGCCTGTGCATAATATGATGATTCATATAACACAGGTTTAATACTGTAATCAGCTAAAATTGCTTTTTCACAGTTTCTTGCATTTTGCGCAAGATTTTGCGCAGTTCCGTATTGCGCTCTTTTTAAAGCAGAAGAAGCAGCAGGCGCATTGCCCATAAGATTACTGTTTATCACACTGCTTAAAAAGTTTAAAGCACTTTGGTTGGTTGCTGTAAATTTGTACAGTGCAATATCATAATCACCTTTTGATAAAGCGGTTCGATAGTCGCTTTCGCTTAATATATCAATTTTAAGTGAAAAACTAATCTTGTGTTCATCATCATTACCGTATGATGATATTGAGCCGACACCTGCCTGTATGCCCTGCACAAGTTCTTTTACCACATCTTTGTATTCTTCTGTTGCAATTACGGTAAAGCTTGCTTGGGTTGCACCGAGTTCGTTAAGCCCGGTTCTCCAAAGTTCCTGCGCTTTAGTTATATTTTGCTTATATACCGTAGCACCCATTTCTTTGTTAGCCGCATTTGCTTCAATAACACAGCTTGGCGGGGTAAAGTTGGTTGCACGGCTTAAGTAATCGTATTTTTTTGAATCAAGGTCAGATATACTTAAACATACCGCTTGCCTAAGCTTATCATTAGAAAAGATAACATTGTTTTTGTTAAGTATCATTGCAAGTGTTGTGTCTGTGTAGCTAATAGCAGTAATGCCGCTGTCTTTAAGTTTGTCATATTCCTGACCTGTGATATATGCACTGTCATAATATCCTGATTTTAAGCTTTTTACGGTATCTTCACTGCCGTCGGTTATTTTTAATGTTACATCTGTTACCTGTGATTTATAATCGCCTACATACTGCGAATTGTTTTTTAGTAGATATGAAGCCTCAAGAATGTTGCTTACATAAAATTGACCGTTGAATATGCTGTAATCAAGCCCTAAACCGTATCGTCCTTTTGTAGCGTTGAAATAATCTTCGTTACAAGGCATTGCAATTGCTGTTGAAAGCACATTTAAAAATCCGTTGTCGGCAGACTTAAGCTTAATTTCAAGAGTGTAATCATCAATTGCTTTTACACCAAGCTTGCTTGATTTCATTTTGCCCGAATGTATTTTTGAAGCGTTGACAATATTTGATATTGAAGAAAACAGGGGAGCGTCAGTGTTCTTTTCGCACGCTCTTTGAAGTGCAAATACAAAATCATTTGCAGTAATATCCGGATTAAAGGTTTCGCCCATAAGTTCCTGCGCTTTTGTAAGCTCTTTGCTGTCGGCACTTTGAGATGTGTTTTTAACATTCCATTTTGCACCTTGCCTTAAATGGAATGTGTACACTTTTCCATCATCGCTTATATCCCAAGTTTTCGCAACGCCTGCCTGAACTTTTCCGTCATCATTTACTCTGACAAGCCCTTCAAAGCAATTTTCAATAATTAAAAATTCATCGGCAGTTTTGGCTACCTGTGGGTCAAAGCTTGATACTTTGCCTGAAAAAGGGTATATAAAATCAATTTTACCGCCGTTTGATGAACAGCCGGAAAATATAGTTGCTGTAATGATAAAACACATAAGAACAGCACAAAGTCGTTTAATTGCAGTTTTCAATTTCTTCACCTAATAGTAATGTAATAAATATAAAATTATAGTCTACTTGCAATTATAACAAAGTGTATCTGCTAAATCAATGAAAAAATACTTAATTTTAGTGATTTTTTGCCGAAATATCAAAACGCGTGGCACAGTGTACCAAAAACTTTTTGCTTTCTTTGATAAAATCTTAAAAAAGGTGTTGACATATTGATTAAGGTAGTTTATATTATTAGCTATCTTAAAATGGCTTTCTATTGCAAATTATAAATCTTTATTTTTAATTATTGCTTATATATATGTAACGGAAAATTTTGGTTTTCAGGTCATATGCAATGCGCAATTAGCTGTTTGTGAATATAAACATATTACGAAAATAAAACGATCGGAGTGACTCTAATGGTAAATGTTAAGGATGTCCAGCTCGGCACAACAACGAGAAAGAGTTTTGCAAAAATCAATGAGGTTATGAAAATGCCTAACCTTATCGAAGTGCAGAAGAGTTCTTACCGTTGGTTTCTTGAAGAGGGTCTCAAAGAAGTATTCAAGGATATCGGTGAAATCAGTGATTACACAGGTAACCTTGTGCTTGATTTTGTTGACTTTTCAATTGACGACGAACCTAAGTATTCAATTGCACAGTGTAAGGCTCGTGACACCACTTATGCTCGTCCTTTAAAGGTCAGAGCAAGGCTTGTTAATAAAGAAACAGGCGAAATCAAAGAAAACACTATTTTTATGGGCGACCTTCCTTGGATGACAGATGCAGGCACATTTGTTATTAACGGTGCTGAAAGATGTATTGTATCCCAGCTTGTTCGTTCACCGGGTGTTTACTACAATATGGACCACGATAAAACAGGTAAGGAACTTTTCACTAATACTGTAATTCCTAACCGCGGTGCTTGGCTTGAATATGAAACAGATGCCAATGACCTTTTCTATGTTCGTATTGATAAAAACAGAAAGATTTATATTACAACATTCCTTCGTTCATTAGGTCTTGGCACAGATTCTGAAATCGTAGATTTCTTTGGTGAAGATGACAAGATTCTTGCAACAATTGACAAGGATACTACTAAAAACCAGGAAGAAGCTCTTCTTGAAGTTTATAAAAAGCTTCGTCCGGGTGAACCACCTACACTTGAAACTGCACAGGCACATCTTGACGGTTTGTTCTTTGATGCTCACCGTTATGACCTTTCAAGAGTCGGCAGATATAAATATAATAAAAAGCTTTCATTAAGCGATAGGCTTAAAGACAGAGTTCTTACTCAGCCTATCATTTCACCACAGGGTGAATTCCTTGCAGATGCAGGCGAAAAAATCAGCGAAGAAAGAGCTGTTGAAATCGAAAATGCAGGTGTTATGGTTGCATATGTCGATGCAGACGGTAAGGAAGTTAAAATCGTATCTAACGGTATGGTTGATATTTACAAGTATGTTGATTTTGACTGCAAAGAACTTGGCATTCACGAAATGGTATCATATAGAGTTCTTTCCGAAATACTTGAAAAGTGCGGCGATGATGTTGATGCTCTTAAAGAAGAAATTGAAAGAAGAGCAGATGACCTCGTTCCAAAGCACATTACAACAGATGATATTTTTGCAAGTGTATCATATCTCATTAACCTTGCAAATGGTGTAGGTACTACTGATGATATTGACCATCTCGGCAACCGTAGAATCAGAGCTGTCGGCGAACTTCTTCAAAACCAGTTTAGAATCGGTTTTACAAGAATGGAAAGAGTTATTCGTGAGCGCATGACACTTCAGGCACAAGATGATGACGGTGCTATTACACCGCAGGCGCTTATCAATATCCGCCCGGTAGTTGCTGCTATTAAAGAGTTCTTCGGTTCATCTCCGCTTTCACAGTTTATGGACCAAAATAACCCGCTTGCAGAACTCACACATAAGAGAAGACTTTCAGCCCTCGGTCCTGGCGGTCTTTCAAGAGACCGTGCAGGTTTCGAAGTTCGAGATGTACATTATACCCACTACGGTCGTATGTGTCCTATCGAAACACCTGAAGGTCCTAACATCGGTCTTATCTCTTATCTTGCTTGTTACAGCCGACTTAACGAATATGGCTTTATTGAAGCACCATATCGTAAGGTTGATAAGGAAACAGGCGTTGTTACTGACGAAGTAGTTTATATGACTGCTGATGTTGAAGATAATTATGTTGTTGCTCAGGCTAACGAACCTCTTGATGAAAACGGCAGATTTACAAATGCAAGAGTAACTTGCCGTTGCCGTGATGAATTCCTTACTCTTCCACCTGAAAGAGTAGATTATATGGATGTATCACCGAAGATGGTAGTTTCAGTTGCTACTGCAATGATTCCGTTCCTTGAAAACGATGACGCAAACCGTGCTCTTATGGGTGCTAACATGCAGCGTCAGGCAGTTCCTCTTCTTAAAACTGTTGCCCCTGTTGTCGGCACAGGTATGGAATATAAGGCAGCTTATGACTCAGGCGTAGTAGTAATCGCAAAGCGTGGCGGTACTGTTACAGCAGTTGATGCCGATACTATCGAAATCACTGTAAAGCCGGGCGAAGTTGATAAATACGAACTTGTTAAGTTCCAGGGTTCTAACCAAGGTACTTGTATTAACCAGCGTCCTATCGTTTCTCTTCATCAGAAGATTGAAGACGGACAGGTTATTGCCGATGGCCCTGCAACTTGTAACGGCGAAATTTCACTCGGTAAGAATGCACTTATCGGATTTATGACTTGGGAAGGTTATAACTACGAGGATGCTGTTCTTATTAACGAAAAGATTGTAAGAGATGATGTTTATACTTCAATCCATGTAGTTGAACATGAAGTTGAAGCTCGTGATACAAAGCTCGGCCCTGAAGAAATCACAAGGGATATTCCTAATGTAGGTGAAGACGCTCTTCGTGACCTTGATGAAGATGGTATTATCCGTGTCGGTGCAGAAGTACATTCGGGTGATATTCTTGTAGGTAAGGTTACACCAAAGGGTGAAACAGAGCTTACAGCTGAGGAAAGACTTTTAAGAGCAATCTTTGGTGAAAAGGCAAGAGAAGTAAGGGATACTTCAATGCGTATTCCTCACGGTGAATACGGTATTGTTGTTGATGTTAAGGTGTTTACCCGTGCAAACAGCGATGAACTTTCACCGGGTGTAAATAAAGTAGTAAGAGTTTATATTGCACAAAAGCGTAAAATCCAAGTCGGCGATAAGATGGCAGGCCGTCACGGTAACAAGGGTGTTGTTTCAAGAATTTTACCACAGGAGGATATGCCATTCCTTCCTGACGGAAGACCTCTTGATATTGTTCTTAACCCTCTTGGTGTACCTTCCCGTATGAACATCGGTCAGGTACTTGAAGTTCATCTCGGCTATGCGGCTATGGCTCTCGGCTGGAAGATGATGACTCCTGTATTCGACGGCGCACACGAACAAGATATTCGTGATTGCCTTGAAGAAGCAAATATCGGCTACTACATTGATGAAAACGGCAAGAAGGTATTTGATGGTAAGACTGAACTTATCGACGGCCGTACCGGTGAAAAGTTTGATAACCGTATAACAGTAGGCTATATGTATTATCTTAAACTCCATCACCTTGTTGATGATAAGATTCACGCTCGTTCAACCGGTCCTTACAGCCTTGTAACCCAGCAGCCACTCGGCGGTAAAGCTCAGTTCGGTGGACAGCGTTTCGGTGAAATGGAAGTTTGGGCACTTGAAGCTTACGGTGCAGCTTATACTCTTCAGGAAATTATGACTGTTAAATCTGATGATGTTGTAGGTCGTGTTAAGACTTATGAATCAATCGTTAAGGGCGAAAACATTCCGTCAGCCGGTACACCTGAATCATTTAAAGTTCTCTTTAAGGAATTGCAGGCTCTCGGCCTCGATACCAAGGTTCTTGATAAAGACGGTAATGAAATTGAACTTAAGCAAGATCTTGATGACGGTTCAGGAATTCAGCCGATTGACGAACAGGCATTTACAACCGTAAATGACTTTGAAGGTCAGGAAGGCTTCGGAGTAGAAAATGCAGAGAATGAGCAGGAAGCAGGTCAGTCAGATGGCTTTGATGATTTGTTTGCTGATAATGAAAGCGAGTCAGATGATGACTTCGGCTTCGATTTCGGTGACATTTCTTCAGACGATGAATAATTCTGATAAGACTTCCACAACTAACTAATACAAAGGAGTGCTTCCATATGGATAATTATGAAAACGAATTCAGTTCAATAAAAATCGGCCTTGCTTCACCGGAGCAGATTCGTGAATGGTCTTACGGCGAAGTTACAAAGCCTGAAACAATAAATTACAGAACTCTTAAACCTGAACGCGACGGTCTTTTCTGCGAAAGAATTTTCGGACCTATGAAAGACTGGGAATGTCATTGCGGCAAATATAAAAGAGTTCGCTATAAAGGAAAAGTCTGCGAGCGTTGTGGTGTTGAAATCACACGCTCAAAGGTTAGACGCGAGCGTATGGGTCATATCGAACTTGCAGCTCCCGTTTCACATATTTGGTATTTTAAGGGTATTCCGAGCAGACTCGGTCTTGTACTCGACATTAGCCCGAGATACCTTGAAAAAGTGCTTTATTTTGCACTTTATATTGTTACCGATCCCGGTGATACACCACTTGAAAAGATGCAGATTCTTAATGAAAAAGAATATGCAGAAATGAGAGAAAGATACGAAGACGATTTCAAAGCAGGTATGGGTGCCGAAGCAATTAAAGAGCTTCTTCAGGGTATTGATGTTGCTCAGCTTCGTGATGAACTCACAGCAGAACTTGATGGTGCAACAGGTCAGAAGAGAGTAAGACTTCTTAAAAGACTTGATGTGGTTGATGCTTTCTATCACAGCGGAAACAAGCTTGAATGGATGATTCTTGATGCCATTCCTGTAATTCCGCCTGATATTCGCCCAATGGTTCAGCTTGACGGCGGTAGATTTGCCACATCTGACCTTAATGACCTTTACAGAAGAGTTATTAACCGTAACAATCGTCTTAAAAGACTTCTTGAGCTTGGCGCTCCTGAAATCATTGTAAGAAATGAAAAGAGAATGCTTCAGGAATCGGTTGACGCACTTATTGATAACGGTCGCCGTGGCCGTCCTGTAACAGGCCCTAATAACAGACCTCTTAAATCTCTTTCAGATATGCTTAAAGGTAAGCAAGGTCGTTTCCGTCAAAACCTTCTCGGTAAGCGTGTTGACTATTCAGGCCGTTCCGTTATCGTTGTAGGCCCTGAACTTAAGATGCACCAATGCGGTCTTCCTAAGGAAATGGCAATTGAACTTTTCAAACCGTTTGTTATGAAGCGTCTTGTTGAAACAGGTGTTGCTTCTAATATTAAATCAGCAAGAAAGATGGTTGAAAGAGCCAATAATCCTGCTGTTTGGGATAGCCTTGAAGTTGTAATTAAGGATCACCCGGTTATGTTAAACCGTGCCCCGACTCTTCACAGACTCGGTATTCAGGCGTTTGAGCCTGTTCTTGTAGAGGGTAGAGCAATTAAGCTTCACCCACTTGCTTGTACTGCATTTAACGCTGACTTTGACGGTGACCAAATGGCTGTACATGTTCCTCTTTCTGCCGAAGCACAGGCTGAAGCAAGAATGTTAATGCTTGCAGCTAATAACCTTCTTAAACCTTCAGACGGTAAGCCTGTTACTGTTCCTACTCAGGATATGGTTATCGGTTCATATTATCTTACAATGATTAAAGAGGGTGAACCTGGCCAGCCAAAGTTCTTCAAGGACGAAGCAAGAACACAGGAAGTAAGCTTTAAGGATGTTAAAGCTGATATAAATAAGGATTATGATGATCCTCGTGATTATGTTACTAACCCTGCAATTCTCTGCGAAATTTCTGAAGAAGAACTTGCACAAAAATATGGCTACTACCGTTCATACAAACTTTATAGGGATAAAGATGAAGCTATGATGGCATATCAAGAGGGTTCACTCGGTATGCATTCACCTGCTAAAATTCGTGTAACTCGTGAAGTTAACGGTGAAAGCAAGACAGCTATTATTATTACAACAATCGGTAGAATCATCTTTAATAACCCAATTCCGCAGGACCTCGGTTTTGTTGACAGAACTGACCCGGCTCATGAATTTGACCTTGAAGTTTCATTTGTAGTTAAAAAGAAACAGCTTGGCCAAATTGCTGAAAGATGTATCAATGTTCACGGTGTTTCAATCGCTTCTCGTGTTCTTGATTCTATTAAAGCACAGGGCTATAAGTATTCAACAGTTTCCGGTACAACCGTTGCTGTTTGTGATGCTCTTATTCCTGATAAGAAGAAAGAATATCTTGCAGAAGCAGAAAAACGCGTTGATGAAATCACATATAACTATAACTATGGTCTTATTACTAATGAAGAGCGTTCTTCAGCAGTAATTAAAGCTTGGGAAGATTGTACAAACAAAGTGTCTAACGAGCTTACAAGTAACTTCGACGGTGCCCATAACCCAATTCATATGATGGTAGACTCCGGTGCGCGTGGTAGTACTTCACAGCTTCGTCAGCTTGCCGGTATGAGAGGTCTTATTGCTAATACAGCCGGTAAAACAATTGAAGTTCCTATTCGTGCTAACTACCGTGAAGGTCTTAATATTCTTGAATACTTCATTTCTTCTCGTGGTGCCCGTAAAGGTCTTGCCGATACAGCGCTTCGTACTGCAGACTCAGGTTACCTTACAAGGCGTCTTGTTGATGTATCACAGGATGTTATTATTCGTGACGATGATTGCGGATGCAACGACGGTATTGTTGTAAGCAAAATTATGGATGGCAACCGTGTACTTGAAACACTTGAAGAAAGACTTACAGGCAGATTTGTAGTTGAACCTGTTGTTGACCCTAAGACCGGAGAAGTTCTTATGGAAGCTGACAGAATGATGACTGCTGATGATGCCAAGCGTATTGCTGACGCAGGTATTGAATCAGTTAAAATTCGTTCACTTATCACTTGTAAATCACGCCACGGTGTTTGCCGCAAGTGCTATGGTGCAAACCTTGCATTTAACGAGCCGGTTCAGGTTGGTGAAGCTGTTGGTATTATTGCAGCACAGTCAATCGGTGAACCTGGTACACAGCTTACAATGAGAACATTCCATACCGGTGGTGTTGCCGGCGGTGCAGATATTACACAGGGTCTTCCTCGTGTAGAAGAACTTTTTGAAGCAAGAAAGCCAAAGCAACTTGCTATTCTTTCTGAAATCGAAGGTGATGTTCGATTTGAAGAAATCAAGAAGAGTCGCCATGTAATTGTTTATAATAAGGATACAGCAGAAGAAAAGAAATATCTTATCCCTTACGGTGCAAGACTTTGCGAAAATATCGTAGAGGGTGCACATATTAAAAAAGGTACAGAACTTACACTCGGTGCTGTAAATCCGCATGATGTTCTTGCTATCCTTGGCGAAGAAGCTGTTTATAATTACCTTATTAAAGAAGTTCAGTTTGCATATCGTACACAGGGTGTTGATATTAACGATAAGCATATCGAAGTTATTGTTCGTCAAATGCTTAAGAAATGCACTGTTGATGAATCAGGCGATACTGATCTTGTTGCAGGTACAATGGTTGATGTTTCAGCAGTTGATGAAGCAAATGATAAAATTGAAGCAAGAATTAAAGCCGGTGAAGAAAATCTTAAGAAGGCAACTTATATTCCTATTCTTATGGGTATCACAAAAGCTTCTCTTGCAACAGATTCATTCCTTTCGGCTGCATCATTCCAGGAAACAACAAGAGTTCTTACCGATGCTGCTATCAAAGGTAAGAGTGACCCGCTTATCGGTCTTAAGGAAAATGTTATTATCGGTAAACTTGTTCCGGCAGGTACCGGTATGGATGTATTCCGCAAGGTTGATGTTGTTCCAAGTTATTTTTCAGCAGAAAACAGCGATGAAATTTTAAATCTTGAACAATTGCAAGAACTCTTGACAAACACTATGCAGTAGTGGTATAATGCTAAATCGTGTGATAGGTGTTTGTGCAAATATTACAAACTTTATCCTTGAATTTTAGTGAATAATACAACATTTAGGGGCGAGCCTTGTGCTTGCCCCGAGATGTGCGTTTAATTGATATGCTGATTTTTCGGCATATGACTTATACGCACATTGCGTATAAATAATACTTGAAAGGAGATAAACTATTGCCTACCTTTAATCAGCTCGTAAGAACAGGTCGTAAGACTATCGAAAAGAAGTCAAAGACACCTGCACTTTTAAAGGGCTTAAACACTAAGAAAAATGTTGTTACAGATAACAACTCACCTCAAAAGCGTGGCGTTTGTACTGCTGTTAAGACAGCTACACCTAAGAAGCCTAACTCAGCTCTTCGTAAGATTGCCAGAGTTCGTCTTACAAACGGAATTGAAGTATCTGCTTACATTCCGGGCGTTGGTCATAACCTTCAGGAACACTCTGTTGTTATGATTCGTGGCGGTCGTGTTAAGGACCTTCCTGGTGTGCGTTACCACATCATCCGCGGTACACTTGATACACAGGGTGTTAATGGCAGAATGCAGAGCCGTTCTAAGTACGGTGCAAAGAAGCCAAAGGCTGCTAAGAAATAAGCCTTATTTTAATGGATAACAATAGTTTATATACCTATATATAAAGCGTATATGACCTTTTGTTGACTCCACGGAAAAACCGAGTACCTATGAACTCATTAAAAATTATGAAGGAGGGAAGCGAAGATGCCAAGAAGAGGCCAAATCGCTAAGCGTGATGTATTACCTGATCCGCTTTACAATTCAAAGCTTGTAACCAGACTTATCAACAGCATCATGCTTGATGGAAAGAAGGGCGTCGCTCAGAAGATTGTTTACGACGCATTCGACATCATTAAGGAAAAAACAGGCAACGAACCATTAGAAACTTTTGAAGCTGCAATGGAAAATGTAATGCCTGTACTCGAGGTAAAGGCACGCCGTGTAGGCGGTGCAACTTACCAGGTACCTCTCGAGGTTCGTCCTGAAAGAAGACAGACTTTAGGTCTTCGTTGGATTACTCTTTACGCTCGTCAGCGTTCAGAGAGAACTATGAGAGAGCGTCTTGCTGCTGAAATTATGGACGCTGTTAATAAGACAGGCGGAGCAGTTAAGAAGTGCGACGATACACACAAGATGGCAGAAGCAAACAAAGCATTTGCTCATTTCAGATATTGATAGGAGGGTATTATGTCAAGACAAGTATCTCTTGAGATGACAAGAAATATTGGCATTATGGCTCATATTGATGCAGGTAAAACTACAACCACCGAGCGTATTCTGTATTATACAGGTGTAAACCATAAGATTGGTGAAACACACGAAGGTGCTGCAACAATGGACTGGATGGAGCAGGAGCAGGAGCGTGGTATTACTATCACATCTGCTGCAACTACTTGTTTCTGGAAAAAGCATAGAATCAATATTATTGATACACCGGGTCACGTTGACTTCACAGTAGAAGTTCAGCGTTCACTTCGTGTACTTGACGGTTCAGTTACTGTTCTTTGTGCAAAGGGCGGTGTTGAACCGCAGTCTGAAACCGTTTGGCGTCAGGCTGATGAATATAAAGTACCTCGTATGATATTCGTTAATAAAATGGATATTATGGGTGCTGACTTTTACAGGGCACTTGATATGGTTAAAGACCGTTTCAAATGTAATGCTCTTCCTATCCAGCTTCCAATCGGAAGTGAGGATACTTTCGAAGGTATTATTGACCTTGTAGAAAACCATGCCGTTATCTATATCGATCCTGATAAAGAAAAGGGTATGAAATTTGAAATTAGAGAAATTCCTGATGATATGAAGGAACTTGCTGCTAAATACAGAACTGAACTTGTTGAACATGTAGCTGAAATGGATGAAGACCTCATGGAAAAATATTTCGAAGAGGGCGAAGATGCTATTACAGTTGATGAAATCAAGAAAGTTATTCGTAAATCTACCATTGCTAACTCAATGGTTCCTGTATGTTGCGGTACTGCATATCGTAATATGGGTGTTCAGCCACTCCTTGATGCAATTGTTGACTATATGCCGGCTCCTACCGATGTAGAGTCAATCAAGGGTGTAAATCCTGATACAGACGAAGAAGAGTTCCGTCATTCTTCAGATGATGAACCGTTCTCAGCTCTTGCATTCAAGATTGCTACTGACCCATTCGTTGGTAAGATTTGTTTCTTCCGTGTATATTCAGGTAAGATTGCTGCCGGTACTCCTTGCCTTAACTCTGTTAAGGACCAAAAGGAAAGAATGGGCAGAATCCTTCTTATGCACGCTAACCACAGAGAAGATATTCCTGTTGCATATTCAGGTGATATTGCTGCTGCTGTTGGTTTAAAGAACACAACAACCGGTGATACTCTTTGTGATGAAAACAATCCTATCGTCCTTGAATCAATGAATTTCCCTGACCCTGTTATTCGTGTAGCTATTGAGCCAAAGACTAAAGCAGGTCAGGAAAAGATGGGTATTGCTCTTGCAAAGCTTGCAGAAGAAGACCCAACATTTAAAGCATATACTGATGAAGAAACAGGACAAACTATTATCGCTGGTATGGGTGAACTTCACCTTGAGATTATTGTTGACCGTCTTCTTCGTGAGTTTAAGGTTGAAGCTAATGTAGGTGCTCCACAGGTTGCTTATAAAGAAACCATCCAGAGCGAAAGTGCTTCTGACCTTAAGTATAAGAGACAGTCAGGTGGTTCAGGTCAGTACGGTCATGTTAAGATTCGTATTATGCCTAACCTTGATGAAAACGGCATCGGCAAGGGTTACGAATTCGTTAACCAAATTGTCGGCGGTGCTATTCCTAAGGAATATATCCCTGCTGTTGACGCCGGTATCCAGGGCGCTATGAAGAGCGGTATCCTTGCCGGTTACAATGTTGTTGATGTTCGTGTTGAACTTTATGATGGTTCTTATCACGAAGTTGACTCATCAGAAATGGCATTCAAGATTGCCGGTTCTATGGCATTTAAGGATGCTGCAAAGAAAGCTAATCCAATTATCCTTGAACCTATGATGAAGGTTACAGTAATCGTACCTGAAGAATATATGGGCGATGTAATCGGTGACCTTAACTCTCGTCGTGGTTTAATCAGAGGTATGGAAGACAGAGCAGGTGCTAAGCAGATTAACGCAAGAGTTCCGCTTTCAGAAATGTTTGGTTATGTTAACGACCTTCGTTCAAAAACTCAGGGCCGTGGCCAATACACAATGGAACCGGACGGTTATGAACCTGTTCCTAAGTCAATTAGTGAGTCTATCATTAGCGAAAGAGCTAAAAAAGACTAATTAGTTGCTTATAATTTATAAAAAACTCTTGATATTTCTATATTTATTTGATAGAATATCTTTGACAATTTTTCTATTGTAAATTTTAAGGAGGAAAATTCCAATGGCAAAAGAACATTTTAATCGTACCAAGCCACATGTAAACATTGGTACAATCGGTCACGTTGACCATGGTAAGACTACTCTTACTGCTGCTATCACAAAGTATCTTGCAAACAAGGGCTATGCAAAGTTTGAAGACTATGCAGATATCGATAAGGCTCCAGAAGAAAGAGAACGTGGTATCACAATTTCTACAGCTCACGTTGAATACCAGACAGCAAAGAGACATTACGCACACGTTGACTGCCCAGGCCATGCTGACTATGTAAAGAACATGATCACTGGTG
>OLOM01000297.1_pt1 | contig 39509 bp, 40 predicted proteins | sample 1672531 | NCBI WGS metagenome assembly OLOM01 (sample SAMEA3136696, study PRJEB25190) | human gut metagenome | reverse complement strand
TCATAAAGGAACTAAAATTGATGGAGTAGAACCTAAACATCGTGGAACACCTGCTATAAAAAGAGGGTTGTCTAATCAGCAGATATGTATCATCACTGCAATACAGAGATTTGGTCATACAATTGCCAGAACATTAAATTATGGCAAGCCATCATCTCTAGATCTATTAAGATTTGGTGAATGTCTTGAATCAAAATCTTTTGTAATGCTAGATGGTTCTAACAGTTACAACGAACTTTTAGAAAGTAAGAACTGTACTAAAAAAGTGTTAATCAGTCATGAGTCATATGATAAATTCAATCATTTAAATACAGTGAACAGTTTCCACAAATTGATTGAAGAAAGGCTGCAAAAATATAAAGGGGTAGCATCAAAATATATAAATCGATACAATGCTCTTTTTATCATGCAAAGAGAAACGCAAGGAATGGATAACACAGAAAAGCTACAGTACGTACTACTTAGATTGAAAAACATCTATAAAATCACTCGCTTAAAGGATTTGAAAAACGAGTGGTTATTCGTGTAAGTGATAAAAAGAAGAATAATAGCAAAGTCACCAAATTGCTAGTTAAGCCAATTTTTTTATTTATCACTATTTTGTGTGCCTTTTTTGTTAAACCAACATAACAGAATAAACACTGCAACAATGATAGCAATACCAATATATGGAGATTTCATAATTGTCATTACAGCCATAACATCTAAACAGTCGTGACCTACACCAGCGGCTCCATAAGCTGCATAGTCGAAGATTGTAGATAAGAAGCCTGAGCCTAAAATCAATAAGAAACCGTAAATAAATCCAGAAATAATAGCTCCACGTGTACCACCTCTTGCATTACCGAAGATACCTGCTACACCTCCTGTGAAGAAAGCTCCAATGATTGAAACTAATGGTACAGCATGGAATAACAATGAAGATGCAAACATACCAACAAGCATTCCTAAAACAGCTGTGACAAATCCGATCATTAAACTGTTAGGAGCAAATGCAAATAATGCAGGAACGTCTAGTGCAGGGATAGCACCTGGTACAAGTTTGTCTGAAATACCTTTAAATGCAGGAACCAATTCTCCTAAGAACATTCTTACACCCTGTAATAAAATCAAGATTCCTGATGTAAATCCTAATGCTTTAAGAATACCATATACAATATAATTTTGTGTTCCGGCATAAGTTGCTACAGCCTTAGGGCCAGCTAATATTACTACGATTAAATAGAACACACCCATTACAATAGATACAGACATAGAAGTATCTTTAAAGAATTCTAATGATTCTGGTAATTTGATCTCTTCTGCATTTTTACTCTTATCGCCTAGTAAACCACCAATGTATGCAGCTGGGATAGTTCCAAGTGTTGTTAAATGGGCCATAGCAAATTGATCTGAACCAGTAACTTTTTTTACAGTCGGTTGTGCAATAGCAGGTAATATTACCATTAATAAACCTTGTAATAAAGAACCAACTAGGATAATCATTGTATCGTTAAATCCAGCTACATATAGACTTCCAGCAACAGCAACAGATAAAATCCACATCATGTGACCAGTTAAGAAAATGTACTTTAAAGGACTGAATCTTGCAATAACTACATTAACCAAGAACCCGATAGCCATAATAAGTGCACTTGTACTAGCGATGACTGGTACTGTACTCTGCATTGCCCCAACTACTGCTTCTGATGAGGTCGCAAAACCTTGAAGATTAAATACTTGTGAGAACAAATCTACGAATGGTAAGATTTCTGAAACGATTAAGCTTGAACCGGCAGCAAGAACCAACATACCTAATGCTGTTTTTACGGTTCCAGAAAATACTTGTCCTACACTTTTGTGCTGCAATAATAAACCAATAAGCGCAACAAGACCTAAAACAATTGCAGGTGTTTCAAGAATGTTGATTAGAAAATCTAGCATTTAAATATCCTCCTTAAATAATTCCTTTACTTTTTAAATATTTTTCTAATTTATCTTTTGCTTCGCCAACATTTACCATATTTTCAAGATAAACAACATTATCTTGGTCAGCAAAGTTTTTTCTAAATTCATCAGTTGTAACAATTAAGTCACAAGGTTTCCCTTTTACTGTTCCCATATCCCAGTGTTCAATGTTACATTTAACACCTAATTGACTCATGGCAGAGTCTACTGTCATTTTCATAATTAGAGATGATCCTACTCCTAATCCACAAACAGTTATAATTTTTAACATTATACATACCTCCTATAAACAAGTTACTAAATCGTGATATTGTTTAATATATTCTGCATTAATGTCATCTCCAGAATCTAAGTTGGAGCTTACATAAACTGGTGGAACGTATCCTTGCTCGACACATAATTCGATTGTTCTAGCCATAATGGAGTCCATTACAGTCATTCCAAGGATAGTTGATGTTCCTGTAAATTTATCTCTCATACCAGACATTGATAAACATGCATCTCCAGATACACATTTAATGTCAATAACAACATCAGCAACATCTTTTAAGTTTTTACCAGAAGAATGTCTACTCGTAACACTATTTGAAAATTCTTTTGATGTTAATGCAATTACTTTCATGCCGATTTTCTTTGCTTCTAACGCCATATCTACAACACCTGCGTTTCTACCTGAGATAGAAACAATTATCATTGTGTCATCTTTTGAAGTATTTTCAAGTCCTAAATATTCTGCACTAAATCCTTCAACTCTTTCTTGGATTGTGCTTAATTTAGCTTTTGGAAATAAAGCTAGATGAGGGATAAGCATAGCGTTAACAGGAACTAGGCCACCTGCACGATAGAACACTTCCATAGCAAACATTTGAGAATGGCCACAACCAAAGACATGGATTAATCTTTTTTTCATTACTGAAGCAGCACAAATTTGTGCAACTTTTTCAATGCTATCGCCTTCCTCTGTTACTTGGCGTTCTAATTGTTCTTTTAAAATCTCATAATATTCTTTTTGTTTCATTTTGCTCTCCTTGTTTATTAATATGCAGCTATTTTTTTCATGATTTCTTCTTTTGGAGCATTATTAGTTATCATAGTTATGAATTCTTCATCTTGTAAAATGCTTGCAACATTTGTAATCATTTCCATGTGTGAGTCTTTATCGACAGCTCCGAATGCAAATGCACAATTAATTTGTTGATTGTTAAATTCTTTAAAGTAAACAGGATTCTTGAATACTGTTAAAGATAGACAAGCTTCTTTAACATTTGGACCTGGTTCTCCATGAAAAAAACATACTTTAGGTACTAATATCATATAAGGACCATACTTATTAACTGTATCTATCATCGATTGAATAAATTCTGGTTTGACTTTTCCTTGTTTTACAAGAATATTTCCGTTATAGGTAGCTGCTTCTTGCCAACTATTTATTTCGACATTAGTTTCCACATAATCGCTCATTAGATAATCTTTAATCATTTTAAATACCTCCTAACATTATAACGTTATAACCAGTTAATAGTAAATGGTAAGCGGGTTTCCCCGCTACTATTCACCTAATACTACAGAGAACTCAAATATGTCACCCTTAGAAACAATTGATGAACAACATATAATGCGATCTTTGGAATATGATACACGTTTTACAAGTAGTCCATATTGATTTTTTGGGCAATTTAGTAATTTACATTCATAAGCATTTAGTTGAGTGGCTTTGAATGTTTCAATGGCTTTATTAAATTTAATCCCATAATCTTCATCAAGTGTTTTATATAAACCTTTTTTTGTAAAATCTATATCTTTTAAAAATGGTACTACATTATAGATGAACCAAGTTTTTTCAACCATAATAGCAACATTCTCTGCAAGTCGTAATCTTTCAATATATAAAATCTTTTCTCCGACTGGCACTCGTAATTTAGTAGAGAGTTTGTCATCAGCTTCGATTATATCCCTTTTAATAATTTTTGTAGATGAGACTTGCCCTTGTTTATCCATCTCTCCAGAATAGCTATAAACTTTATTAAGATTTTGAACAATGCTTTTAGAAAGGACATACGTTCCCTTTCCTTGAACTTTTTCAAGCTTACCGTTTTTAACTAATTCATCAATAGCCAACCTAACAGTCATTCTAGAGACATCATAAATTTCACATAATTCTCTTTCTGAAGGTATTTTGGTACCTTTTTCATAAACGCCATTGTTTATTTGATCCTCAATAGTTTCGGCTAGTTTATAATATAATGGAATCTTATCGTAAGAGTTAATCACAACTGCTCCTTTCATTACAACTTCATTTTAACTGGTTATAACCAGTGTGTCAAGATTTTATTTTTAATTTTTTTACTCAAATAGAATAAACTCAAAATCATTAATTTTTATATGCAGTGGCTTGGCTAAATGAGATTCAAAATCATCAACTGTTACAGTTGTATATAGTATTTTTGATTCCGCAAAATCTGCGAAATAACACTCTTTTTTGCGCACTCTTTTATCTGTAGGAAATGCTTATATCGAATTATGATATAGATGCTTAAAGATATCAAGAAGCAAGAAATTAAAAATTGAAACATAGATTTCAAAAAGGAGAAAAAAAGAGTATGAAAACATTATTAAGCATTTTAAAAGGAATTAAAAACGGACTTTATACAGCATTTAGAAAAGTTAAATCGAGCAAGAGATTGCAGGGAGCATTAGTTCTAGTTTGTATTGTGGCAGTTGCATTTGGTGTTTGGTTTGGCGGATATTCTAAGGGTACAAAAGTACATCAAACGATTCAAAAACCAGTTGTTTGTTACAAAGATATTGAAGAGATTGCATTTCAAGAAGCAACAACTAAAGAAGTTGGATTTATTCATAAACCGGTAGAAGTTTGGGGGTAAAGAATTTGATAATCCAGTGACTACTAGTAATTATATTTTCACATATAATCAGTGATTAAAGCAGGATATGATTTAGAAAATATTAAGGATGATGGTGGTAATGAATCAACACAAACTATTACTGTTACGTTGCCAAAAGCTTCAATCTTTGATTCTTATTTGGATGAAAAATCTTATGTTCAATATTGGGAAGGTGAAAAGATTACAGCCAATGTTGGATTAGATGATATTCACAAAGAGAAGAAAAGAATGCTTAAGGAAGCAAAACAAGATGCTATTAAAGGTGGCTTGTATGAGAAGACTGCTGAACATGCCAAAGTAGTTATCACAGAGTATATTCACTCACTTAAGGGTTATGAAAACTACAATGTAGTATTCAATGAATTGAATGATAAGGCTTAATGCCTTGTCATTCATCTAAGTATAAAAGGTTTATATTTAGATGAATGATTCTAGTTAGGAAAGATGAGGTCTAACAATAACCTCCATTACTTATCTCATTTTCATAGTTGTATTTCAACTTTCTTAACTTTGCACAGAGTGCTTAATGGCACTCAAATAAAAAGACTTCAGAATAGTAATCTGGAGTCTTTTGGTTTAATCGGCTAAATTAAAATGTTTAAGTGCATAAGCTAAGCCATCATTGGATATGTCTTTTGTAACGAAATCAGCTGTTTTTTTACATTCATCAGCACCATTGCCCATGCATATGCTAAGGCCTGCCTCTTGTAAGATGTCTAAATCATTTAGACTATCTCCAATCGCAATTGTATCTTCAATAGGTATGTTTAAATAGCTTGTGATTTGTTTTAGACCAGTAGCTTTTGTGATACCTTTTATGGATATTTCACCATTGTATAAATCTAAATGGTTGTTTTTATACATAAATCCAACAAGAGATTTTGGGATTTTTTGAAATAGTTTTTCACACGATTCTTTGTTTTTGGTGAAGATGGAAATTTTAACAACTTCTTTTAAATCTTCTTCTTTCATGTCTTCAAATGGAAAACAATTATTTTTAGCCATCATTGCACGGCTTAATTCAGAATCTTCGTTGTTTTTAAACATAAGACCAGATAAACAATGAAATGCTTCTTCACTAAGATAGTTTTTGCAAATTCCATCGAGTGAAAAACCAATGTTATTGTCTATCATAAATTGAATTAAGTTGATTAATTCTTCTTGTGGATAGGTCTTACAATAAATTGGTTTATTCTCTACATAAACCACGGCTCCACAAGAAACAATCATACCATCTAATGGAAAATCAAGTATTTCTTTATCAATGTCAGCATAGGGTCTTCCTATGCTTAAAAATATTTTATGTCCCTTTGATTTTGCACTTAAGATAGCTTCTTTTGCACTTTCAGGAATAGCATCCTTTTCATGATCGAATAGAGTTCCATCAATGTCTATAAAAAGTAATTTATGATTCATAGTCATTTTCTTTTTCTCCTAATGCAGTGTATATAATCGATTTAAATTCATCAAAAGAAGTACAGTTTCTTATTTCTTGAATCACCTTGTCTTCACTGAATAATGAAATCAGTGATTCATATAAGGCTCTAAAGGATCTTCTATCCGCTTTGTTTATGGCTAACAATAATACGACATGAACAATGTTAGAATCCCATTGAAATCCTTCTTTCGAAATGGCTACCGCAATACTTGTCTTGATGGCATTCATTTCAACAGAATGAGGAATAGCCACATTACCGAATGCTGTTCCAGCCGCATTTTCTCTTTTATATACACTTTCTTCAAAGCTTGTATCTACATAGTTTTGTACAAGTAAACAATCGCATAGTTTAGCTAGAACTTGTTTTTTATTTTTGAGCTTTGAATCCACTATAAATAGATCTGGCTCAAAAAAGTCATTGAATTTAACCTTTAATTTTCGATCTCTATATTTTTCCTGGGCTTGTAAAATCGCATTTTGAATGATAGAGAATTGGCTTTTTAAATTTAAAGGAGAGATTGAAACAACATCTAATGGCTCATTTGTATTTGTGTTAATGATTTTAGTAGTTACAGGAATCGTAGTGAATAGTATTGATACAGGGTTGTTTAAAGTGTAAAAATCATTTTCGTTATGGATAGAACCAACCATATTCAATTGATTTCCAAAGTTAAGCATCAAACTATTCATTATTTGATCAGCCATATTATGATAGTTTGGACATAAGATTGCGACTGGAACTTTATCTTTATTGTCTGCCTGTCTTTCGATTTCAGAACCAATATGCATAGCTAAAAAAGAAGTCTCATCTTCATTGATTTTAATGAGAAAACGCTCTGCCAAATCTAAAGAAATATAGATTGCGATATCAAAAATTAATGGACTATTGTTCTTAATGATTTCAGCCATTGGATTTGATGTATATTTACCTGATTGTGCTCTTAATAATAAGTTTTTTAAATGCAGTGTAAAAGGTGTTTTAAATGCTTTACTAGAAAGATCTACCATATAAATATTGTTGATATCTTCAACGTATTTATCGATTAATTCGATGATATTATCACCAACTAATTCTTTTAGTTTTTTAGATGATTCTTCAATCGAAAAATTGGCATTTGTTTTGAAAAGCATATATATTTCAAAACGCTCATATTTGTTGATGGAAATATCAAATGTTGTTTCTAATTGCTCTATAAACTCATTCAAAAAATTCAATTCAACTTGATTATCAATACTAACTTCGTTTTGCCCATCATTTAATTCATTTCCATTTAATTCTCTGTCTACAATAATCAATAGATGTAATAAAAGGTTCATTGAGGAAAAGTCATTTAAATAGTAATTATATTTTTTGAATGTAGTAAAAATAATGTTTCGAAGTTTTTCTACATCGATTGATGCAAAATTATCTTTTAATACATTCACATTCATAATGCTCGATTTGGATTCTTCATTAATAACATAAGATAATAGTTTTCTTTTGTTGATTTCATCACCTTTGATACGAACACGATCATGTTCACAATAAAATTCAAGATCATAAGAAGAATATGTTTTATTCATTTTAGATATGATGGATTTAACGGTTGAATCACTTACGCAAAGGCTATCACATAAATCAAAGATTTCAATATGAGCAGAATGATTTAAAACAAGTTGTTTCACCTAAAAAACTCACTAATTTTCTGATTATCTTTTCATAAGCTGGTAAATGTCGGTATAGCCTGTATTTTAGGGCTTTATCGGCATTTTCCTTTTGGAAGATACTCTGCATAAGCTGGCATTTACCAGCATGAAAATGCAACCAAAAGTAGTAAATGAGTAGTACAATCACCGATTTAAGAAGCAAGAGCCAGCCTTTCAAGTTCTGCTTTTGCTGAATTGAAAGTACCGTGTGCGTAGTACCCTAATGTCATGGTGATGTTTGCGTGTCCCATGATATATTGCAGGGTGTTCGGGTTCATTCCTTTGTTTGCCATGTTCGTACAGTAGGTATGTCTGAATGAGTGTGGTGTGATGTTGGGTAGCTGGTCTTTATGTGTCTTGTTGTATTTCTTCACAAGCCCACGCAACATACTCTCATAGTTTCCAGCCACTTTAGGGAAGCCCTTTTGGTTTAGGAACAGGAAATTGCTGTAACCGCCTATGATGATAGGCTCTGCCTTTCCTCTGTTCTGTAACACTCGCTTAAAGGCTTGATAGGCTCTTTCTGTCATTGGAAGCTGACGTTCTCCTTTTTTGGTCTTAGGTGTTTCAATGTAGTAGCCGATTTCGCTGTCTTTCAATAGCTGGTGGTCTACATTGATGATACGGTTCGCCATATCAATATGGACTGTCAGACCGCAAAATTCAGAAATACGAAGCCCCGTTTCCAGAAGAATAACCACTTCATCATAATACTTGCTGTACGTCTTGTCCTGTTCCATAAAGGCAAGCATTTTTTCTTCCTGCTCTGGCGTGAGAATGACTTTAGGCTCTGAATTATCTTCCAGAACGTCACTCAATTTGAAGCTGAAAGGATTTTTTCTGATACAGTCGTCCTCAATCGCCATATAGAATGACGCTTTCAGTGAACGCTTGTAATTGCTAATCGTCTTGTAGGAAAAGCCATTCTCATACATTCGCATAGCCCATTCCTTACCGTCTGATAGCTTCACTGTATCAATGCTCCTTGCACCCAGAGGGTCGTTTTCCAGAATTTTCATAAGGTACTGGCGACCTTTTTCTGTGTTGCGTTTCACATTTTTTCTCTGGCTGTTCTTCTTTGCGTAGAGCTGGCAGACTGTCATTTTCCCGCCTATGGTATTGATACCGTCGGCAAGGTCTTTCTTAATCTGCTTTTCTTTTTCTCTCAACGACAAATCTTCACGTTTCCCTGCAGGTGTCTTGTCTGTCGGAACAAGTTTCCAAGCATACTTAAACTGTGGGTTCCCGTATATATCGGTATATTTGTAAACGTATCTTCCGTCTTTTCTCTGGCTCTCTCCAAGTCGTAAATTGCGTCCCTTATTGTCTTTTCTCTTTACATTAGACATAGTGCGAAGCTCCTTTCCGTCAAGGAATGAGCCGTTGATACGTTATACTTTATTATATCATATCTACGGCTCGCTGACATTAGATTTCGTCCAATGTATCAATGATTTTTTCAAACTGTTTTCGCTTAATCTGCACACGGTTTCCATTCACAATCACCCAGCCAGCGTCGAGATTTTCCTCTGCCAACTTACGCAATTTCTTTTCCCCGATACGGAAGTATTTTGACGCTTCCTCAATCGTCAGCGTGTACTTTTCCCAGATAGGCACATCAGTATTGTTCGTCATGTATAAGCACCCCCTTTACTGTGTGTCTTTTGGAAGCAGACAGACGGCTCTGGAAAAGCTCCGCTGGTATCTCAACCAATCTCATTCCTATGAGCAAAACCACCTCTGGGACGTATCATTATCCTGTGAATACAGGTCATGGCGGGGCGACTTTTCCAAAGGTCGCTCTCGGATCACTGCGTGAGTCGCTCGCTCTCTTTTGGAAAGGTCATGGCGTACAGTCCCCGTGGCTCGCTGTATCACAAACGTATCTGTCTGCTTTATTCAGTTGTCAAAGACCGCAACGGCTTATACGCCTGTCAAAGCCCATATGAGGTCATATAGACTTTGATAGATATACAAGCCCCAGAGAGGACGCAGGAAAGGGGATAATGCGTCACTCTGTAATAGGACGTTGGTTTATGCTACTTTGAAATTAAGCACCTGCTCAATCAGTTTTGCTTCCAGACGGCTACGCATATCCTCGTCAACGCTGGTGTGAGGATTGCCGTATTCGTCAATGCTTGTTCGCATGGACAAGCGGGCAATGTATGGCTCGTAATGGCATAACACAACATTCATAGCCAGAATATCGCCCTGTGAAGCGGAAACGATAACAGGGTAAGGCAATAAGCCATTGCCTTTATGTACCGCTTTATTCTTCTTCATGCTGTTTTTCCTCCATTCTTTTTCTGACTTTTTCAAATCCTCTTTGACGCTTATAGTTCACTGTACGGCGTACAATTTTCAGCAGGTCGGCAATCTCGCCGTCGTTGAAGCCTAAACCGTAGAGCAACAAGATAAAGCGTTCTTCTTCAGAAAGTTCCTGCAACGCTTCACTCAACAGCTCATTCTTGATTTTCACGTCGTAGCCCATGACTTTGTAAAGGTCATAGTCTGTGGAATAATCATCATAAGTCGAGAGTTCCGCAAGCTGTTCTGGCGTGAGTTCTGAAAAGGAAATCTGCAAATCGTTCATACGCTGGTAGTGCTTCTGAATATTGATTGCTTCATTCTTCAAAATCTTCTTGCAGTAACAGTCAAAGACTTTCTGGACATCTTCCGGAGAAGTGGGTCTTTTCACATTTTCACCTCCTTTCGCTTGTCAAAAGGCGGTGATTGTAACCGTTCCTTCCCCCTTTCCGTCATTAATACAAATGAGAGGATATGAACTGGCAAAGTTTGAAAAAGAAATCCAGAAAAAGCAAAAAAGCCCAAGAAGTTTTGATAACCTCGTTGAGCTTTAGCGAATATAATCGACAAATATTGAGGAAATTCTACACGGAAATAGCTGTAAACTCCCTTAACACGGAATAAAATTTTTTTGATGATTTTCTTTTATGCGCTCCTGTCATTCGTAATCCTCCCGTGAAGAAACCGCCTTGCCAAAATAAGGCAAATTTCAACAGAATAAGCATAAAAGATAAATCCGTCCTAATTCCGTCCAAGTTCCTGTTTTTTGGCAGGAACTAAAAAAGGCTATCACACCCAGCATAAATGCCGTGATTGCGATAACCCTGTGTATCAGATAATCTCTGTATTTTCTTTAATGAGCTGGCGAATATCGTCCTGCTTTGCTGGCGGTACTTGACTGATGAAGTCTGCCAGCCATTTATCTCTCTGTTCATAGACGTTTTCATCATCATAATAGGCTGGATAGTCTTGCAGAATATCAAATTCCCTGTCAGCCCGTTCCGCTTCGTTGCACGCCAAGTCCAAATGTTCACCAATCAATTCCTGTGTATAGGAAGTATAGCCCAGAGCCATAGTAATATAAGTGATACGTTCAAAATCTGTCTGTGTCATGGTTTCCTTGCCCATCAGTAAGTTGTAGTCATGCTGTCCGCATACAGACAGAAATACTTCCTTTTGCTTCTCCACTTGTCCCATAATAGCCACTCCTAAATCATTAAAATTTTAACTGCCTGCTGGTAACACAGATAAATTCCTCTGGTGTAGGCGTACTGTTGCCGAACAGTCGTTTAAACTCTGCCTGCTGTTCTGGGTCGTCACTGTTTATTACGTCTATGATTTTCCCCTGTATCTGTTCACGGACTTCTGAAACAGAAAGTCCATGCAGACGAGCCATTTCTTTTATCATTTTCCTGCTATCCCTTTTACTGAATTTAATCATACGGTCAGAACACCTCTTTTCTCAAAATTGATGATATATTTCAAAAAATTCGCCAAAAATATAGTACATAAATGTTTCATCTATACAGACTATTATATTACACTCTGTGAATAGTTACAATAATGAAAAGCAAGAAAGGAGAGGGAAACTGTGGAAATAGACTATAAAGCAATCGGACAGCGTATCAAGATAGCACGAATTAAGAAAGGCATAACACAGGAAACCGTCGCAGACCTTATAGATATTACCCCAGCCCACATGAGCAACGTGGAGACAGGGAAAACGAAAGTCAGCCTGCCGACATTGATTGAAATTGCCAATGCCCTTTCCGTATCAGTTGATGTTCTCCTATGTGATAATGTACTTGCTTCACAGAATATTTTCAAGGGAGAAGCAAAAGAGATTTTTGAGGATTGCGACGAATACGAAACCCGATTTTTAGTTGACCTGCTGAAATGTGCCAAAACAGCCATGCGTAGGGATAAGAACGTAAGAAATCAGTTCAATAGATAAAACCGTAGCGTGCAGATCACAATGAATTGTGAAATACAGCTACGGTTTTTCTTCTTCGCTGAATTTATATCCCACGCCCCAGACAGTGATGATATATCGTGGATTGTCTGGGTATGGTTCTATTTTCAGTCTTAACTTTCTGATGAATGAGGAAAGGTTGCTTGCGTCTGGTACATTGTCATATCCCCACACATTTTCGTAAATCTGTTCTTTTGTAAATACCTGTCCTTTGTGGCTGGAAAGGAAATATAGCAGGTCAAATTCTTTGGCAGTCAGATGTATTTTATCTCCTTTATCGTCAGTAACGGTACGAGTAAAATAATTTACGTCTAAACCGTTATATTTCTTGCTTAGAGAAACAGGTGCAGTACACAAAGTATTAGACAGCCATTCTACTAACTGATTAAAAAGATGTTCTTCTTTATCTGTAAATTCAGCAACTAATATTTTCCCATAATATCAACAACTTTCATAAATAAATTTCATAAGAACAATTATTCTATAATATGTCATCAAATAACTTTAACTGAATACCTTTGCTTTTCTCTTCAAATTTGCTTAAATATTCAAAGATAATTTTGTTATCATGTACTATCCCGTTATCTTCACATATTTGATGAAAAAGCTTCATCAATGTCGCATTATTTGGACTGTTTATCTGATACTGCATACCATAAGTTTGTATATATTTATCTTTCAAATACGGAAACAATCTGTCTAACTGGCTATAAAAATATTCTCTATTTCCCTCACGAAGCGTTAGTCCCATTCCAAAACAGATAACACCATAAACTTTTGCTTCAATACAATAATTTAAAATTCCTTTGATATTTTCTTCCGTATCATTGATGAAAGGAAGAATAGGGCAAAGCCAGACAACTGTGGGAATACCAGCATCATGTAGTTTTTTTAGAGCTTCAACTCTTTCTTTTGTTGTGCTGACATTTGGTTCAATTTTTTTGCATAAATCCTCATCATAAGTCGTCAATGTCATTTGTACTACACATTTTGTTTTATTATTGATAGCCTTTAATAAATCTAAATCCTTTAATACACGATTAGATTTTGTTATCAGAGTAAAGCCAAAACCGTACTTATATGCTAACGATAATGCTTTTCTGACACTACTAAATTCATCTTCAAGCGGAATATAAGGATCTGTCATAGAACCAGTGCTCAACATACATTTTAATCGTTTCCTTTTTAAAGCATTTTCTAAAAGGACAATAGCATTTTCTTTGACTTCAACATCTTCAAAAGCATGTTCCATGTGGTAACATTTGCTCCTTGAGTCACAATATATACAGCCGTGAGTACAACCTCGATATAAGTTCATTCCATTTGATGAAGATAAAATCCCTTTCACCTTTTTTAAGTGCATAAACTATACCTTTATAATTGAAATTTCTTTTTCAAAAAAGTTTCGTTCAAAAGATGATTAGTCACAAAATCACCGTTATAAAATACCGCCCAATTATTGAAAATGCAAGGAACATTTTTAGCTTTTTCTAAAGTATCTACAGCAATTAAATTTAATGGTATATTATTTTTATTACAGTATTCCTGTACTTGTTCAATGCAATTAGGAATATATGGACACTGTAATCCATAATAGATTGTCAGCTCCTTTTGGTCTATTGTCATTTTTTTTGCGTTTTCAGAAAAACAAGGCTTATTCCCATCAAAAGACAATGATAATAACTCATAATCATTCCCAGCCGTATCTGCCACTTCAAAACCATATTTCAGAAAAAACTTCTTATCAGATAAAAAAGGCTTTTTCTTTTTTGAGCTGAGAACGCATACACCAGATTTCCCAGTTTCCTTTGCGTCATGAATACAATATTCAAGTAAAGATTTTGCATATCCTTTTCCCTTAAAAGAGCCAGATACCCAAAGGCAGTAAATATACAGATAGTTTTCTCCAGAAACAGGAACCCATGCTGTTTCTATCGGAGCATATTCAATAAATACTTTTCCTTTTTTATCAAGTTTACGGAAAACATGACCTTCTTCAATTCGTTCCTTAAGCCATTGTTTTTTTACTGATACTCCAATTTGATGTATTTTATCCGAAATTGCACAACATATATGTTCTGTGTCCAGATTATTCAGCGTTAAGTTCATAAATGTTTCATTCATAAATAGTTCACCCCTTTAATACTTTTTCATCTGTATTATATCACAATAACCTTGACAACATATGTCATGGTTTATTTTGTTCGCATATTTTTTTTGCTTCATTGTAGACAATTTTTTTTAAATACTTTGGTTCTATGATACAAACCTTTGAACCAAAAGAAAGCAGATAACCAATCAGCCATTCATCTATAGGCATTGTAGCAGAAATTATAAAATCACCATTATCGTCTTGATTGATTTCATCAACTTCAAATTCATCATAAATCCGATAAGCCATTTCTTGAGGAAAACGCAGTATAACATTTTCACAATTTGCTTTTATTTCCTTTTTTTCTTCTTGTGGAAATTCCATAGGATTAAAAATTTTCTCCATATTCCTTGCTTGTATAATACGTGTCAATTTAAAGATACGGAAATCGGACTTATTCATACAAAAGGCTTTTATATACCAGCTTTTCGCTTTATACACCATTTTAAGTGGACAGATAACTCTTTCAATCACTTCTCCACGAGTATTCACATAAACAATACAAAGCATTTTGTGTGATATGATTGCTTCCTTTACCTTTTGAAACATAGCATTATCTTGCGATTTATTCCCCCAGCGTGAAAAGTCAACCTCAAGCCAGTTTTCACTTTTTGTATTAAAAATCGCTGATAGTTTTGACAATGTATCACTGTTATGATTATCCACAATAGATACACTTTTTAATGCCGTTATTATATCTTCTTTTTCTTTATCAGATAAAAGCAACCTATCTAAAACAAAACTATCTGCTATCTGTATGCCACCGTTTCTTCCCGTTGTCACATATATAGGCACACCCGCACTACTAATAATATCAATATCCCTATAAATTGTTCTTACTGATACTTCTAATTTTTCTGCCAACTCTGGAGCGGTAGATTTTCCGTTTTCCATTAAATGATAAATAATTCTAAATAATCTACTCTCTTGCATTTAAATCACTCCATTTCTTTTTCATAATATAAGCCTGACATATATATGTCAAGTTTATCAGGTAAAGACTCGCCAAAAGATATGAAATTAGCGAGTCTTTACTTATCGTCACTCTATAATCTTCCAGTTGCTATCCTTATGAAGCGTCAGCTCATACTGTGAAATCTGTGTCGCCTTTGTCTGATTGTCAATGAATTTTACAGCTACTTTGACTTTTACATTGTCGCCGTCAGCCGTGAATACGGGATTGATAAGCTCGAAAAAGAGATAATCACCATTTATCGGTTCAAGGGCATTTCCCTCTACATAGTAGGCAAGCTCCTTGTCCGTTGCGGTAGGGTACAGCTTAAAGAATGTTTCCAGAAACGCCGTAGCGTCATTGACTGTGTCAGCGTCCACGCTGTTGTCGGCTTCCTGTGTCTTTGGTTCGTAGCTGGATTTTTCCATAGCAGGGGTAAGGGTCGGGTTCTGGATAATCACCATATCCCCGTCAGTGTCCACATGAACGGTTACGGTATAGGTTTCTGATACGTTCCTTGTCTGGTCGCCCTCTTTTATCTGTTGATCTATTTCATAGGTAACAGAAAAAGCGTTCTCCCCAGACTGTTCCACGTCCCAGATAAGTACGTCCGTGACTGTGGAGCTAGTCGGTATATCCGTCCTCACCGTATCAACATTCAAATCCTGCAATTCCTGTGTCAGATAGGCACTGATAGCCTGTGTCCTTGCTTCGATTGCTTCCTTGCTGTTGCTCCATGTGTAGTAGGACTTCGCAAAGTTCTTCACAAAATTTTCTATGCCGTTGGTGTCATTCAAGCGGAGCTGTATGGTTTCTATCTCATGCGTAGTGTGCTGGTCGATAGCGGTAAAGTTCTTATACACACCAAAGCTCACGCTTGCGATAAGCACCACCCAGAGGGCAATGACGGACTTCTTATGCGTCCCCACTTTCATAGTACGGACTTTCTTTTCTTTTATCGGTTTTTCTTTCTTCTTGAACATGATTTCCATTCCTTTCTATTGCTTAATTCTACCAGCCCCTATCAAATGCTGTTGCCAGTAGGAGCTTGTAAGGTCGGCATAACCTATCGGGTCGCCAGCGTGATACATCTGGTTATTTCCCACATAGATACCGACGTGAGTTACATATGTTCCCGCATTATAGGTACTGTGGAAGAACACCAAATCCCCAGCCTGTGCCTGTGAAATCGGGATATGCTGGGTAGCGTCATACTGTGCCTGTGCGGTTCTCGGCAGACTGATACCAGCCTTGCCATAGCACCATTGAACCAGCCCCGAACAGTCAAAAGAAGTATTAGGATTGCTCCCGCCGTACACATAGTCCCAGCCTTGATATTTCAGAGCTTCATTCATTATCTTCTGTGCCAGCTCGCCCGATACTTGATTGACGGTGAGATACTGGCTGACAAGCTCCACATAGAACATATTCCCATACCCGTAACGCCAGCCACCATTGCGGGCGACAGCGATAGGGTTCGTGTAGGTGACTTTTGTTCCACCCGACTTGTCACGGGCGAAGTTCTCTGCCAGTGTGAAGTTATGCTTTTTCCCGTTGGAAGCTACATAGCCAATATATCCACCGCCATAGTTATAGGACTGTACCACGACGTTTATATCCTCTATGCCTTGACTTTCTGCTGAAGAAAGCAGGGACGCAAAATACTTGCACCCCTGCTTGATTGAGCTTTCTGTATCTAAGGAGTTAGGCGGTAAGCCCATGCTCTCGGAACTCTGCATAACGTCCTCGGCTGTCCCGCCACTTTCCACCTGTATGATTGCCAGCAGATAGGGGACGTACTCGGAAATGCCATACTCTTTAGCATATTTCTCTACCATAGGCTGATGTTTCAATACCTCTGCGGACAGGTTCATTCCCGTTACCCACGAGGAAGAGCCACCGCCCCCGTCGTCGTCCTCGGCACTGATAAGGACACCAAAGAAAAGCACTATCGCAAGAAGAAAGGGAAACAGACTGCCGATAATGGCGAGATGTCTCAGCTTCATTTCCTACGTCCTTTCTTTGTGGTGGTTTTCTTCACGGTCTGTTGATTTTTCTGGTAATTCGTCTGTTTCTGCTGACTGGAAAGAGTACGCTCTGTCTTGCTTATCTGCTCTACGGTACTTCTTACGGTCTGTCGCTGTCCCTGTGGCTGTGATACAGGTTCAGAAGTTTTCTTTTCTATACCAGAAGCCAGCGGACGCTCCTTGACAGGCTGTGGCGTGGTCGGCTCGGTATGTACTTTCTCTGTCGTGACAGGACGCTTGATTTCCTGTATTTTTCCTGTGTCAGTCTTAGAAGCGGTGACAGGTCTATCATGGGGACGGGTAGCTCCTGTTGTCGCTGATCCGTCCGTCGTTCTGCCAGTCTGCCTTGCTTCCTGTGCCTTTTGAAGCTCCATACGCTTATCAGCGATATTCTGTCTATGCTGTTGGAGCTTGTCGGCACGCTCACTCTGTCTGGTTTCCTGCCCCTGCACAATGCCAAGCTTGAAGTCGGACACACTGGATTTCGCCTTTTCCTTTGCGGAGTGTACGGCATAGGCGGTCTGGGTCGGCATATCCTTGATATTCTCCTTGACAGCCGTTGCCTTGTCCTTGACCTTATTTTTCGTATCGAGTACCGCACCCATGGCTGAACCAGCTCGGCTTCCGAAAGAAGCGTTGTCACGCTTGCGGGTCGTGCTGGCATAGGACTGTTTACTGCCTGCACTGGACAAGACAGAACCAGCCATTGCACCCGTTCCAGCACCTACCATACTTCCTTTTCCGACAGCTCTTACCAATCTGTTTTCCATACGCCTAGCCCTGTGTCGCATGAACATATACGGGCGACGGAATATCCTGCGTCCCATGCTCTGACTGTCCCCAGCGTTGAGGCTGAACATACTCATAAGGTCGCCCAGCTTCATGTAGATACCCGCAAAGCACACTATCTGTAAGAACGCAATCATAAAGAACGGGTAATCAGTGGAGATGTTGTAGAACATACTGGAAATACTGAAAGCCACCGTGACAATGAGCGTTATTCCCGCCCTCGTCATAATCGTATTGAACACTCGGACGATTGCCTGTTTCGCCATGTTCTCATAGCTGGGTATCATGCTCAAAAGAAAGCTGATAGGCAGGAACATGGCAAAGATAATAAATAGTATCTGAGAGAATATCATCATGCCCGTAAGCAGGAAAACAAATATCGTTATGCCCAGATTGAAGATGAGCAGGAAAAACACCATTCCAAGACGGTTAATGACCTGCGGTATCGTCAGATTGTCGTTGTCGTTATCCTCGATTTCCGTTTTCACCACGACCTCACGGGTTGCCCCGTCGTCTGCTGACGGACTGACCGATACCAGAGCTTCCACACGGTCAGCCCCGATTTCCTCTATATCGCTGTTGCCAAATTGCAAGAGTAGCCACGGCTGTTGTACCTGTATGGAGAACAGGCTGTCCCTTATCAAGTCCACGCTGTCTTTTCCTTGACTGTCGCTGTCTGGGAGCATTATCTTTGTCCCCAAGTCCAGCGAAGCCGTGGAAATGTCCGAAGAAAAGTCATTGATTTTCTTGATATAGTCGGGAGCGTAGGCGATAAAGGAAGCGGACACGAGAAACACCACAACGAAGTTGATAACAGCGTGGAGTGCCTTGCTGGTTTCTCGCTTGATAAGTCCCGTGTAGGCAACATAGATACCCACGATAAGGATAATGAGAAGCAGGAAGCCCACATAAAAACCTGTGCTTCCAAAGCCGTTTTCCGTTACGCCAGCTAGGGTCTGTATGCTCTTTCCGATACTGTCTGCCATATCGTTAATGAAGTCCAGCTTATACGCCTGCTGGACGACGTACCCTGTGGCGTTGCTTAGATACAGGCTGATAGTCCAGATAAAGTTGGTGATACAGTATAAGCCGTACTGCACGCTTTTTCCGATACCGTCCAGCCAGTTCCACGGAAGCCAGCCCCAGCTATTGTCCACATAGAAGTCAAGCTGGTAATTCTCCAAAGGGTACTGCGAATACAGGTTGTCCGCATTGACGGTATCATCTACCAGCCCAGAAGCGTGTGCCACCGTCCCCAATAGGGAGAGCAGGGCAATGGTCGTCAGTACCACAATCACAGCTATCTTGAAAAAGCGAAAGAGCTTCTTTCTTGTCAGAAGCCCCTTTATCTTATCTTTCATTACTCCACCTCGCTTTTCACAGGCGGTCTGGTATCAAAGGCGTGCAGTAATTCTTCAAAAACAGGGTGTATCTGCACTACACCCACACGCCCGTACAAATCTTGAAGCAGGCATTGTCCGTTCTCCAAGTCACGAAGCCTTTTCTGGTTGTTCTCGTCGTCCTTGTCGATACCGAAAAATTCAAGGGTCTGCTTTATCTCGTTAATGTCCGTAGAGCGGAAAGCAAATTTCAGACCGATATTGTTCTTTAGGCTCTCTTTGGACACGTCCCCAGAGGATTGCGTGACGAAGTACACGCCTGCCTGCATAGCACGTCCAGCACGCACCAGCTTGTTAGAGAGGGTTTCGCCCTGTGCCACATTGAGGAAAGCCCACGCTTCATCAAGGTCAACGATTTTAAAGATACTGCGGTCTGAATGAATGAAGTCTAAGGCAAACGTGGAAATGACAATCAGCATAGCCACGGACAGCAGTTCAATAGTCGTGTATTCCTCAAAGGTTGTGTCCTTGTCGGGAAGTACCAAATCTGCCACTTGTATGATATTGAGCTGGTTATCCAAGCTGATAGCGTTGGACACCGAACCGTCAGAGAACAGCAGATGTGCAAAGTCATAGTCCGTAAAGCTATCGATATGGTCGGCAATGTTGCGGGCAATCGCCGTGTCCTCTCTGCGTAGCTCGTCTATCACATGGAGAAGTCCTCGCTGATCGCTCTGGGTCACGGTTCGCACCGCTTTTCTAAGGACAGGGAACTTCTCACCGTCCCTAGAGGAAATCCCCGTAAGGAATGTGAGAATGTCTATCGCCAGACTTTCAGCGTCTTTTACATTCTTCATAATCACGAATGGGTCAAGAAGCCCTGCATTTTCCTTATCGCTGGTAAGATTTACGATATTGATTTCATGGGCGATTTCTGGGAGTGTTTCTTTCCAGTTTCCACGCTCGCTCTTAGGGTCGAGAATGACCGCCTGCCCGCCGAACAGGACGGAATAATAGACAATCAGATTGTTACAGAATGACTTTCCACCGCCAAGACTTCCGACAAAGGCAGAAGCAAGAGCGTTTGTGACCGTCCCTTTCACGCCTTGACTGGCAAGAGAGGGCTGTAAATAGACGTTTCTTCCCGTGTCCACGGAATAGCCGATATAGATACCTGTGTTTTCTCCTAATTGCTGTGTTGCCCCGAAGCCAAGTCCAGCCAGAAAATCACTCTTGACGTATTGTATATAATCATTGATGTAACGCTTGCTTGCAGGGAGAAATTCAGAGTGAAGCCCCAGCATATCCCCAGCGGGACGGACTAATTTTACATTGAGGTCGTCGTAAAAGTCCTTGACCTCATCACAGCGTCGTTTCAGCTCGTCAAGGTCGGGAGCTGATACCCTTATCACATAGGAGAGCTTATACATACTTTCCTTGCTCTGGTCGAGGTCGGTTTCCAGCTCGTCCACGCTGTCTAATGCGTCCACCACGTTTGAGCTGGTTTCGCTTCCAGACTGATAGGCGTGGTTGTCCAAGTCTTTCAGCTCTTTCTTCTTGTTGCGGACAGTCGATAACGCTTTTCTGTTCCCGACAATTTCCACGTTCATGCTTGTGTCCACAGGAAAGGTGAACTGCTGTTGCTGGAAATAGAAGATTTCCGACGACGGAAAATCCAGCTCGCCCACAATGGCATTGACGGTAAAGTAGGACACGAAGCTCTCGCTGTCCTCATGTTCCAGTCGCAAGTATCGCTGGCTTTCCTCTATCAGACAGCGGGTCGGACGGATAAGGTCGTACTGCTTGATAAGCGTTGCCTTTTTCAGTTTCTTCTTTGGAAGCGAATACTTGTAGTCCTCATACGCCACGCCGTCCCTGCCGTAGATATGCTCGATAAGATAACCGAAGTCGTTCTTGTCCAAGCGTCGGAACTTGAAACGGCGGGAGATTTTATTTTCCAGCAGTTTTTCCATTTTCATGTAGCGGTTGATTTCATCATCTGGCATGGAGATAAAGTCATTCATCAGCGTATGGTTGACCTCGTTCAAGAACTCTTTGAATGTCATAAACGCTGATTTCTTCACACTCTCCAGACTGACTTTTTCCTCGGTCACAATGAGCTTGAAGCCGATAAAAAAGCGATAGTCCACTTGATTGTCCCCAATCATGCTTACTAACGCTTCTGTCTGTTCGTCAATCTTCTGTATCGCCACATCACGAAGTCGCCCTGTCACCAGCTTTTTTGACTGCTCCTGTATGCTTCTGACGGAGCTTTCCGTTGCTATCTGCAAGGCGTGTATCTTTCCCTCACGGCTCTGTGCGATAAGCTGACGGAAGCTGTCATGGACGATAAATTTCTGTTCCGCTGACAGAAAAGAATAGTTATACGGTATCAGCTCATAGTAGGCGAATACCTCATTGTCCTTGTTCCAGACAAGGTTGTTGTCGATATACTTAATCGGGAACATACATCACACTCCTAACCGCCGTGACGGGTTCGCTGAACACTTCCTTTTCCAGCTTCACGGCTTTTCCTGCATAGGTCACTTTTGGTCGCAGAGCAAATGTAATCTGCGATTTCAAGAAGCTGTAAGGCTTCTTGCCGTCAAAGGTCTTTTGGCTCATAAACCATGTGAGGGCAACGGGAATACCGAAGTATTTCAAAAACGCACCCTCGATAAGCGATAACGGCGGTAAGTCCCCTAAGAGAATGACGGCAAACTCCGTAATGACAAACCACGTTATCTGGGTAAAGGTAACGGGAAACGGGAGAGTAAAGTCATTGATTGCGTATAAGACTTTCTCCACGTTCCAGATACCCGTGTAACTCTTAATCTTCTTCAATTCGTTTCAGCTCCTTTCGTTGTAATGGAAAAGGACAGCCATTTTCAGACTGTCCTTGATAGAAAAAAGCTGTCAGGTAGCGACCTAATCTGTCGCTGATCTGCCAGCTCTAATATGGTATCTCGCATATCCCTCGGCTTGTTTCAATGAATGTCCCCTCTATGGATAAGTCCCTGCCGTATGCTTCATAGTCGATATAGTCCTGCAACGGTAGTGGTATCTCGCCCAAAACCTGTAACTCATCAATGAAGTAATATGCAATGTCTGTCATGTCGTCACAGTCTGGATAGAAATAAATGTCGTCCTTGTGTTCGTAGACTTCTTCCAGACTTCCATAATGGGAAACAAACTCGTCCAGAGCGTCCGTGATATAGTCGGGAAGCTCACAAATCATCTCGTACATCTCATTGAGTTCTTGAATAGAGATATACTCCCCGATTTCAATAGGAAAGTTGTCAGTATCATGGACAGCGTATTCTTCATAATAACTGTTCAGCCCGATACGCTCCGCAACATCTTCCTCGTCGATAGGGAAAGAGAACCAAGCCCCTACAAGTTCGCCCTCGTTGTACTTGCCAAGATTAGCGATATATACCCTCATGTCGTCAACCACAGGCACACACCTCTTTTCTACGGAAGTTCATAGATACCGTGGTCGGTTTCCACAAAGCGTCCGTTGTCGTCAAGGTACTGCCCGTAGGCTTCATAATCGAAATAGCGGGTGACACTCTCACTAAGGGAAGTAAAGTCTGGGTCATTGTTCAGTATGTGGCGGGCAACGTCCGTCATGTTCTTACACCACGAATAATGAATGATGTTGTTTCTGTATCTGTGCAGTTCGTCTAGGTCAGAAAAATAGCACATCAGCTCCGCATAGTCCTCTTTCAAATCAGAGGGTAGATTTTCGTAGGTATGGTACAGGTCATTGACCTTTTCAACTGTGGTATCTTCCTGCACTTCATCAGCAAAGGGAAGCTCCTTGCCCGTGATATAGTAATAGTCTGTATCTATATCAATCCCCAGCAGTTCTTCCACCTGTTCTGTGTCGATAGGCAGGGTGAACCAAAAGGCTCGTATCTCGCCGTCTGTCGGTTCTCTTGCTTCAATCTGCACACGCATTTCTTCCATGTTTCATCACGTCCTCTCTTGTCAACGCTTCCTGTATAACGGCGTAAGGCACACCGAATACATAGCGTGAAAAATCTTCTAACTGTTTCTTAGGGTAGTCAGACAGGCAAAGGCGTTTCATCTCAAACCAGACCGCACGCTTGTAATAGGGCAGGTCGGAGAGATACGGACACCCGATTTTTTCCTTTATATCCGTAAAAATATCGTTCAATCAATCACTCCAATCTTAAATTTGAGTATAGAAAAAGCGGTTGATCTCCAATGGAGTAACCGCTTTATATGTGGGATATGAAATTGTTAAATTAGGAGTTGTTTTTCTGTATTACCACGGAAAAATAATGTAAAAGATAAAGGAACTGATTACCGAAGCTATAAGAAAAACCACCTTGCTTTTTGCCCTTTTGTAAAACATAAAAAGAAAAACGACTGTACCTATGCTATCCATCAATAGTTGAAACAGGAATGTATGATGTTCTGAAAAATAAACAGAAACCGCCACTACCTCTGAAACTAAAGCGCCAATCGGCAGGGAGTACAATATGGAATTAAAAATGTGTTCTCTATTCCAATAGTACAGAATAAACGCTGCTATTGCACAAGGAATTGAAAGAACGGTAAACATTACAAACAGGGAGAAGCGGAATCCGCCAGAAAACAGCGGTATGAACATTCCCAGTATTGCCTGTAAGCCATAAAAGCTCAATGTCATTCCGAACATATACAGGAACGAACTAATTCCTGCACAAACGTTTGATGTGCTTAATAGGACGATGATTGTATTGCTAATAATCCAAAAACCTAACAGTGTTTGCGGTGATGAAAAACTCCATAGTGTGTCTGCCGGACAAAAGTCCAACAATCTGCAAATGCATCCAACAATAATTCCAACCAAAAATGTTTTTACATAAAATTTTATACTACGATTTGAGGTTATGTTCAAGGAAATCCCTCCATTCAAAGTTCCAATTTTTCAGGGACAACTTAGGATTTATTTCTCCAATATTCTTTTTAAATCCATAACGAACTGTGCTTGCTGTTTTTTTAAGTATGATTTTACAAACGGCTTCATAAAGAATTTCTTTGCTGTTACCTGTTCTGTAAAATCAATCTCCGTTTTATCATCTTTGGAAGTAAAAATACCAACCCAGTGTCCTTTCATATTGGTGTTTTCCATATCAAATTCCCAACGATTTAATGGTTTAATAACAGTAACGGTAAATGTAGTAGAATAGCCGTCCTTAGTATATTCAATGAACTTCTTTTCGTTTATAATTTCCGTTTTACTTACATCACTACGCCATTTGTCATAGTTCTCAACAGCTAAAACGATTTTCCATATATTATGAATATCACTTTGGATAATAGCTTTGATATTCGTTCTTGCCATTATATCACATCTCCTAGACTTCCAATTTGTCAATCTCTATATCCACATTATATCAGCGAATAACCAGCCATTCAATGAAATTCATAGCGTGACTATCTTTTATCTGTGTACCATTCCGTCACCCCCTTTCATTCCCCCTATGCCCGAACTCCCATAGGGGGACAGGTAAGTTTGCGTGACCGCAAACAACTGATTGTTACGCTCCAATGATACGGTTGAACAGCTCTAACAGCACGTCCTTGACACCGCCTGCATTGAATACCAGCCCGACAGCGATTAAGGCAATCACAAGGAAGCCGATTAACTTAGAAAACTCTCTCTTAAATCCTAAATAGATACCGATAACCACGATTGCCATAAGCACCAAGCTCTGGGCGTTGCTTAAAAACCAGTTGTATAAGTTCTGTCCGAAATTCATTCTTTATCAATCCTTTCTTTCTTGATTTCTTCCATTTGTTCGTCAGCCATTTTGCTGACTTGTGCGATACACATAAGGACGACACCGATACCCATTCCCAGCGATACCAGCACCAAGTCCTTGACAAGTTCTGCCATAATCAAAATTCTCCTTTACTCTAAGATAAGTTCCTCTGTGTCCGCTGTCTGCTGTCGGATTATCTGCAAGTGCTTTTCCGTCAGCTTTGCGTTGTCCTCAATCTCTTTCAGATAGTTTGTACTGTTGCCAGCGTCTATCTTTTTCAGCATTTTTAAGGTCGGGGCGACCTGTCGGCTTATCCAACCCAGTGTCCTTTCCAGCGTGTAAGGCTCTGGGTCTGTCGTCAGCTTGACAGGCGGACGGTCTTTGCCAATAAACCACGCCCAGCGGTCATTGAGCTTCCAGTCTGTCTTTCGCTTCTCTGGTTCTCTGTCCACGAAGCGGATATAATGATTGATGATAGAAAAAGCCGTCTGTTCTGCGTCATAATGGGTCAGCAGTTCACGGACGGCATAATAGGCTCTTTCATCTTTCAGTCGTATCTCAAAACGGTTCTTTATGGGTGCTTCCTCAATCGGCACGCCCAGCTTTGCGTACTGCTCGTAGTTCTTCTCATAACAGCAGAAGTAGACTTCCGATTTCAGAGAGCCGATATACAGCGTGTGTCCCATGCCCGCCTTGTCCTGCTCGTTGTGCTTCACCAGCTCACCGCTGGCATAGGACTTGAAAGAACGGAACAGGGAAACACATTCCTCACGGTTGCATTTGGCGGTCAGATCTGGAATATCCAGTATGCCCGCCCTGTCGTTAATCGCAAGGTCAAGGCGTTTCATCACACCGCCCTCAACCAGAGCGTCCATGAGGAAATCATACCAGCTTCGCTCCTGTGCCAACAGATAGCTCTCAAACTGGCGACAGCCTTTTCCTTTCAGTTCCAGAAGCGTGCCTTTTTCCTCGTCCTGCGAGGTGTAGACGAACACATCACCCAGATAGTAATGCTCTGTGTATTTGTAGTGTCCGTAGTCCTCATGGAGCATATAGTCGATATTGAGCTTCAATATATTTTTGATAACGTGCTGGATATCCAGCGTGGGGAAACGGATACGCACATAGTCGAACAGCAGGAACATGGGAGCGTCGGGATTGAATTTCTCGACAGCTTCCATGAGCTTTTCCTGCATATCGTCCGTGAGCTTGACCTTTCCCGCTTCGATACGGTTCAAATGTTCACGGCTGATACCAGCCATGATAGCAAGCCTTGTCTGGGACACGCCATAAGATTGACGTTTCTCTTTCAAGGCGGTTATAAAGGTGCTTTCATTCAGCCTGCATACCCCCAATCGTGTATTTTTAGAAATCTGTGATATTTTCCGCCGATTGTCACAGTCAGCCATGAGTAAGAGAAAACCCTTATGCCAAGCGGGATTTCCAGACTTTTTGACCGTAGTTTCCAGCGGAATTGTGCCCCTCTGTTAGATACCGAGGGGCTTCTTTCGTGGAGCAGGGCAAGCCCTGCTCCACAGGACGGCTTGCACGGTCTGGGTCGCTTCGCTGACCGTTCCAGCCGTCAGTGGTTCAGTCAACTCTTGTTACGCCCGTATAAACTACGATAACGTCGGTATCAGCAGAAAGGCATTTTCTGGCTATATCTTTGTCAATCTCATATTCATGGTATATCTGTCTGAAAAAATCCTTATCCACCACAAGAAACGTAAAACGGTAGTTGAAGCCATGAATGGAAAGCCATTCGTCCAGCACCACGGAAAAGAGCAACGGAAGTTTCAATCTCCCAAGTCCCGCTTCTGTCAGAATATCTTCCATATGTGCATGATAGGCTTCTGTCGGAAATTCCTCACATTTATCGTCAGTCGTGCCAGCGACACTTTCCAAATCCGCAAGGAAGCGGTCAAAGTCTACGCAGACACCCTCGACGTGCAAATCTGCGGTAGGGTCGCTGTAACCCATTTCTAAAAGTCCCATATATTTTTCAATTCTCCTTTCGTTCATCTGATACGGCTTGCCTTGCCAGAGCAAGAGAGCCGATAGTCTGTAAAAAATCATGCCCCTTTGGTACAAGAGGAGTGTAAAACTCCGATATGACGCTCGTACCCACGTCACAATAGCCACGCCCTTTGATACGCTTCTGGAAGAACTGTTTCTTTACGTCGCTTCCAAAGAGCATACCGTAGCCAAGCTCGCTGATACGTCCCAAGCCCACACGGAAGTTGAAGTTATCTCTGATACCGTCTGAAAAATACTTAGCGTCGGGACGCTGGCAGGCGACAATGAGGAAATAGCCCGCCTGTCTGCCAAGCATGACGATTTTCTTTAGCTGGCTAAGTAGGCTCATGCTTTCCTTTGTCCCCAGCATTTCCAAGAACGCCACATACTCGTCAAAGATAAGGAAGCAGGGCGGTAAACCCAGATAGGCATAGTTCTCGCCCGTCTTGTAGTCTGGGTGGAGCTTCATTTCTTCGCTTCTTGCCACCATGCCCTCATAGAACGCATTGACACATTCAATCAAATCTTCTTTGGTGTGATACACGTTATCCATGACCGTACCCAAGTCCGCAAGATCAGCGTTCTTAGGGTCTAAGATGAATAGCTGTGCGTTCGTCTGCAAGAGAGCTTCAATGATTGTCAGCAGAAAATAAGTCTTTCCACCGCCAGTCCCGCCACAGATAAGGGCATGAGGGAGTGCGTCGTATTCCCATGTAAGGTTCTTCATCAGACGCAAGCCCCCGTTTTCAGCCTTTACCTCGTCAATCGTGATACGGTTCGCTTTCATGTCATAGAGCAGGGTGTATTCGATATAGCCGTCATGAAGCGTCTTGTCGATCAGCTCACAGTACAACCCGCTTTCCAGTTTATCTTCCAGTCGCAAAAGCTGATCTTGATATTTCCCCATAGAGATTTCACAGCGGATATGGAGCAGTCCCGTGTCCATTTGATAATAGATTTTAGGAAACCAGACGATTTTTTCCCTTGATCTGCTCTGCAGGTCAGTGAAGAACCCGCTGTCCTGTATGGTCTGGGCTTCATACCACTTATTGTCCAGTATCATGCGTGCCAGCTTTTGACGGTGTAATAGCTTCTTGAAGCTGTCATGGAAGAAGCGATAATAAAGAAAAGCGACCAATGCACAAACACCAGTCGCTATCCCTACGGTTATATAGTTGTATGTGGAAAGCGTAATGCCATTATCAAGCAGGCTGAATTGCTCCCAATCGGCACGCATGAGTTGTCCCATGTTCAGTAACAAGAGAACCGCCACAAACAGGAACAGGAGCGTACTTACACAGAAGCGGTACACAAGGTTCTTGTCGCTGGCTCTGATACGCTTTCCTTTGTATTTGTATAGGTTCATAAATACCCCTTTCTGGATATGGAAAAAGCGGTCAATCGTAAAGACTAACCGCTTAAAATTTAAATATAGAATTACCGATACAATTAATATTCTAATATATTATCTAAAGATATTTCTTTATTAGATTTGCTTCTGTAGTATATCCTCTTTTTTCCAATTCTTTTACAAAAATATGCCATGGTGGAATATTACTCATATATGGATTTGAATCAGGTCCGGTGTACATTCCACCGCCTGGTCCGGTATATAATCCGCCACCCGGTCCGGTATATAATCCACCACCTGGTCCGGTATACAATCCACCACCCGGTCCGGTGTATAATCCGCCACCCGGTCCAGTATATAATCCACCACCTGGTCCAGTATACATTCCACCACCTGGTCCAGTATACATTCCGCCACCTGGTCCGGTGTACATCCCACCACCTGGTCCAGTATACATTCCGCCACCTGGTCCGGTGTACTTATTTCTTACCCACATAATCCTTCCTCCTTTATAGCAGATAAAGTATTAGTACATTAACACTTTCCTATTTGTCCGTTTTTTCTGTAATTAATTATAACATTCCTACATATCTCCTACAATACTATTTCTATGATATGGTTTTATTTCTTAGTCTGTCCTTGTTGATTAAGGTTATGTGTACTTCCTGTTAACGAAGTTTTCTTGTTTTTCAGCACAATGTCGTCTGCCTTGATGTACCATTCCACATCTGCCCCTCGGTAGTTGGCGTTAGCTACTGTGTCGGCAACGGGATTGATAAGCTCCACCTCGGCATTGTACGGATAGTCCTTGACAGGGATTTCCGCTGGAATAGATACCTGTATCGTGCGTTCCTGCTGACTGCACTTCAAATCATAGGTTCTTCTCTTGATTTCCTCGGTGGTCGTCCCGTCCTCATTCTCCACACGCACTTCATGTCTTAATGCGGAGAATTTCAGCACTCCAAACGTCTTTTCCTTATCTAACACAATTCCATTCGCTAATCTCATAATCTGATACCCCCTTTACTTGCTTTCCTCGGCTGGAAGCATATCATCAGCCGTTAAGATATAGTTGGTGTAGCCACGACCTCGCACGTTCTTTCCCTCGGCGGTAATCTTCGGATTGACGAGCTTGACTTTCTGCTCATACTTGAAACGCTTCTCCCCAGCCTTTGCGGGAAGCACCACGATAATGTCGTCGGCTTTCTGAATATCGGAATACAGGTTGTAGCTTCTCGTCACGGGAACAAAGCGACCATTGACACGCTGTTGCTCCACTTCATTTTCTCCTGCAAATTCCAAGTTACCAAAAGTCTGTGCCATGTCAGGCACGATATATTTCAATTTCATGTGTTCATACCTCATTTCTTTCTGTGATTGAAATGTGGGGAGCTACACTCCCCACGCCCCTAGTGGACTGTTCTTTTCCGTCAATCCGCAAGCAGATTAACAGAAAAGGAACAGTTTAAATTTTTATTTCCTGTTATAAGTAAATACGGCGGGGAACGTGATTTCTTCATCATAAGCAGACCGTCCGATTATGAACGTCTACGCTTGATGAAGTATGTTCCTGCCACGCCTGCACCAGAGAGAACAAGAAGCCCTAAGAATAAGGCAATGTTTGTGTTATCGCCTGTCTTTGGAGCGTCGCTTGTTTTTGTCGGTGTATCTGGTGTGGTCGGCTGTTCTGGCTCTGTTGGTTCTTCCGGCGTTTCTGGTACTTCTGTGATTGTCACCGTCTGCCCGTCGTCCTCAATGTCCTTATGCTCCGTAACCTTAGTCGGTTCGTCTGGATTGCTCAAATCGTATAATTCCTCAAAGGTCACAAGCTCTTTCCCGCCAAGCTCGGAAGCGTCGAATGTAAAGGCAATCTGGACTTCCATGCTTTCACTGTCGGCAGTAAAAGTATAATCATTCTCGACACGTTCACCATTGATGATAAGTTCTGCGTTTTCGTCCTTAATCATCTGCCAGCCTTTAAGCTGATATTTTGTGCCGATTTCCAAACCGTCAAGGGTCACGGTATCAATGATTGTCACGTCTTTTCCAGCTTCAATCTCTTTTTTTCCGTCCTCGCTGGTCGCTGTGGTATGGATAGAGATGATACGCTCTGTGATAAGCACCGTCTGTCCCTCGTCGTCAATGTCCTTGTGTTCAGCCACCTTTACAGGCTCGTCCTTGTTGGAAAGGTCGTAAAGTTCCTCAAAGGTAACAAGGTTCTTACCACCTAAATCAGACGCATTGAATGTATAGGAAATTTCCACTTTCATTTCTTCATCATCAGCAGTAAAGGTATAGCTGTTCTCTACGCGCTGTCCGTCGATAAGAAGCTCGGCATTTTCTTCTTTCAATATCTGCCAGCCTTTCAACTGATACTTTGTGCCTTTTTCCAGCCCGTCAAGCGTAACCGTGTCAACGATTGTTACCTCTTTGCCAGCCACGATAGACTTTTCTCCGTCCTTGCCTGTGGCTGTGGTATGGATAGAGATTTCTTTCTCGTATTCATCAGTAAGTGTCCCTAAGTCAACGGTCACATTGTTTCTGGACACCACGATTTCAAACGGTGGGATAAGCTCAAAGCCTTTGTTGCCCTCACAGCGTAATTCCTCAATGATATAGGTATCGTAAATCAAAGCACCCTTGCTGTCGTCCGGCTCGCTTGTTCCAAACCAGATACCGTCCTCGCTGGTCTTTCCTGCGTTAGTGTTGTTCTTATGGGAAGCCCAGTCAGAAGAAGTGGAGAACTGCCCGTTATCATCAGTTACGATAATATGGCTCTCACCTGTGGTCTTGCTTGTGATCCTAAACGGAACTCCCGCAAGACGCTGGTGTGTGCCAGCACCAATCTTGACACCCTCTAGGTCGCCACGCTTCACTTGATTGTAAATGGAAGTGTCCGCACCTGTAAGGTCAACGATTTTTCCGTCCTCTGTGATTTCAAATTCAATCGGTTTCGCACCGTCCGTCAGATAGCCCTCTGGAGCTTTGCTTTCCTCGATACGGTATTTCCCGTAAGGTAACAGGTCGGCAGAAGTAGAAGCCACGCCCTCAATGTCGGTAAGGATTGTCTTTACCACTTCATTCTTATTGTAGAGCTTGCCCTCAACAAGTACGGCGTTGTCATTTAGAGAGATGATTTCAAATTCAGCGTCTTTCAAAGTCGCACTTCCTTGACCTTTGGTATCGCTGGTTTCCAAATCTCTTTTCTGGATTTTCACACCGCCACGGATAACCTTGTCTGATACATGGTACTGATTGCTTCCAGACAATACGGCAATGTCGCCGTCCTCGGTAATCTGTGTAAGGTACATTCCCTTAATCTGTTCCTCGCTACCGTCAGCCTGCATATATGCACCGTCAAGAAGATAGCCGTTAGGTGCTTTCGTTTCCTCAACGGTCAGCGTTCCTAAAGGAAGCACGTTCTTTCCGCCCTGTGTATAGAAGCTGTCCCCAGATACCTTGTATTCATCAGAAAGGCGGGAAACATAATGGATAGTGCCGTCGCTGTCCTTTTCAGCGATTGTCTTTGTCACCCATGTTTTTGTAGGCTCACTAGGGAGATTGTCAGCGGTATAGTGTCCCGCATAGAATTTCCATGTGAACTCCGCACCCTCTAAGGAAGCGTCGCCCTGTGGAGCGTCTTTCTGTGTTTCCATGTCAATCTTGAAAAGCTCGATAAGGGTGTCTGTGACCTTTGGCGTATCTGATACATTGAGTGTCGCTGTCTTGCCAGCTTCCACATTTAAGGAATAGACTGTACTGTCCACCTTATAGCCAGCAGGAGCAGAAAGTTCTTTGATATAGACTGTGCCAGCCTTTACTTCCACGGTATCCGTGTTTCCGCTGTTATCAGTCGTAAGGGTGGCAAGCTGTTTCGTACAGTCCTTATCAGAATAGACACCATAAGTCGCACCAGCGATAGAATAAAGCCCGTTCCTGTCGGTAATGCTGGCATTACTGGAAGTCTTTTTAAGGGTGGCATTTCCTACGGCAAGTTTCGCCCAGAACTGTCCAATGTCCTGTCCCTCGCCAGAGTAGATATAACCGCCACATTCATAGCGTCCTTTGTTCTCGCTGGCAAAGGCTTTCGCCCCAGCGTAAACCTCGTCCTGTATAGCTTTAGGGATTTCATCATAGGAAGCTCTGACGTTATCGCATTGCCAACCGAGATGAACGCTCAATCTCTGCCATACAACGCACTGTTTCAAAAGGTAAATATGCTGACTGCTCAATCCGCTGTGGCTCTGCACATACTGATTAACATACTCGATTGAGAGGGCAACATCTGAAATCTGGTCGTAGCTCATGCGTGTGCTTGCGTCGGCTCTGGTCTTATAACCGTTGCGGAAGTTGGTGTTAATATCCACGCAGAAAGCGTCCTCGCCCTCAACGGTCATGTGTCCCTCGTTGAATGTCGAACCGATAGAACCGTCATTCATTACTTTTTCAACGATACCGACACGCTCGGCACTTTCTGTCCAGTATTGCTTCTCGGAAGCGTGGACTGCCGTTGTCGGCAAAGCGGTAACGATAGTCGCAAAGGCAAGGAAGCCCGTGGCTAATCGCTTCAATATCTTTTTCATAGCTTTTAAAATTCTCCTTTCGTTTGGATATAGAAAAAGCCGTCCATTTCTGAACGGCTGGAAATAGAAAAGGAACGTCAATATCGGCGTTCCATAATCTACTTGCGATATTCAATTTTTGTTTTTCAATACTGATGTGCTGTACCATATCTTTGCATATCTGGGATTTCTAACGTATCAAGGCTCATTCAATGGTAGTAAAATCGTAGTAATTTGAAGTATTTCAATCCTTGAATGTGCTGATAAGTACAGTGTTTTAGCGGACAATCAGATTTTTAGTTGTTTTTAATGATAAAAAAAGAACGTTCTTCAAGAGTTTGAGGAATTTGTTGACTTCTATTGGTTAGAACTAAAGAATAATTGTTTTGTAGATTTAATTCATATCCATTTCTTGATGAAAGAATGATATTTTTACCATATAGTGAGTTTATATTGTGAACATAGTTTTTAACAGAGCGTACAGAAATATCTAAGGCATTCGCAATTTCTGCACTTCGAATAGGTTTACTAAACTCTGATAAATAGTTTAGAAGTTCTTGTTCTTTCTTTTTCATGACAATACCTCTCTTTTGTGAACATATGTATATATAGATTATTATATCGACTGTAAAATATTTTGTCGATTTGCTTATTTCACTTTAAAGTGCAAATAATGAATTATATGAATTGCACCTTTAAGTGCAAATTTATATTTATTATTGGTGCATGTTAGGGTGCAAAAGTAAAGTTGATGAAGTTTTTAAGATTGCAGATAATGTAGGTGTCAAAAGTAAATAACGAAAGGAGAAAATATATGGAAAACTTAAGAGTGTTACTTTGTTGTGGTGCTGGGATGTCTAGTGGATTTTTAGCCAGTGGAGCTAGAAAACTGATTAAGAAACAAAAACTTCCAATGACAATTGAAGCTAGAAGCTATGCGGAAGCTGCAGACTTCATGAGTAGTATTGATATTATGTTACTTGGACCTCATTATGCAAAGGACTTGGAAAAATTCCAAGAAATCGGTAAGCCTTATGGTGTGCGTGTTGGTGTAATTCCAGAAAAAATCTATGGTTCTTTAGATTCAAATGGATTGATTGAATTTGCACAAAAAATCGCAAAAGGTGAATAAAAAAGCTAAGACGGCAATCTTAGCTAAAAAGAAATCTACATGTGAAAGACTTCTCTTTGAATATTGTATAACAAAGAGAATAAATTAGTAAAGATGATTAGGAGAATAAAAATATGAACAAATTTATGAGTTGGCTAGAAGATTCATTCGTACCAAAAGCCAATAAACTATTTAGTAGACCATTTATTGCAGCATTTTCTTCAACAATGCAAAAAATCATTCCGTTTATTTTAACGGGATCAGTCATTTATTTCTATAATGTTATTAAATCATTTGTACCTGTATTACCAGATTTAGGACCTATTTTAACTTATAGCTTTGGTATTATTACAGTTATTGTTGCATTTATGATGGGAAACCAATTGATGGAAAAATTAGGTCACCCAGACTATGTAATCAATGCTGGTTTGTGTGCTGTTGGTACATTACTAATGGTTGCGATGCCATTAGGTGATAATGCGGATAGTATTTCTACTTTAATGGGAAATCTTGGAGCTGCAGGTATTGCGGTAGGATTGATTGTAGGTTTATATGTAGGAACAATTTTCCATTTATGGGGAAAACTTCATTTTTTACAAGATAGTAGTTGTCCAGATTTCGTTACAGCTTGGATCAACACAATTGTTCCAAATCTTATTACTTTAGGTATCGCAATGGTTTTAGTAAATGTCTTGAAATTAGATGTATATTCATTGGTAATTGCAGCCTTTATGCCATTGGCTAATATTGGACAAACTTTACCAGGATTTATCTTAATTTGCTTAATACCTGCATTCTTCTATACTTTGGGAATTTCAAGTTGGACATTTGGAGCTGTTACAACACCTATTTTTATGGCTGGTATTCAAGCAAATATTGATGCGGTTGCAGCAGGTGGAGTCGCAACAAATATTGTTACGAGTGAATCTGTATTCACAATGGCATTTATCACAATGGGTGGTATGTGTGCTACTTTAGGTTTAAATGCATTGATGTGTTTCTCTAAATCAAAACAATTAAAAACATTAGGACGTGTATTCATCATCCCTTCAATTTTCAACATTAATGAACCAATTATGTATGGTGGAAAAGTTGTAATGAATCCAGTGTTAATGATTTCTGCTTGGTTGAATTCAATTATTGGACCGGTATATGTATGGATCTTAATGAGTACAGGATTATTAAATATTCCTTCAAAAATGATTCAGGTAGGACAAATTCCTGCACCAATCTGTAGTGTTATGATTACAGAAGACATGAGAGCTTTATTATGGTGGGCTGTATTATTTGTGATTTACTTGGCAGTATGGTTCCCATTCTTTAAGGCTTATGAAAGAACAAAATTAGCTGAAGAAGCTGCAGAAAATGAATAAATAAAAATAATAGAGAGGTAGTAATGAGTATGGATGAACAAAAAGAATTAGTACAAGTGGCAATGCAGATTATTTTGCATGCTGGAGATGCAAGAAATCATGCAACGGAAGCTTTAAAAGCTGCCAAACAATTTGACTTTGATTTAGCGGAAGAAAAAATGAAACTAGCTAATGAATGTATTACTTTAGCTCACAAAGCTCAAACAGAGACGGTACAAAATGAAATGAGCGGTGCAAAATATGAGTATTCGATGCTGTTTGCCCATGCTCAAGATACTTTGATGACAATTATGTCTGAAATCAATATGAGTGCAGAAATGATTGATATTTTAAAAATAATAAAAAGTAATATGTAGGAGGCAATTTACATGGATAATAAATTTCCTAAAGATTTTTTATGGGGAGCAAGTACTAGTGCTTATCAGGTAGAAGGTGCGGCAACAAGTCATGGTAAAAAGTTAAGCCAACAAGATGTTATTAATAAAGACAGTTATGAAAAATTCGGTTTTGCGACAGCAGAAATCGCAAGTGATGAATATCATCATTACAAAGAAGACGTTGCTTTAATGAAGGAAATGGGATTTAAGGCATATCGATTCTCAATTGCATGGTCTAGAGTATTCCCGGATGGAACAGGACCAGTAAATGAAGAAGGGATTCAATATTATCGCGATTTGATTGATGAACTAAAGGCAAATGATATTGAACCAATTGTAACTTTATATCATTATGATTTACCGATGGCATTAGTAGATAAATATGATGGGTGGATCAGTCGAGAAGTCGTAAAAGATTTTGAATATTATGCTCGTTATGTCATTAATGAGTTTAAGGACAAAGTAAAGTATTGGACAACAATCAATGAACAAAGTATCATTGTACAATTTATCGAACAAAAGTGTTATATTCCAGAAAAATATAAAGGTAACAATCAAATTCGTTATCAAATTAATCATCATATGAACTTAGCTCATGCAATCGCATGTAAGCTAGTACATGAATTAGTGCCAAATGGATTAGCAGGTGCAGCTATTGGCTATGCACCAGTCTATCCATTGACATCAAAACCAGAGGATGTAATGGCGGCCCAAAATGCAAATGATTTACACAATCAATATTATTTAGATATTTATTTTAAGGGTCATTACACAAAATCAGCTATGATTTACTTGGAGAAAACGGGGATGGCACCTAAGATTGAACCGAGAGATATGGAATTAATTAAAGAAGGATATTCAGATTTCTTAGCGTTAAACTATTATGCGAGTGAATGTGCAAAAGCTTGTCCTGAAGGTGAAGGAAAAGAGATTCGTTTTGCGGGGGTCAATCGTTCTGGCAAAAAGGGTGAAATGTCAGGCTATGAAACGCAGCCAGGATTCTTTGAAATGTGTAAAAATCCAAATCTAGATACTACAGATTGGGATTGGGCAATTGACCCCACAGGTTTGGAATACATTTTCCGAGATATTTATTGTCGTTATGAAAAACCATTGATGATTACAGAAAATGGTTTAGGAGCTTATGATGAATTAACAGAAGATGGAAAAATTCATGATGAATATCGTATTGATTATTTAAGAGCTCATATTAAAGCGATGAAAAAGGCAATGGATTATGGAGTTGAAGTCTTGGCTTATTGTCCATGGTCAGCAGTTGATTTATTATCAACAAGTAATGGTGTGAAGAAACGTTATGGATTTATTTATGTAGATAGAACGGATGACGATCCAAAAGAATGTGCCCGAATCCGTAAAGATTCATTCTATTGGTATCAAAAAGTGATTCATTCTCAAGGAGCAGATTTAGAATCTTAATAAAATATAGGCACATGATTTAGTCATGTGCCTAATTTAGCATAAGGAGGAAAAATAATATGAAACAAGTACCGACAGGATTTCAAAACGGTTTTTTGTGGGGAGGTGCAGTTGCAGCTTGCCAAATCGAAGGAGCTTATGATGTGGATGGCAGAGGATTATCTTCTTCAGATATCCATGCATATGATAAAAATTTAAATAGAGCTAATATTGAAAAAGAAGGTGGAGATACTTTAGCAGGGATTTATAGAAGAATCGAAGATAAGGAATCCTATTATCCAAAGCGTTATGGAATAGATTTTTATCATACTTATAAAAGTGATTTAGCATTAATGAAAGAGATGGGATTTAAGGCATTTCGTACGAGTGTTTCTTGGTCAAGGATTTTTCCAAATGGAGATGAATTGGAACCAAATGAAAAAGGGCTTGAATTCTATGATCATTTGATTGATGAAATCATTAAAAATGGTATGGAACCAATTATGACTATGTCACACTATGATATTCCGTTGCATTTGATAACAGAATATGGGGGCTTTGGAAATAAGAAAATGATTGATTTCTTTGTGCGATATGCCAAAGTACTTTTAGAACGCTATAAGGGCAAAGTGAAATATTGGATTGTTTGTAATCAGGTAAACCTACTTCCAACAGTACAATTTGGATCATTGGGATTGTATGATGATGAAGCTGAAAATATGGAAGAGTTGATGTATCAAGCAGTTCATAATCAATTTGTGGCTGGTGCTAAAGTAGTAGAATTAGCTAAAGAAATAGATCCAGAAGCTATGATGGGAACAATGCTTGCAGATGGTACTTTATATCCTAAGAGTTGCAATCCTGAAAATATCGTGGGTACTTTGAAGAAAAATAGAATGCAACAATATTTCTTTTCAGATGTACAACTTCGCGGAGAATATCCGATCTATGCTTTACGTTATTTTAAAGAGAAGAATATTGATTTAAAATTTGAAGAAGGAGATGAAGAACTATTAAAAAATAATAAGATGCAATTTTTAGCAATCTCATACTATTCTTCATACGTATTTAACCATGAAACAGATGATGGTACACCATTTAAAGCAGAAAAGAATCCTTATCTTAAACCAACGCCTTGGGAATGGAGAGCTGATCCATTAGGTTTCTATAATTGTTTGAGTCAATTGTGGGATCGTTATGAAATTCCTTTGATGATTGCAGAAAATGGATTGGGAGCTTTAGATACGGTTGAGGACGACGGTTCAATTCATGATCCATACCGTATTGAATATTTACAACAACATATTGAGCAGTTAAAAGAATGTGTAAAAGATGGTGTTGATATTTTAGCTTATTTAAGCTGGGGGCCAATTGATATTGTTTCTTCGTCAAGTGCAGAAATGAGCAAACGATATGGATATATTTATGTAGACTTAGATGATTTAGGACAAGGAACAGGAAAACGATTAAAGAAAGACAGTTTCTATTGGTACAAACATGTCATTGAAACAAATGGGGAAGATTTAAACCGGAATTCTTAAAGATTAATTGTATAAAAAAAGACTTCAGAATAGTGATCTGGAGTCTTTTGGTTTATATGGATAAAAAAATTAGAGCTGGATTTGAGTGTGTTTGTGAAATGGTACCAGCTCTAGAAAATGGATGTTGATTAGTTGGTTAATCAACACTCATAGTTTAACATGAATTATTTTTGTTGTATATAATTATTTTCATTAAATGGATACGCTTTCATCACTTAGTTGACTGTTGTTTGCGGCGAGAAAATATTTAAAAATGAAACGATTGCGAGGATTTTTTGCATCAACTATCAACGTTTTCTTTTGAATGTATTTACATGCAAATAAGAAAATTTTGCCTGTTTTTTTTAACTTTTCTAAAAATTGTTTAATAAATTTCGTATAAGAGTATGTACGAAAGGAGCAATTTATGAGAAATGCAAATTTATTAAATGATTTCGCCTTTAAGTATGTGTTTGGCGAAGATTGTAAA
>OLOM01000292.1_pt1 | contig 39913 bp, 35 predicted proteins | sample 1672531 | NCBI WGS metagenome assembly OLOM01 (sample SAMEA3136696, study PRJEB25190) | human gut metagenome | reverse complement strand
ATTTTTTCTCTGAAAATACTCAAAAATTACATCTATGATGTGATTTTTGGAGCTGCCGGCATTTTGTCGACAGACTCTATTTTTTTTCCTTTACCCATGGCCACAGCTTTATATCCTGTGTTGTCGGAATATGGAACACATAAGCCAGCGGCATAAGTCTCAGTACAAGACTTGTAAAGAAATAGTATAATGTATTATCTGTTGTGTATGTTATAAAGATGTACATTTCACAGAGGAAGAACAGCATACCTGTTTTTTCTCCCCAGTGATTTATCATCCAATTAACCTGAAATACCCAAGTATATATCATCCATGCCCAGAATCCCAAGAAACCGAGCTCTATGTAAATTGTAAGTATGTTATTGTGAAGTGCAACGACACCGATATGTGCGTTAGGATTGTCAACCATAATTTTCTGTAAAATTACTGTTGTGTACTCAAATCCGTACCCCATAAAACCTAAGCTTATCTGATAATATTTTTCAATGTACTTGTACACATCATTTCTACCCATTGTATCTATGCCGAAGTAATTCGTTATGTATTCAAATGCACCTGTTTTTGTTACAACCACATACCCAAACGAAATGATAACCGCACACCAGCCGATGAATTTCATAAATCCGATACGTCTGTTAGGTTTCATTCGCCCCATAATCAATCCGAAAAACAACGCAACCGGCAAAGCCAAAAGTGCAATTCTTTTCCATCCGAGTATGAAGAAGAATATTGACACCAAAAGGCATAATATTCTTTCTTTCGTGTGTTGTGCAAAAAACAATAAGTATATTATGAAAAAGCCGTATGTAAACGTAATATCGTGTATTTCCATTGCCCTTGCAAAACCTTCTTGTGCATCACTGCCCATAAGCATTGCAATTACGGAATTTATACTGTCCGATATTCCGTACACGCCCAAGTTGTACACGACCATTAGCATATTTGCCGCCGCAAGTCCGTAAAATGTAGTAAATATCGCTCGTTCTCCGAACAAATATGCACCGGAGAAAATAATGAGCAGCACCAGAAACTGATACATAAATTTCGATGCGCCACGCAGAATGAAGTCGATAGATTCAATGTTGATTATCCACAAAAATATCGACCATACGATAATTCCGATAAGGACAAAGCCGTAAACACCGACAAAGCTTGCCGCCGTTTTAACTCTTTCCAACCGTCCTGATATAAACAGGTACGCCGCAGCCATAACAACAATGAAAAGACTTATCGCTTTCATCATACGGGTTTGGGAAAAGGAAAACACTTTTAGGTCCCCCATAGCCGCAGACATAAGCATTAAAATATACGCAATTTCCATTGCTATCTTTCGTTTTTCACCGTTTATAATCAACCGCTTACACGCCCTTTCTCATAAATATTTTCAGTTCGTTTCTGCACTATCACACTGCCTGCGGGATATACGCCTTTCAGTACCGAACCCGCACCGACAACGCAGTCACGCCCTATTACCGTTCCGCGAAGTATAACTGTATTTGCACCGATCCACACATCATCACCTATAACGACAGGCGACGTTTTATAACCGCTGTCGTGTATGCTTTCAGCTGATGATATGTCATGGTCGTGGTCATATATAAGCACATTCGGACCGAATGCCGCTCGATTTCCTATGGTTATTCTTTCTTTTGCAACCGCCATACAGCCGTTGTTGAAAAAACACCCTTCGCCGATTTCAAGCGTTCCGCCCTCTGCACATAAAATAACATTACGTTTAGTATGTATATGCTTTTTTAATAAAATCTTCCCTCTTTCATTTACAGATATTTTTGTTGTAATCGAAAAATCCTGTATAAATGCAGAGTGAAAACCTTTTATATTAAATATTTTTGTTATTACTATACGCAAAAATGTCAATACACTTCTGACGTACAGTGAAATTCTTTTTTTCATTCAATTCACCTTTTTGACAGAAAACAAATCTCCGTCATTTATCATTTTTTATATAATTCCAATGTTCTGTCCGTAATTTCGTCCCAACTGTAATTGTTTTTTACATATTCAATCTGCTCTGCCTTATCCGCTTTCGGTTTGCCGAGTATTTCGCACAGCTTGTTTTTAAGGTCATTTACATCACTTTTCTTAAATGTATACCCATACTCCCCCACTACGTTTTTTGCAGTATCTATATCGCTTACAATGCACTCACAACCGCAAGCCATTGCTTCAAGCAGGCTTATCGGCATACCCTCAACGTCACTCGGAAGTACATACATTCTGCAATTATAATAAAGCTCCCAAAGCTCGTCCCTCTCGACAAAGCCGGTAAATATTATTCTGTCGTCTTTTGCCATATAGTGAATTTGTTTTGCATATTCGCCTGAATGACTTACTCCTCCGGCAATTACAAGTTTTTTATCAGTATCCGTCTGCATAAATGCGTCTATCAAATAATGCAATCCTTTTTCCGGAACAATTCTTGCAAGAAACAATATATATCCGTCTTTTTCAAGACCGTATTTTTTTGTGATTATATCGGCTTTCTTTTCATTTTGAACATCTATTCCGTTCGGTATGAAAACCGTTTCTCTGCCGTAAGTTTTTTTGAAATAGTCACGCGTTCCCTCAGACAGTACAATAAGTTCATCTGCATATTTCGCCGCCGTTTTTTCGCCGCATTTGAGAAATTTCGTGGCAAATCCGCCCCATTTGGCTCTCTGCCAATCAAGTCCGTGTATTGTCGCAACGGTATGTATTCCGAATAAATGCGGCAGCCATATCATCGAACAAGGACCTTCGGCGTGAAAATGTATAACGTCATATCTGCCGAAAAGTGCCAGAAATGTTGCTATAACCGAATAAACTATTGCGTTGAGTTTACCGTTTTCAAACGTCGGTACACTCTTTATCTTAACGCCCTTATAATCTTTCAAATTAACGGTCTTACCGCCGGAAACGTGTTTCCCTTTGCGGTTATACACCGTCACGCTATGACCTTTTTCGACCATTCTTGTGGCAAGTTCTTCAACAACTATTTCAACACCGCCCTCGCGTGACGGTATTCTTTTATGTCCTATCATTGCGATTTTCATTTTATAACTTCCTTATACAGTTTTATCAGTTTTTCGGAATATTCTTTTATTGTGTCATACTTTATATCTCTGCAATTTTCACTCATTTGTCTGCAAAGTTCTTTGTTGTTATACAGATATTCTATCTTTTCAGTCAACTCTTTCAAGTTTCCGCTTTCAAAAAGTATGCCTGTTTTGCCGTCATCGATAAGTTCGGGAATACCGCCGATTTTTGCACCGAGTACGGGAGTCATAAGACTCTGCGACTCCATAACAGAAAAAGGACAATTTTCCGACCATTCGGCAGGAAGTACGGTAAACAACGCTTTTTCTATAATATTCCTTAATTCATCGCCTGTCTTAAAACCAACATTTTTAATATTATCCGCACTGTTCACTTCATTTTCAAGTTCGCCCTTGCCCGCGAATACAAACGGTATGTTACTAAGTTTCTTTGCCGCTTTGACAAGGTTTGATATTCCCTTTTCCTCTGAATATCTGCCGAAATACAAAACATAATTTTCACATTCTGCTCCCAACGGTTTTATCTCGTCAATAAAATTGTACATCGTAACCGTTCTTCCGTTTATATCATCATTACGGCTGATTTCTTTTTCCATAAATTCAGACGGACAGACGGTTAAATCTATCATTTTGTATGTATGACGCAATTTATAGTACCAAGCCTCGACCGCCCCAAGAATACTGCGTATTTTTGAAGAATGTACGCAATTATTTTTTACACACTCAAAATACTTACCGCCGTCACATTTTCTGCAAAGACCGTCCGTATAATCATTTTTTAATTTATGATTGGGACATACAAGCTGTACGTCATGTGCGGTGTAAACAATCGGTATATTATGTTTCTTTATTTCATATATTATTGACGGCGTAAGCTGATAATTAAAGTTATTCAAATGTACAACATCCGGTTTAAAATCGCTTAACACCTTGCGGATTTGTTTTCTTGCATTAACCGAATAAATAATTTTAAAAGGGTAAGTGATATGCTTTAACGATTTTTTGTGAAAATCAATGTTTTCCGTATATGCCCCCACCCTATTTCCTACACAGTTACGCTCATCTGCCATACCGAAATATTCAACCTCGTTGCCGAGTGATTTCAGATATTCGCCTAATTTTATAAAATAAGTTTCCGCACCGCCTTTTCGGTACAGATATTTATTTACCAACAATACCTTCAAGGCAGACTCCTCCCACTATAATATGTGTATCAATTATATCAAATTTAATATTTCAAATCAAATAACAATACTTGACACTATTGTTACAAATATTATATAATCATACATATAATTTATAATCAAGAAAGGTTAATCGCTATGAATACAAAAAGACTTGATTGGATAGACATTGCAAAAGGTATCGGAATAATCCTCGTTGTACTCGGTCATACACTTGTTCCTCAGGTTCGCGAAACAGGTTTTGCAGGCTTTTTATGGATATTTATATATAATTTTCATATGCCGTTATTCTTCTTTTTATCGGGGTATTTGTTTGAAAAAGGACTTTTTCACTACACAAACAAAGGAAAATTCATACTCGGAAAATTACGATATCTGATGTTGCCGTATTTGATATTCTCTACATTTGCATATTTATTTATCGGTTTTTCGTTAAAAATTCCACTGCTTGCAAAAGTTCTTGAAAACGGCGGATATACGTCAGTCGGTTTAAAAGACGCAATTCTGCAAATTGTTACATACAATAACCACATTGACAAGCATTTATGGTTTGTTTTTTCACTGTTTATTGTATTCCTTGTGAATATACTTATTCCGAAAATTATGAAATCAAAACCAATGCTTATTGTACTTCTCGGATTGTATATTTCAAAAGCATATGTGCATTATTACGGAATACTTGACTATGTAACAAGCGATTTACTGTTTTTCTCACTTGCAAGAATTGCGTTTAGCACCGGCAACAAAAAATCAATTAACACTATTGTCACCGCAGTGATATTCGTTGTTACCAACTGTCTGTACAGTTATTTTTACGTTACACAAATGCCGTCGGGTGTTTTGAAAGGTGTACTGTATTTGATAAGAAGTATCTCGTCCGTAACGGGAATTATGACGGTATGCAACATTTCAAAACATCTTAAAAACAAAGCACCGCAAAGATTATTAAAAATACTCGGTATGTATTCGTATGACATTTATCTTATGCACGCACCGTTTCTTGTGTCGGGATTGATGGGAATACTGCTCGCATATTCACCGTTTCCGACTGTTATATGCTGTGTATCGGTGCTTGTGTTGGGATTGTTTATTCCGATTGTCGTGTCAAAATTCATAATACGGAAAATACCGTTTCTGTCGTTTTTGATACTCGGCAAAAATTACAAAAACAGCACACCTATAAACGCAAGCAACAATTTATCGCATAATTCGTAATTATTCGCACATACTATTACAGGGTGATTTTATGGATTGCGAAAATATAAGTCAGCTTATTTCGTCGAATGTTGAGGCAACGCAATATTTCAACTCACTTTCCGCCGAAATGCAGCAAAAAATTCTTGACCGCGGAACAGGTGTGAATACACTTGATAAGCTGAAGGAATTTAAAAATCTCGTAGAAAACAACGGACTAAAATAGTAAAATAGACAAAACCGCAACGGTTTTGTCTATCAGATGGCCGACAAATTGTCCGGAACGTGCAAAATATTATTTCAACTATAAAAAAACATCAGGCAAGCCTATCTTTGAGATACGGCTTGCCTGTGCACTTTTTGCGAACTAATTTCTCGCAATCTGATTTTATAATGATGTTTTATTTTTCTCGTTCGCTTATAATACCTTGTCTGTACGCCTCTATAAGCTCCTTTAAATCGGCTATATTTTCTTTCAATTTCTTACCGTTGTCGGTATCACCGACAAGTATTCTGTTAAATGCGTGCTGAACGGCAACTTGGTTGGACACAATATCTTTGCCGTTTTGAATAACCTGTTCCGCCGATTCAAACGGCTCGTGTGCCGTTAATGTCAGTCCGTATGAATTATATGTAAGAGTATATCCCGCAATTCCGGTCACTTTATGATACGGCTTTGAAAAACCGCCGTCAATCATTATAACCTTGCCGTCACATTTAAGCGGATTTTCACCCTCGCTTTGATGTACGGGAACGTGACCGTTTATAATATGCCCCGTTCCGTCAAGACCGAACTCTTCAAAAATCCTGTTTGTCGCGTCCTCCGTTTCAATCAAATCATAATACGCATTTTTTTCTTCGTGATGTGAAGTTTTATCCTCAATAAAGTATCTTTCAAACGTTGTCATTCTGTCACGACCAAACAATGGTGAACCCGAACCGCTCCAAAGATACCACAAAATATCACCGCCGATGCTTTTTTCTTTTTTATTGTTTGAAACAAGCACTTTTCTCACGCAAGCCTCATAGGCGTCATACAAATCTTTACCGCTGTACTCCTTGCCGTTCACATTAACTGCTTTAAAACTGCCGTCACTGTTCATCGGCACACAGCCGTGAAACAGCAAGTTACCGTTATAAACCTTATACATACCGCCTTTTTTCAGCATTAACTGCATATGTTTCTGCAATTTTTCACACTTCACAAAGGCGCTGTAAAGTTTATTCATCATATCTTCTTCACGTTCGGTAAGTTTATACGGATTTTCCTTGTCAATCGTAGGAAAATTGACATCTTTCATTTTATAAACATTTTCACCGATAGTTACCGTACCGTTTTCAAAGTCAATTTTATCAAGCAAGCACCTTTCGTCCATATCAAATTCAGGGTGATTTTGTATAAGCTGTCCCTCAAGTTTGAATTGAATAACGGTAATCGCCTTGTGCATTTTCATTTCAAGTTCGATTTCCGTTTCGTATGAGTGTTTTTTGTTTTTAATTTCAAAACAACTGCAGTCATCATCTGCATACACGCTCATAGCAAACGTTGCAAGCGGTATCATATTAATTCCGTAACCGTCCTCGATAACGTCAAGATTGCCGTATCTGATACTGTTTCTGATAACGGTTGCAATGCAAGCAGGATTGCCGACAGCCGCACCCATCCAAAGAATATCGTGGTTGCCCCACTGAATATCAAGTGAATGATAAGAGCAAAGCTTATCCATTATCTTATGCGCACCGCTGCCCCTGTCGTATATATCGCCTATTATGTGCAAATGGTCAACGACAAGTCGTTGTATAAGTTCCGCTATTGCGATAATAAACTTTTCCGCCGCACCGATTTCAAGAATTGTATTCACTATTCCGTCATAATACGCACCGCGATTTAAAACCTCAGGTTTTTCCGTTATAAGTTCTTCGATAACATACGCATATGCCGGCGGAAGTGCTTTTCTGACCTTTGAACGCGTGTATTTTGACGAAACCACCTTACATATTTCAATAAGCCTGTAAAGCGTTATTTTGTACCAATTTTCCGTATCTTTATCAAGGCTTTTTATGTAATCTATTTTTTCTTTTGGATAGTAAATAAGTGACGCAAGCTCACTCTTGTCATTTGTACCAAGTGTATGCCCGAATACATCATCAATCTTCTTTCTGACCGCACCGCTGCCATTTCTCAAAACGTGCGAAAACGACTCATATTCACCGTGAATATCAGAAAGAAAATGTTCCGTTCCCTTTGGCAAATTCAGGATTGACTGCAAGTTGATAATCTCCGTAGACGCTTTGTCTATCGTCGGATAAAGTTCCGATAGTCTTTCGAGGTATCTCACAAATTCCGTTTTCATATGTACGCTCCTTAATTTTGGTACTTTATTTTTATTATACTATGCTATATTTGTTTTGTCAATTTGATACATTTTTAACAACAAAAAAGCTACCGCAAATATGCGGTAGCTTTTAGAATTATTCTTCACCTTTAAATTCATCACTGTGACCTGCAAGATAATCTTCAAAGTTCTTGTATTCTGCCTTATGCTGTTGAGGCTTGAAGTCAGCTTTGTAAGTTGTTGTGTAATTTCCTGTTTTTTCTGCAACAGGCTTATCCGAATGATTTCTGTGCGGCTTTGGACCTCTCTTTTTATAGCCGTCCTTTTTATAACCGCCCTTACCGTAAGGCTTTGCATTCTTAGGCGCAATTACAACTTTACGATACGGTTCTGAACCTACAGAATAAGTTGTTACTGTTTCACTGTCTTGAAGATTTGAATGAATTATTCTTCTTTCATACGGATTCATCGGCTCTAAAGTAAACTTTTTACCAGTCTTTGTAACCTTATCAGCAAGACGTGTTGAAAGTGCCAACAATGCTTCCGCACGTTTTTCTCTGTAATTTTCAGTATCTATTGAAACCTTGATATAATCATCCGATCTTTGGTTTACAACAAGTGAAGTAAGATACTGCAAGCTGTCAAGAGTATCACCTCTTTTACCGATTACAATACCCATATTTTCGCCTGAAAGGTCGATTGAAACAGACTGTTCTTCCATCTTTGCGTCAATGGCAACGTCAAGATCCATTGCGTTAAATATGTCGCTTAGGAATTTCTTAGCGTCATCAGCCGGATCGCCAAGTGATTCTTTCTTCACTTTCGGCTCACGCTTTACAGGCTTAACTTCTGTTTCTGCTACTTCTTCTTTTTCTTGAACATAAGTTTCATTTACAGGTTCTTCGCTCTTTATAAGAGTTACTCTAACACGCGCATCTCTTGCACCGATTCCCAAAAATCCTTTTGAACCCTCGTCAAGAACTTCTATTTCAACGTCCTCTCTGCTTGCGTTAAGCTCTTTTAATGCAAGTTCGATTGCGTCTTGTTTATTTTTTGCGTTTTTTTCTATGCTGTTGTTTCTTTTCTGGAACTGTGACAACGATCTCTTCCCCTTTCTTATCTAAAAAAGCATTTAGTATCAACTGCTGAAGAATTTGTACAACTGAGCTTATAATCCAGTACAATCCAAGACCTGCCGGAAGTGTAACTGTAAAGAACGCTGTCATTACCGGCATCATAAGATTCATTGACTTTGTCATTTGAGCAGCCTGACCTTCTGTGTTTTGATTTTGACCTGTCTGTGCCTGAGTAACTTTCATTGAAATTACCGACGCAATAACCGCCAAAACAGGAATTAGCAGCAATAATATAACACTCATATTTGAAAAATCAAGTGCCATAATATGTCCGAAAGCCGCTGACGGTGCGTTTGAAAGGTCAAGACCAAGGAAATTGAAATTCAATACCCAAGGGTGAACTCCGCCCGAAACACCTTCAAGAGCCGTTCCCTGTGTTCCGACAATACCTGCCCACTTTGAAAGCTGGATTTGCGAATTGTTCGCAAGCTGTTCCATTGTAGCATTAGCAAGATTACCAATGTTATATCCCAAATTCACCATTGCGTCCTTTAGACGGATAACTTCGTTAATAACCGACGCATTAGCCCAATCAACACCTGCAAGGTATGAAAGAGGTTTCTGAATAACCTGATAAAGACCAATCAATATAGGCATTTGAATAAGCATAGGCAAGCAGCCGCCTGTCATACTTATATTATTTTCCTTATAAATCTTCATCATTTCACGCTGAAGTTTTTCTTGGTCATTTGCATACTTCTTTTGAAGTTCAGCCATCATCGGCTGTATTTTTTGCTGTTTCTTCATAGCCTTTTGCGAATGTATGTTAAGCGGAATTAAAATCAGCTTTATAAGAATCGTAAAGATAATTATCGCAAGACCATAATTTGAAACAAGATTATAGATGTGCTCAATTATAAAGCCCATCGGTCGTGTAATAAGATATTCAAACATATGTCTTATTTTTCCTCTCCGCTGCCTTTATGTTTATCGGGTACAGGGTCATAGCCGCCCTTATGAAACGGATGACATCTCAATATTCTTCTTACGGCAAGATATGTCCCGTACAAAGCACCGTATTTCTCTATTGCCTCTCTTGCATATTGTGAACAGGTCGGGACAAACCGGCAGCACGCCCCGCCTTTATACGGTGAAATTTGGTGTCTGTAAAAATCAATCAATGCGATTAAAAATTTTTTCATTTAATTAGTCCCAGCTTTCTCATAGCAAACCTAATATCGCCTTGAATCTGCGACTGTGTTTTTCCAACAGCTCTGTTTCGTGCAACAATTATGAAGTCATAACCCTTTTCAATATCATCTTCCATAAGGCGATAACTCTCACGCATAAGCCTTTTCAAGCGATTTCGCGTAACAGCCTTACCGGTCGCCTTACCGACTCTCAAACCAAGACGGTTAAACTGATATTTATTTTTCTTCATATATACAACGGTATATCCTCCGACAAAGTTATCACCCTTGTATGCACGTCTGAAATCTCTGTTGAGTTTTAAACTTTGAGTGTTTTTCATATTAAACCTCATTTGTCTTATTATGAAAAAAAGGCAACAAGCAAAGAATTCCTCCCCGCTTCCTGCCTACATCTTCATATATTATGCAGATAACTTCTTTCTGCCCTTCTGTCTTCTGCTAGCCAAAATCTTTCTGCCTGACTTAGTAGACATTCTCTTTCTGAAACCGTGTTCCTTAGCTCTTTGACGCTTTTTCGGTTGAAATGTTCTTTTCATTGTTACAGCACCTCCTCTGCTTAATTCCGGCCCCAATCAGCCGTCTTTATTCCTATCATAAAAATAGACACCTCAAATATTATATAGATTTTCTCTCGGATTGTCAAGCATTTTTTACTAAATTCTTTATTTATTTTGCTTTTTCCAATAAATCTTCGAGTTCTTTCTTATTGAAATGGTATTTATTATCACAGAACTGGCAAGTAAGTTCAGCTTCCCCCTGATCCTCAATCAGTTCTTCAAGCTCTTTTTTACCTATTGAAATAAGTGCTTTTTCCATACGCTCTTTTGAACACGTACACTTATATTCCGGTACAACCGCCTTGTTTTCACATACCATCGAAAATCCTTCCGTTACTCTGAACAGAATATCCTCCGCAGTCATACCCTCTTTAATCATTGTCGTAACAGGAGGCAACGCCTTTAATATATCTTCAAGCTGAACCGCCATTTCTTCGGTAGCCTCCGGCATAAGCTGTATCATAAAACCGCCTGCTGCTATTACGCTGTTGTCTGTATCAACAAGCACGCCAAGTGCAACCGATGTAGGTATCTGCTCACTTTTTGCATAATAATATGTCAAGTCCTCCGCAATTTCGCCCGATACAAGCGGAATTTGTCCGACATACGGCTCTTTCAATCCCAAATCGCGTACAACGCTCAAATATCCGCCGCCGATAGCACCGCCGACATCAAGTTTACCTTTATTGTTAAGCGGTCTGTCAACATACGGGTTTGAAACGTAACCTCTGACCCTACTGTGACAATCCGTAACGGCAACAAGGTTTGTAATTTCACCCTCACCCTTTATCTGAACCGTCATACTGTCTGTTTCATTCTTCAATCCTGCTGCACCCATAATTGCCGCACCTGTAAGCAATCTGCCGAGGGCAGCCGTTGCAACCGGATAAGTATGATGTATTCTCTGTGCCTCATTCACAAGGTCGGTTGTCACCGCCGCAAAAACACGGATTGCACCGTCCATACTGTTTCCTCTTACTAATTTATCTGCCATTTATTTATTCTCCTATTCTACAGTAACTTCTATTGTATAATTTTCTGCGAAACTAACATTTTCACCTTCAATTTTTACAGGCAAATTGTATGTTCCCGCTCCAAGTCCGCTTACGTCAACGTAAGCCTTTACATTATCTGTGGTAATTTTTCCTTCCTCACCCCAAACCTGTGCGATGAGTTTATTGTTTATCTTAGCCGTCAAACCTGATTGTACATTTTGTGCCTGTACGGTAAGTTCAAGCTGTGCAACGGCTTTTTTTACTATATCCAATTTATACTTGACTTTTTTATTATCCTCCGGTATATACATACCGCTTGACAATTCAAGTTCATATTCACCGAAACCGTCTGACGGAACTTTATCTATAAGTGCAATGACTTTATCATCCGTATTAGTTTCGTCCACGCCAACCGTAACACTTGCAGGTGTGGCAAAAGATTTATCCGCTTTCAAAATATATTCCTTGTCAAGCTCTGCCGAAAGTCTTGGCACAACAGGCAAAAGTTTTGCGTCATATATCGTATTTACAACCTCCACATAAGAACGTGCACTTTCAATCGTTTCATTCTTGTTTATAAGTTCACCGTTTGTGTCCGTCAGAAGATAGTTCACGTTTTCCACGCCGTCCTCTTGAATACTTGACACATCAACCGTTGCAATAGCACCTGCAACCTCGTCTATTTCACTTTTTGCACCTGTTATTGTGACAGTCGGATTATTTACAGACGATTTTACTATCTTGTCTTTGAGCATACCGGTCTGTTTTACAGTAACCTCAATATCTTTCATTTCAAGCGGTTCAACCGTAATCGGAATATCTCCGTACTTTTCCTTTTCAACTGAAATTCTCGTTGTCGGAATTGAAATCACTCCCGACAAATTATATTCACCCGTTGAGTCAATATCGCTGACATCAACCTGAACATATATATCGTCCATAAAATTCATAAGGTCACTTCGTTTACCCGTTACAACAACCGACAGTTCGGGAATTTTATCCTTACCGGTCACCGCAAGTTTTTTATCCCTAAGCGACATTTCACCGACAAATCTTACATTCAAATCCGAAACGGTAGTCGTAATATCGGGGTCATTCACATATATAACCATAAACCACACGATTACTGCAAGGAAAACCGAAAGTATTACGGTTTTCAGCTTTTGAGTATTCGTTACATTCGCTTTCTTCTCCGTCATTTCGTCCTCCAAAACATAATCTTATCTATCTTTTCGTTCGTTTCCTGCTTTTGACTCATAATCTTTTTAAGTGCCTTTGCAAGCGACTCTCTTGAAAGATTACGCGTAAGCGAGCCGTTTAACGCTATGGAAATCTTGCCTGTTTCTTCGCTCACCACTATAATAACCGCATCTGTGACTTCGCTGAGTCCTATCGCCGCTCTGTGACGTGTACCCAAATCTCTTGATAAATTATTATTTGCGGTAAGCGGCAAAAGACAGCCGGCTGTCACAATTTTATTATTCCTTATTATAACCGCACCGTCATGCAAAGGTGTATTCGGTACAAATATATTCTCCAAAAGTCCGCTTGATACATTCGCGTCAAGCATTGTCCCCGTACTTATATATTCACCCAATCGCGTTGCACGTTCCATTACAATAAGCGCACCCGTCTTTGTCGCCGACATATTCGCGGCGGCTTGTGCAATCGAATCTATAACCCTGTGTAAATCGTCCTCTGTAGTGTCCGACGCAAAATCAATTATACGTCCGACTTTGAAACGCCCCATTCTTTCAAGCAAATTACGCAATTCGGGCTGAAATATTACGATTACCGCAAATGCACCGATTTGCATTGCACCGCCTAAAATATAGTTTAAAGCATTAAGTTTCAGCCACTGACTTAAAAAGAATGCTATAAACAAAAATATAATACCCTTCACAAGTTGCATTGCTCTTGTTTCACGAATTAAATTTATAAGATAATACACTATAACCGAAACTATCAATATATCAATTAAATCACTTATTCTAAGCAGCTGTACATATTTTACTAAGTATTCCAAAAACGCATTCATATTCAGATACTCCTTTCATTTTCTTGGAGCTTAAGGCGATATATCCTCTATATGACCTCAGTTGTTTATTATTATACTACATTTTCGATTGTATGGCTATACAAATTTAAAAAATTTTATTGTATATTTCGAGTTTTTGTGTTATAATGTTTGATAAATTCGTAAAATGAAAGGAAGTATTTTTTATGAAGAAACAAATTTTAAGCATTTCTCTTGCAGCTGCACTTGCAGTTTCATGCACAGGTATTGCTATGGCAGAGGATAAAACTCCTACTGTATTCGTGAACCAAGGTCAAATCTTTTTTGACGACCAAGCTCCTGTAATTCTTGGCGAAGGTACTACTCTTGTTCCTGCAAGAGGCGTATTTGAGGCTATGGGTGCAAAGGTTGAATGGAAAGAAGATACAAGAACTGTTGACGTTACAAGTTCTGATAACAAAACTCTTATCAGATTGACTATCGACGACAGTACAATGAAAGTTTTTGACGTAAGCGGTGTTTTCGGAGCTCTTATGTCAGGACAAGACTTCGTTGCTCCTGAAAATGACGTAACTTTGGACGTTGCTCCTCAAATCATCAGCGACAGAACTATGATTCCTCTAAGAGCAATCAGCGAGGCTCTTGACGCAGATGTTCAATGGAACGGTGAAGATTATACAATCAATATCACAACAGCTAACGCTCCTTCAGCAGACGCAGGCGTTCCTGCATTGTCACTTTCAGCTGACAAGCTAACAGCCGCTAAGGACGAAGAAGTTGTTCTTTCTGTAAACGCAGAAAATCTTCCGGCTGAAAAATTTGTTTCAGGCGTAACTGCAACTGTTAAGTATGACCCTACTGCATTTGAATTCGTAAAAGCCGAACTTGTAAACGGCGACAACGTAATCGAAGGTGCAATCGGTGCCGCAAACCCTGAATTTACATACGGTTATGTAAAAGCCGCATCTATTACTGTTAATGCCGAAACAGCAGTTAAGACAGACGGTGCTGTTATGAAACTTACATTCAAGTCACTTACAGGCGAAAAGGGTTCATTCCAACTTTCAAACGGATACAACACAAAGCTTGGTTTCAACACATCACTTCTTGTTGACTCAGTTAGCAATGTAGGCAATAAATCAGTACAATATGAAGGTGATGATCTAAAGATCAGCCAAGCTGAAGTTGTTATAAACGGTACTGATACTCCTGCCGAAACAGTTAAACCAACTGCTACTGCAGACCCATCTGCTACAGTTGAACCAACTGCTACTGCAGACCCAACAGCCACTGTTGCTCCTGAGGCTACCGCAGACCCATCTGCTACTGTAGCACCGACAAAAGCTCCGGCTGAAACAACTGCTCCGACAGCTACTCCGGCTGCATAATTAAATACAAAAATTTATATAGTTGCTCAAATGAGCAACTATATTTTTTTGCATAAATAAGGCAGTCGCAAAAATGTGACTGCCTTATTTAGGTTTTATTTTTTAACAGTAAACTTATCGTCCTCAACATCTACAGTAATGCTGTCACCGCTCTTAATGTTACCGTCAATGATTTCTTCCGAAAGCATATCTTCGATTTCGTTTTGAATTGCACGTCTCAAAGGTCTTGCACCGTATACAGGGTCAAAGCCCGACTTAGCAATTTTGCTTACGGCACTCTCCGTAAATGTTACATTGATTTCATTCGCATTCAAACGTTTTTCAAGAGATTTAAGCATAAGTTTTGCAATTTCCTTGATGTTATCCTCTGTCAATCTGTCAAATACGATTATATCGTCAATTCTGTTAAGGAATTCAGGTTTAAACGCACGTTTAACTTCTTCCATAACTTTATTCTTGATACTGTCGTGTTCACTGATGTTCTTGTCCTTTTCCTCGTCTTTCTTGAAACCAAGTTTAGATGATACATTGCCGAGAATTTCTTTTGCGCCAAGGTTAGATGTCATAATGATAACAGTGTTCTTGAAGTCTACTTTTCTGCCTTGTGCGTCTGTAAGAATACCGTCATCAAGAATTTGCAGCATAATGTTGAATACGTCAGGATGTGCCTTTTCGATTTCATCGAACAAGATTACCGAATAAGGGTGTTTTCTGATTTTTTCAGTAAGCTGACCGCCCTCTTCAAATCCTACATATCCCGGAGGTGAGCCGATAAATTTAGATACGGCGTGTTTCTCCATATATTCCGACATATCTACACGGATAAGTGCATTTTCACTGCCGAACATCGCTTCAGCCAAAGTCTTTGAAAGTTCTGTTTTACCTACACCGGTAGGGCCTAAGAACAAGAACGAGCCAATCGGACGTTTAGGGTCTTTAAGTCCGGCTCTGCCACGCTTGATTGCTTTTGCAACCGCACTTACAGCCTCATCCTGACCGATAACTCTTGCGTGAAGAATATTTTCAAGATTCTTTAATCTCTCCATTTCTTCCTCTTTCAATCTTGCGGCAGGAATATGAGTCCAGTCTGCCAAGATGTCGGCAATATCGTCCTCGTCTACAACAAGTCCCGAAGATGAACCTGTACCTTTCCAAGAAGATTTTAGTTTTTCAACTTCTTCTTTCAATACCTTTTCTTCATCACGGATTTTTGCGGCTTTTTCAAAGTCTTGTGCAGTTATAGCCTCTTGTTTTTCCGACTGCAATTTTTCAAGTTTCTTTTCTTTTTCTTTCAAATCATCAGGCTCTGTCTGTGATCCAAGACGTTTTTTAGATGCCGCCTCGTCAATAAGGTCGATTGCCTTATCGGGAAGAAATCTGTCTGTGATATAACGTGACGACAATGTTGCGGCGGCTTTCAATGCGTCATCTGTGATTGTTACGCTGTGATGTGCCTCGTACTTGTCACGGATACCTTTCAATATCTCAACCGTTTCTTCTACTGTCGGCTCACCGACTGTTACAGGTTGGAAACGTCTTTCAAGTGCGGCGTCTTTTTCGATATATTTCTTATATTCTTTAAGCGTTGTCGCACCGATAAGCTGCAATTCACCTCTTGCAAGGAACGGTTTTAGGATATTCGACGCGTCCATCGAACCTTCGGCACTGCCTGCACCGACGATTGTATGAAATTCATCAATGAACAGTATTACATTCTTTGCCGCAAGAACTTCATTTACAACTTTCTTCAAACGTTCTTCAAATTCACCTCTGTATTTTGCACCGGCAACCATACTTGAAAGGTCAACCGATACAAGACGTTTTGTCTTTAACGGCTCAGGAACGTCGCCTGACGCAATTTTCTGAGCAAGTCCCTCAATTACTGCTGTTTTACCTACACCCGGTTCACCTATAAGGCACGGGTTATTCTTTGTACGTCTTGACAAAATCTGAGTTACACGTTCGATTTCCTTACTTCTGCCGATTACAGGGTCAAATTTACCCTCTTTCGCAATAGCTGTAAAGTCACGTCCGAATTGGTCAAGAGTCGGTGTTGACGAATTTGGATTTGGGTGATATTCGCCGCCCGGCTGTGACTCCATTTCAACGTCACCCTCTATTGAACGGACTGTATCCGTATAGAAATTCGGCAAATTAACACCAAGCGATTCAAGAATTTTTGCAGCAACTCCGTCACCGTCACGAATGATAGCCATTAACAAGTGTTCTGTACCTATATAACTGTGGTTCAAACGTCTTGCCTCAAGTGCACTCATTTCCAAAATACGTTTTGAACGCGGTGTAAGCGGAAGTTCGGTCTGCTGTGGGAGAGAAACTCCGATACCGATATATTCGTTTATTTTATCTTTAACCTTTTCGGCGGTTACGCCGTTTTTCTCAAGCACTTTAGCAGCCACTCCGCTACCCTCTCGAATAAGTCCCATAAGAAGATGTTCACTGCCAATATAGTTATGACCCATTTCCGCAGCCGCATCGTGAGCCTCGCTAATCGCAATTCTTGCTTTTTCTGTGAAATTTGAGAATAACATAATAATCAACTCCTTTTCTTCTATGTGTTATTTGTTATTTAGATATTGTTTCTTATTAATTCTGCACGTTTTTTATCACGTTCATTCGGCGATAATTCCTTACCGTCACACACAAGCGCCGGCTCTGAAAGCACCATACATTCAAGCGGTGCAATTTTGCTTTCCTTTGGAATTATACCCAAACTTTGTCCAAGCATTACATCGGACAAAAGTGATTTTGCCTCTGATGATGATACACTTCGTGCATATTTAAGTGTACCGTATGAGCGGAACAATCTGTCCGCAATGACGTCATAATTTTTTTCTTTAAGCATATTTCTTGCTTTTGTTTCCATATCGATAATCTGATTAACCACATTAGTCAATTTTTCGATTACCTGACTTTCGGAAAGTCCCAAAGTAATTCTGTTTGAAATCTGATACAAATTACCGTATGCCTTTGTACCCTCACCGTAAAGACCTCTTACTTCAATGCCAAGACTGCCTGCCGAAGAAATAACTCTGTTGATATTCTCGGTCATTGTAAGTGCAGGCAAGTGCATCATTACCGACGCTCTCATACCTGTACCTGTATTAGTAGGGCAAGCTGTCAAGTAACCGAAATCATTATCAAAAGCATATGTGATATTTTCTTCGATTACATCATCAACCTTGCTTGCAAGTGAGTAAGCCTCGTCAAGTGCAAAGCCGTCTTTTATAATCTGAAGTCTGATATGGTCCTCCTCCATAAGCATAATGCTCATTGTCCGGTCTTTGCTTATCATAACCGACTTACCTTTGCCCTCGCACATAACGGGACTTATAAGATGTTCTTCGGCAAGCTCCTGTTTTCTGATAAGCGGTGTATTATCAAGGTCAATAAAGTCAAAATCCTTTGCCAATGTCGAATTACCGCCCAAAACAGCGTTTTTAATTTTTTCTGTTACTTCCTTTGTGTCCTTTAGGGCATTCGGGAACGGTGTTTTATCAACATTTCTCGCAAGACGTATTCTTGTTGAAACAACTATGTCCGAATTATTATTTTTATACCAAATCATGACTTTTTCACCTCATTTTCTATTTCACGAATCTGTTTATGAAGTTTTGCGGCTGTTTCGTAATCCTCATTTTTAACCGCCGCCGAAAGTTCTTGCTTTAGTGTTTCGTACTTTCTCTTTAATTTAAGTTCTTCGCCTGACTTTGACGGTATCTTACCGACATGAACGGTACTCGGATGAATTTGTCGTAATGTTTCGGTTACAGGACCTCTGAACACTTTGTAACATTCACTGCACCCAAGCTTGCCATCTCGTCTGAAATCGGAATAAGTACGTCCGCAAACGGGACATTTCTTTTCCTCTTTATAAGTTGTCGGCTGCATAAACCAATCAAACCCATCAAACAAATCTGAAAATAAATCATACATTCCAATCATCCTCCTTATTTACCTGCCATAGCAAGCATATTCTTAAATATATTTGCTCTTACTTTGTCTTTTTGCGGTTGATTAACAGTCAAAGAATTGTCGCATATTCCGCTGAATATAATTGAGGCTGTTCTTTCATCAAGAGCGTTGTGCCTGATTAAGTTTGCCAAATATGATTTAGCGGTTTTCTCGTCAAGGCTTTCACCTACGGCTTTGATGGTCTGCATTATGATACCATCTTCGTGCTTTACCTGTTTAATCCTCAAATAACCTCCGCCGCCTCGTCTTGATTCGACGATGTAACCGTGGTCGGGATTAAACCTTGTTGAAATAACGTAATTAATTTGTGACGGAACACATCCGAATATTGAAGCAAGTTCGTTTCGTTTAAGCTCCAACCATTCGTCCGTATCGTCTTTGAGAAGTTCGTTTATGAAAGCTTCTATCTTATCACTCATACCCATTTTTCAATCACCTCTTTGACTTTGACTTTCTTTGACCTTTCATCTATTATTATACTCACATTGTTTCTTTTGTCAATGAATATTTTGTATTTAGTTTTTTAACAATTTGTGAACACAAAAAAAGATGAGCTTTCCCTCATCTTTGATTTCAAGTAAAAAGGACAGTTTTTAAACTGCCCTTTGGTTTTAGTTATTAAACAATGTACCGTTTTTCTGCTTTTCACAAGCGTCATAATAGCTTTCCGGTGTACCGATGTCAATACGAACTGCGTCAAACACATATGCGTACACATCGTTTTTACCGATAAGCCACGGTATAAAATGTCCCGGTGCGTCGGGATTATTGCCCTCTTTCAAATATTTATCTATAAGAGGTAGTGTATCGCATTTATACAGATAAAACGGCGGTACACCCAAATCCGATTTAGGCTGTTTCGGCTTTTCTTCAAAACTTGTCACCTTGCCGTCACCGTCAAGTTCAACAACGCCCATAGAATGTAAATCTTCTTTATTTTCAATCGTATGCGCACAAATCATATCAGCGTTTTTACTGCGGTACATATCCACAAAATCGCAAAGCGAAAAATCAAATATATTATCGCTTGCCATAACAAGAATTTCGTCATTGATATTTTCCGTATCAATAACGTACTTCAAGTCACCGATTGCGCCAAGTCTGTTATCATTACTCGTTGTATGGTCGTTAATAACCTTAACTTTTTTCGGACCTTTATAGCTTTCGCACCACTTTTCAAACTGCTTATAAAACTTTTCGTTAGTCACAATGTAGATATTTTCGACGTCGCTAACCTCGTCAATTTTATCCGTAACCATTTCCAAAATAGTCTTGTCACCGAGTTTTAAAAGTGCCTTAGGCATATTTTCCGTAAGCGGATACAATCTTGTGGCATAGCCTGCCGCCAACAACACACACTGCATAATTATCTCCTATTTATTTTCAAGTTTACTAACAAGATTCTTAATCTTTGTAACAGGGTTAAGAAGGCTTGATATAGTTTCATCGTGGTTAAGAGTATCGATAAGAAGTGAGATATATTTTGACATATCAACTTCACAGTCCCATTCACGAGTTGCAAGGTCAGGATTTCTGTAAATCAAATTTGTTGTGAAAATCTTATCAACAATACCGTCTGCAGCCGCTTTATCAAAGCACTCAAGACCGTTACAGAAAAGACCGAACGATGCAAATACGAATATTCTCTTTGCACCCTGCTTCTTAAGGTTATTTGCAACGTCAATTACAGATTCACCCGATGAAATCATATCGTCAACGATAATAACGTCCTTACCGTTTACGTCACGTCCCAAATATTCGTGAGCCTCAATAGGGTTTTTGCCGTTTACGATTACAGAGTAATCACGTCTTTTATAGAACATACCAAGGTCAAGCTTTAGCACTGATGAATAGTACATACATCTTGACATACCGCCTTCATCAGGAGAGATTACAATAGTATCTTTTTTGTTTAGTGATATATCAGGAACGGCTCTGACAAGTGCCTTTATCATCTGATATGTCGCTTGAACATCATCAAAACCTGCAAGTGGAATTGCATTTGAAATTCTCGGATCGTGTGCGTCAAATGTAATGATATTTGACACGCCCATATGAACAAGCTCTTGCAGCATAAGTGCGGCATCAAGTGATTCACGACCGTTTCTTCTGTGCTGTCTGCCCTCGTAAAGCATAGGCATTACGACAGTAACACGTCTTGCCTTACCGCCCATTGCGGCAATAACACGTTTCAAATCCTGATAGTGGTCATCAGGACTCATATGATTTTCAACTCCGTACATTTTATAGGTAACACCGTAATTGAACACATCGCATATGATATACACGTCATGACCTCTTACAGTTTCATCGATAACGCATTTTCCTTCGCCTGTACCAAATCTCGGACAAGTTACATGAGTAACATAAGTTTCTGTATCCTCATAACCTCTAAAAGCTCTAAGATATTCATCAATCTTAGCCGTTATGCCTTCACAGCCTTTCATACTTATGATACTAAGCTTGCCGACTATCGGTGTTTCGTTACTTATAAAGTTGTTTGTCATTGTAATTCTCCTTCTTACTGGATATGTATTAAATTTTCTCTCTCTTTGACGGTTTTCGTCCGTCTACGACCTTATTTTACATTTACATTACAAATATATCATAAGTAGCGATATTTTTCAAGTGACATATCGTATTATTTTGCATAAAAAGTATAAAAATATTTTGTACAAAATTATTTATTTTTGAATTTCACTTAAAAGTTGTTTTATTGATTTTCCATTTACGGGATTTTTTATATAAGGCGCTATCTCACAAAGTGGTTTTAAAACAAATTCTCTGTTTTCCATTTCGATATGAGGTATGATTAAATCGTCCTCGTACATAACAACATCGTCATAAAGAATAATATCCAAATCAAGTGTTCTCGGTCCCCAATGAACAATGCGTTCTCTGTTATGCGCCTGTTCGATTTTATGCAAAAAATCAAGCAATTCATACGGTGTGTAAAGCGTTTCAAGTTCAAGACAGCCGTTTAAAAAATCGTCCTGTTCAACACCGCCGACAGGCTCTGTCACGATAAATTCCGAAACTTTTTTCACTCTGCAACACTTATCCGCGTCAAGTTCTTTGACAGCACCGTCAAGGTGACCTTTGCTGTCACCCATATTTGAACCGAGTGCAATATATGCCCTATGCCATTTTCTTGTTATGCTCACTTCCACAGTATCAACACTCATCATAATCGGCGCCCAAGGTTTTTTTAATGTTATTGTTACTTCTCTTATTAAATCGTATTCAAGCAATATTTTCTCGGCAATATTTTCCGCCGCCGCCTCAATAAGCTTAAATGTGTTGTTTCTCATTACTTTGGTAATAAGATTGCACACTTCTGCATAATTCACCGATTTTTCAAGATTATCCTCCTTGCCCGCACTTCTTGTGTCACACACAAGCTCCGCATTCACGATAAATTTTTGTCCGAGTACGTTTTCTTCTTTGAAAACACCGTGATTTGCAAAAACTTCAAGTCCTCTGATAGATATTTTGTCCATTTTTCGCTCCTTTTATCAGCTGTTTATTATTGCCTCGGTCATAAGTATCGCACGTTTGTTTTCAAGCACATCGTGTACCCTTACAAATCTACAGCCTTTCATAACTCCTATAACCGATGTTGCAACAGTCCCCTCAACTCTTTGGTCTGACGGCAAATCAAGCGTCAAACCTATCATTGACTTTCTTGACGTACCGAGCAAAACAGGGTAGCCGAGTTCGTTAAGTCTGTCTACGTTATTCGTTATAATAAGATTTTGTTCATACGACTTCGCAAAACCCACACCGGGGTCAAGTATTATTTTATCGTCAGCAATACCCGCTTTTTTCGCAATGGCTATTGTTTCTCTAAGGTCTTCAAGTACGTCCTCCACAAAGGAATTATATTCTGCTTTTTCTCTGTTGTGCATAAGACAACACGCCGCACCCGATTTTGCAATCACTTCAGCCATATTCTTATCGTATTTCAATCCCCATATGTCATTTACAAGGTCCGCGCCTGCTCCGACAGCCGCCGCGGCTACCTTGCTTTTATATGTGTCTATCGAAACAGGCACATCAAAATTAGCCTTGATTTTCTCAATCACAGGCACAACTCTTTCAATTTCTTCTTCATCACTGATTTTTGTATAATTCGGTCTTGCCGATTCACCGCCGACATCAATTATATCCGCGCCGTCATTTATAAGCTGCTCGGTATGCTTTAAAGCACTGTCAATATTATTAAACTTACCTCCGTCCGAAAATGAATCAGGCGTCACATTCAATATACCCATTACATATGTATGATTTCCGAATTCCTTGTTTCCTATTATCATTTTTATCCCCCTTACAACACTATATCTGTATTTTTCTCATTTTCGCTCCACTTGCAGGTATCTATTGCGTTGCACATCATACACAAACGTGTTCTCTTATCCGCAATCGCAATAATATCGCCGAGTGTTTCCGCTTTTTCGGGTATTTCCCTATGTGTCCTTACCGCCTCAACCATATATTCAATCTCATCACTTGCAAACCCACATTCACAAAGTATTTTTTTTGCAATTTCACCGCCTGCTTTGTGATGATTTGTGCCGTTTTTATACTGCTCATACCGTCCTATATCGTGCAGTAAAGCCGTACCGTATATAATCTCTTTCGGTATGTTAAGTCCGTTTTCCAAATTCAAAATATACGCACTTCTTGCAACGTCTAAAAGATGGTCAATTCCGTGATTGCAGTAAATTCTGTCTTTTTCGGCAGAATTTATTTTTGACAGAATGTCACGGAAATTTTTATTCTTCAAAATATTGTTGCATTTTCGCATACTTATTATGTCGTCCGTTTTTCTTTTCAATTCGCCCAAAAACGACAATGAACCGAACGCAATAACAACGCAGTCCGTCATATTAAGGCACAATTTAAGTGCTGTATCAAGGCTTACCGCCTCAATATTTTGATTATATTCACTTATTGCACTTGCATATTTTTCGTTTGATAACGCTCGCGGATTGTTCGGTGTAATCGTGTATATCTTCTGTGCAAGCGGTGCGGTTATTTCAGCAATTTGCTTGTATGCCTTATCCGCAAACACACCTGTTATATACACGATTTTTCGATTGCCGTAATACTTTCCGATACTTTCTTTGAGCCTTTTCGCACCGTCAATATTATGTGCACCGTCAATTATAAATTCAGGTTTATCGCATATTTTCTCAAACCTGCCGTGCCATACCGTATTTATTAAACCGTTCTTTATATCATTTTCACTCACACCGTCAATATACCTGCACACTTCTTCCGCAACGGCGGCATTTTCGCGTTGATATTCACCGTCAAGCGATATTTCATATTCCGTCACATTGTCGGCTTTTATAAGCCGTGCATTTTTTTCACAGCACTCGTTTTCTATGACATTCATCACACAATTTTCCTGTTTTGCCGTAACGACAAGTCCGTTGTTTTTTATAATACCCGACTTTTGATATGCGATTTCTTCCAGCGTGTTGCCGAGGAATTTCATATGGTCCATACTTATCGGAGTTATCACCGATACAAGACTTTTCGGAATAATATTGGTTGCGTCCTCACGTCCGCCCATACCGACTTCAATCAAAACAACATCACATTGTTCTTCTTTAAAATACAAAAATGCCGCCGCCGTTTCCATTTCAAAAGATGTAGGGTGCGGAGTCATTTTGTCCGCAACTTCACTGATACGGCTTATATAATAAGCATATCTGTCCTCACTCATATTTTCTGCATTTATACGAAACTGTTCAAGATAATCAAAAACCGACGGTGAAACATATCGTCCGACTTTCTTGCCGGACTCAATCAAAATCTGTTCGGCAAAAGCACCTACACTTCCTTTACCGTTAGTGCCGGCGATGTGAATAACATCAAGTTCATTCTGCGGATTACCGAGTTTATCGCAGAGATTTGATATATTATCCAATCCCGGAACAATCCCATATTGCGAGGCTTTTTTTATGTACTCTCTTGCCTCTTTGTAATTCATCAACTTCATATCCTTTCAGACAAAGCCGTCCCGTTAAAAAGAAAAAGCTCCCTTGCCATAGGGAGCTTAAATAATATTCTCTACCGTAAATCAGCGGGATGCAATCCGTATACCGCAAGCCTAAGGCTTTTCGTCAAAGTGACAACTCCCCGTTCACTCCGCACTTCACGCACACGAATCTACTCTGTTATTTTTTAATGCTGAGCCTGTCAACAAAATAAAGCAGACAAAACTGCAACGTTTTTGTCTGCAGCATATTTATATTATATACCACTTCACGCCTAATTGCAATTATATTTTAATCAAATTCACACCGTCTGTCCTAAAAGTAGAAAAATAGACAAAAAATTTTATTAATTTTGTTTTTTTTGCTGTCTTGATAAAATGCACTTATAGGAGTAAAATTAATTCTTAGATTTAAAAAATTAATACTTATTTATATAGGAGGCAACAACAATGGAATCTTACAAATATTTACTCGACATTGCACTTATTTTGATAAGTACAAAAATCCTCGGACTTTTAACAAGACGTATCCAACTGCCACAGGTAGTCGGCGCTCTTATCGCCGGACTTCTTTTAGGTCCTGCCTGTTTCGGAGTTTTGCAGGAAACCGATTTTATCAAGAACATTGCCGAAATCGGTGTTATCGTACTTATGTTCGCAGCTGGTCTTGAAACAGACGTTCAGGAACTGAAAAAGACAGGTCTTGCGTCGTTTATAATCGCTCTGCTCGGCGTTATCGTACCGCTTGTCGGCGGATACTTTGTAGCCACGATCTACAACCCGATAACCGACCAACAGACAATGCTGCAAAACATATTTGTCGGTGTCGTTCTAACCGCAACATCTGTCAGTATCACAGTTGAAACACTTAAAGAACTCGGCAAACTTTCGACAAAAACAGGTAACGCAATCTTGGGTGCGGCACTTATAGACGACGTACTCGGTATTATTGCACTTACTGTTATTTCAAGCTTTGCCGGCAGTGACGTTTCTCTGTGGGTAATACTTCTGAAGATACTCGGTTTCTTCATATTCTGCGGAGTTGTGGCATTTCTTTTCATCAAGTTTGTCAATCCGTGGATTAACAAATACAAAAAGGATTTAAGACGTTTCGTAATTCTTGCATTTGCATTCTGTTTGCTTATGTCATTTGCCGCCGAATATTTCTTCGGCGTAAGTGATATTACAGGTGCTTTCGTTGCAGGTCTTATCCTTTCAAACAACAAAAAAACTTCGTATATGCTAAACCGTTTTGATACGGTTTCATACGTTCTTCTTTCACCGGTATTCTTTGCAAGCGTCGGTCTTAAAGTAACATTCAGCAATATGTCTGCAACGGTTGTAGTTCTTACCGTATTATTGCTTGTAGTTGCAATTCTTTCAAAGATGATTGGTTGCGGACTTGGTGCCAAGATATGCAAATACACAAATCTTCAATCTGTTAAAATCGGTATCGGTATGATTTCAAGAGGTGAAGTTGCACTTATCGTTGCCACAAAGGGTATGTCAATGGGACTTATGAAAGACGAATTTTTCGCACCGCTTGTACTTGTCGTTGTTGCAACAACCATCGTTACACCGATACTTTTGAAACTTGCATATAAATATCAGGCAAGCCGTGAGGCGGACGTTCCTATGGCATCATCACTTGTCGATAAGGTTGAGGAAAGAAACGACCTTGAAAAAATTACTCAAAACGCCGCAAATATGCACGAAGAAATGAAGGAAATTCATAAATAACACCACTAAAGAACCGACAATAAAATCGGTTCTTTTTTCTTGATATTATATACCGTTTTATGCTATAATATAATCAATCAAACGAAAGGATATTTAAAATGCTGACAGATTTTCATACACATATTTTTCCAGACAAAATGGCGGACAAAACGATAAAATTACTTGAATCGAACATCAAAGAAGAATACAGGCCACACAAAGCCGAACTACGCGGTACACTTGACGCACTCAAGCAGTCAATGCGTGAAAACAACGTTGACACATCACTTGTACTTCCGATTGCCACGAACGTAAAGCAATCAACAACAATAAATAACTTCGCCGCATCAATAAACGGCATTGACGGTATTTATTCACTCGGCAGTCTGCACCCTATGCAATCGGATTGGGAAAGTGTTTTGTATGACATCAAAGAAAAAGGGCTTAAAGGTATCAAGCTACACCCCGAATATCAACAATTTTACATCGACAGCAAAGAATCAATACAAATTCTGAAAAAATGTGAGGAACTCGACCTTATAACCGTACTTCATTCGGGCAAAGATATAGGTATCGATCCGCCTGTTCACTGTACTCCCGAAAGGCTTTCTCACGTTCTTGACTACGTTAAAGGCGACAAAATCGTTGCCGCACATTTGGGCGGCTGGAAGTTATGGGACGATGTCGAAAAATACCTTGTCGGCACACCTATATATTTCGACACAGCCTTTACGCTTAACTTTATCACAGATGAACAGCTTTTACGCATAATCAAAAATCACGGCAGTGAAAAAATACTTCACGCGACAGATTCACCTTGGGAAAAGCAAGGTCGAATGGCAAAACATTTATCTACCTTACCTCTTTCAGAGGAAGATTGTAACAATATTTTTTACAAAAATGCGAAAAAACTTCTGAAAATAGGTTGAGTTAAAACGAATAATACGATATAATAATAGTATATGGCTATAAGCATTTTGCGTATAGTCCGATTTTGTTAATTTAGGAGCAGAAATATGTTCAATAATGATATAAGTATAGACTTAGGCACTGCGACGGTGCTTGTCTATATCAAAAACAAGGGCATTGTACTGCGTGAGCCGACCGTTATCGCGGTAAACACCAAAACAAACGAAGTTTGTGCCGTAGGCAAAGACGCACTCGCAATGCTCGGAAGAACTCCGCCGCATATACAGGCCGTTCGTCCGCTTATTGACGGTGTAATTTCAAATCTTACGCTTACACAGGAAATGATTAAACATTTCTTTTCAAAAATATTTTCACGAACAATCGGTCACCCACGCATAATGATGTGCGTTCCGAGCGGTGTTACGGACGTTGAACAAAGAGCCGTAATTGAGGCGGCAAGAGATGTCGGTGCAAAAGATATTTACATTATCGAAGAACCTGTTGCGGCGGCACTCGGTGCAGGGTTTGATATTTCACGTCCGCACGGTACTATGGTTGTGGACATAGGCGGAGGTACAACCGACATTGCAGTATTATCGCTTGGCGGTATCGTTGTCAGCCGTTCGCTGAAAATCGCCGGTGACGAATTTAACGAGGCGATTATTCGTTATATGCGCAAAGAAATGGGTATGATTATCGGTCCGCGAACAGCCGAAAGAATTAAAATGGAAATCGGCGGTGTTATACCGCGTTCAAATGAGCTGTTATGCAAAGCAAAAGGTATCAGCGTACTTTCGGGGCTTCCGAAAGAAGTAACTATTTCTTCAAACGACCTATACCCCGCATTTGATGATTTTGTTTATAATATGACTGAGAGAATTAAGGAAGTGCTTGAAGAAACACCTCCCGAACTTCACGGTGACATTATACAAGACGGAATAATAATGACAGGCGGCGGTTCTTTGATTTACGGTTTGGACAAGCGTATTTCGGACGACATCGGCGTCAAAGTGGTGCTTGCACCGGATATAATCGACTGCGTTGCAAAAGGTGCGGGAATTGCACTTGACAATATCGACACAGTTACCGAGCCGACTCATATATTCCACAAAAAAGCATACATCAGAGATTAAAAAAGAGAGGATATATTAATTATGAAAAACGAACCAATCACACTAACAAACGTAGAAATCCAAAAAATTCTTCCGCACCGTTATCCGTTTTTGCTTATAGACAAAATCGTTGATTTTGAAGAAGGCAAAAGCATAACAGGTATCAAAAACGTAACGGCAAACGAACCTCAATTTACAGGTCACTTCCCGGGTAACCCAATTATGCCGGGCGTACTTATTACAGAGGCACTTGCACAAGTCGGTGCTGTAATGCTTTTGTCAATGCCTGAAAACAGAGGTAAACTCGGTGTATTCACAGGTATCAACAATTTCAAATTCCGCCGTCAGGTAGTTCCGGGCGATACATTGGAGCTTCACGCTGATTTGGTTACTTACCGTCACGGAATGGGTAAAGCAAACGTAAAAGCAACAGTAGGCGGTCAAGTTGCGGCAGCAGGCGAAATCAGCTTTGCGGTTGTTGACAACGTTGCAAACGAGGACTGATGATAAAAAATGATGAATGTTTGGACGATTTGCAAAACGGTCTTTTCATAATCCAAAAGAAAAACGGTTTCAAGTTTGGTATTGACGCTGTTTTATTATCCGATTTTGCAAAGGAAACAAGGTCTAAAAAAACACTTGATTTATGCACAGGTACAGGTATTGTACCCTTGCTTTTATCCGCAAAAACAAACACACCGAAAATTTTCGGTCTTGAAATACAGGAAGATATTGCACAAATGGCACAGCGCAGTGTGGAACATAACAAGCTTTCCGAGCGTATTTCCATAGAATGCGGCGATTTAAAAAACGCCGTTTCAATATACGGTCGTGACAGTTTTGACAAAATAACCTGCAATCCGCCGTATATGAAGTGCGGCAGCGGTAATCAAAACGATATTGACACAAAATCAATTTCACGTCACGAGGTTATGTGTACTGTTGATGATGTTATAAACGTCAGTGCAAAACTGCTTATTCCGAAAGGCAGATTTTTTATGATTCACAGACCTAACAGACTTGTAGACATTATGTGTGCCATGCGTAAATACAAAATAGAGCCGAAGCGTATGCGTTTCGTCCATCCGTCATATGATAAAGTACCGAATATGGTATTAATCGAGGGTATGCGTGACGGCGGTGAGGAATTAAAGCTTTTGCCGCCGCTTTATGTGTATAATCAAGACGGTACTTATTCCGATGAAATTCACAAGATTTACGGAAATTAATAAATAAAACGAAAGAAGTGATAAATGTGTTAGAGTACGATGAGTACAGACTAAAGCTGCAAGGCTTTGAAGACAGCATAAACGATTTGAGGGATTCACTTTGACATCGCAGGTGCGGAAAGTGAAATAACAAAACTTGAAGAACAAAGCGCCCAGCCGGGATTTTGGGACGATATGGATAATTCACAGAAAGTTCTTCAAAAAACAAAGCAATTAAAAGACAAGGTTGAGGCATTTAACAGCCTTGTTTCAAAATGGGAAGATACACTTGTTTTAATCGACCTTGCAAACGAGGAAAACGACGAAAGTATGTTACCCGATGTTGTTTCGGCAACTGAAGAAATCGAGGCGGATATTGACAAAATGACGCTTGAAACCCTTTTGAGCGGTCATTACGACAAAAACAACGCAATTATGACGTTCCACGCAGGTGCAGGCGGTACAGAGGCACAGGATTGGTGCGAAATGCTTATCCGTATGTATCAAATGTGGGCGCAAAAAAACGGCTATACCGCAACTGTTCTCGATTCGCTTCCGGGTGACGAGGCAGGTATTAAAAGCTGTACAATAGAAATCGACGGTCTTAACGCTTACGGCTATCTTAAAGCCGAAAAAGGCGTACACCGTCTTGTGAGAATTTCACCTTTCAACTCCGCCGGCAAGCGTATGACTTCATTCGCATCAATCGAAGTTATGCCCGAACTTGACGACAACGTGGAAGTTGATATTCGTCCCGAAGATATTAAGATGGAAGCATTCCGTGCGAGCGGTGCGGGCGGTCAGCATATCAACAAGACAAGTTCCGCAGTCCGTCTTACACATATCCCGACAGGTGTCGTAACATCTTGTCAAACACAGCGTTCTCAACACCAAAACAGAGATTACGCAATGAAAATGCTTAAAGCAAAGCTTGTCGAGCTTGCCGAGCAACAGCAGAAAGAAAAGATTTCCGACATCAAAGGCGAACAGATGGATAACGGTTGGGGCAGTCAAATCCGCTCATATGTATTCCAGCCTTACACTATGGTTAAAGACCTTAGAACAGGTTTTGAAATGGGTAATATCGGTGCGGTTATGGACGGCGACTTAAACGGTTTTATTAACGCTTATCTTAAAGCCGCCAGTCTTGGAACTCTGAAAAAATAAAAACAAAAAAACACGGCATTGCAAATTTTCCGCAATGCCGTATTTTTTTCTTAAAAATTGTTTTGGTTGTTTTTTTGATTGTTAAAGTTATTATTTTTCTTGTTTTGTTTTTGATTTTGCTGTTGGTTTTGTTGCTGATTTTGATTTTGATTTTGGTTCTGCTGTTGGTTTTGGTTATTGCGATTATTGAATTTATTGTTCATTTATATTCACTCCCTTCTTCAAATTCTATTTTAACCATTGTTGATTATTTTATTCAAAAAAGCCTGTTTTACTTGAATTTTTCTTAAAAAAATGTTATAATAATAAGTAGTATTTATGTTAAAAAAAATTGCGTTTTGGAGTAAAATATGATAGATAAGATTTGGAATATAAAAAGTAAAAAAATCAAAGAAGAAACCATTGACGAAATATCTAAGGAACACCATATTCCCCGCGTTATTTCAACCATACTTTTAAACAGAGGAATTGAAAGCAAGGATATTGCACCTTATCTGAGAAAATCAATGGCTGATATTATAAATCCAATGCTTATGCTTGATATGGACAAGGCAGTCGAACGCATAACAAACGCAATTCAAAACAACGAAAAAATCGCGGTTTACGGTGACTATGACGTTGACGGAATTACCTCAACCGCACTTTTATATAAATTTTTACTTTCACTCGGTGCAGATGTCGAATACTACATACCTGACCGCAAAGGTGAGGGATACGGTATAAACATCATGGCTGTAAACAAGCTGTTCAAACAAGGTATAAAACTTATGATAACAGTTGACTGCGGTATAACCGCTATCGGTGAAGTGGAATTTGCAAAACTTCAGGGAATGGACGTTATTATTACCGATCACCACACTTGCAAAGACCGACTTCCGACAGCCGCGGCGGCTATTTTAAACCCGAAAAGACCCGACTGCGACTATCCGTTTGACGCACTTGCAGGAGTAGGTGTGGCTTTCAAGCTTATTTTGGCTCTTGCAATTAAAAACGGACTTAAAACCACAGATGTATTTAACCAATATGTCGATATAGCCACTCTCGGCACTATTGCCGACGTTGTACCGCTTTTGGGCGAAAACAGAGTTATCGTGGATAAAGGCTTAAAAATTTTGCACAATCCAAAAAGAATAGGTATTCGTGCAATAATGGAAGTTGCAGGTGTTTTGGATAAACCTTTAAACGCGTCAACGATTGCTTTTTCAATCGCACCGCGATTGAATGCCGCAGGCAGACTCGGCAGTGCGGCAACAGCCGTTGAACTGCTGCTTACAAATGACGAAAGCCGTGCAATAGAATTGGCACTTTTACTTGATGCGGAAAATAAAGAACGTCAGCAAACCGAACGTCAAATATTTGACGAGGCATTGGAACTGATTGCAAAAGATCCGAATTTCGAAAAGAAAAAAGTTATCGTGCTTGCACAGGAAAATTGGCATCAAGGTGTAATCGGAATTGTTGCGTCAAGGTTATGTGATATGTATTACAAGCCTTGCATACTTATTTCCCACACTAACGGTGTCGGAAAAGGTTCGGGAAGAAGTATAAAGGGTTTCAACCTTTTTGACGCACTTACGCATTGCGAAAAACAGCTTATTGATTTCGGCGGTCACGCAGTGGCGGCAGGATTGAACGTCAATATGTCCGATATTGACTCATTCATAAAAGAGATAAACAAATATGCAGACGAAGTATTGAGCGAACAGGATATGATACCGACAGTTGATATTGACTGTCCGCTTTCAGAGCGTTCCGTAACTCTTGAAAATGCAAAACTGCTTTCAAAACTTGAGCCGTTCGGTATGAACAACGAAAAGCCCGTATTCGCACTTGCACACGCACAGGTTATGAATATCGCCCCTGTCGGTGCGGATAACAAGCATTTAAGACTTCGCATAGTGAAAAATAATCAGACAATAAACTGTATCGGTTTCGGAATGGGTGAATTTGCGGAATTTATCCATCAAGGCGATACTGTAAATATAGCATTCCAAATGGATATTAACCATTATCAAGGGAATGAAACCGTACAACTAATTTTAAAAGACATAAAAAGGAAGTGAGCATATGCCCGAAGCAAAAGAGCCGGTAATTCTTTCGCCGGAAAAAATACCTCAACACGCTGATGATACAGATGTACTTGTAGATAAAATTATCGGTATGGTTAAGGGTTACAGCCCGAATGCCAACACAGATATGATTTACGTTGCCTATAAGCTTGCAAAATCTGCTCACAGTCACCAATTCCGCCGCAGCGGTGCACCGTATATCGAGCACCCTGTTCAGCTTGCATACATTGCGGCACAGCTTTCGCTTGATGCAACGGCAATTTCGGCGGCACTTTTACACGATGTTGTAGAGGATACGCCTTACACTTATGAGAATATCGAAACAATATTCGGCAAAAGCGTTGCGGAACTTGTTGACGGAGTTACGAAACTTAGAAAAATCAAATACAACACCCGTGAGGAACAACAGGTCGAAAACCTCAGAAAAATGTTTCTTGCAATGGCAAAGGATATACGTGTTGTTATAATAAAGCTAATCGACAGACTGCACAATATGCGTACATTGAACTTTATGCCGCGTGCAAAACAGCTTTTAATTTCAAAAGAAACGCTTGATGTATATGCTCCTCTTGCCCACCGTCTCGGTATGTCAAAAATCAAAATCGAACTTGAAGATTTGGCTTTAAAGTACCTTGACCCTGTCGCATACGAAGAAATTCGTCAGAGCATAAATCAGAAAAAAGACGAACGTGAAAAGTACATACGCGACATTATGGACGTACTTCGTGAAAAACTTGACCAAATGAATATTAAAAGTCAGGTTACGGGACGTGCAAAGCATTTTTACAGTATTTTCAGAAAAATGTACACGCAGAACAAGACAATCGACGAACTTTACGACCTTTTCGCAGTCAGAATTATTGTTGATACCGTTGCGGACTGTTACGCGGTACTCGGTATGGTACACGATTTATACACTCCCGTTCCTATGCGTTTCAAGGACTATATCGCAATGCCTAAACCGAATATGTATCAATCACTTCATACAACGGTTATAGGTCCTAACGGTACACCTTTTGAAATTCAAATTCGTACTTGGGAAATGCACAGAATTGCCGAAAACGGTATCGCGGCACACTGGAAGTACAAAGAAGGTATATCAGGTAAAACCGATATGGATTCAAAACTTGAATGGGTACGTCAACTGCTTGATACACAGACAAATATTATAGATACCGACGATTTCTTTAACACACTTAAATTCGACTTGTTTGAAGAAGAAGTTTTCGTATTTACCCCACAAGGTAAAGTTATTTCACTTCCTGCAAAAAGTACGGTTATTGACTTTGCTTTTGCAATACACTCGGAAGTCGGATATAAAATGAGCGGTGCAAAGGTAAACGGAAAAATCGTTCCGAACAACTATATGGTACAAAACGGTGAAATAGTTGAAATTCTAACCGCAAATACGCACGGTCCGAGCCGTGACTGGCTGAAAATCTGTCGCACTTCACAGGCGAAAAACAAGATTAATCAGTGGTTTAAACGTGAAAGACGTGACGAAAATATTGAACACGGCAAAGAACTTATCGAACGTGAATTAAGACGTATCGGCAACACTCACGAACAGCTTTTCAAACAAGAATGGATTGCTATTCTTTTGAGAAGATACGGTTTTCAAAGTATTGACGACCTATACGCAAGCGTCGGATACGGTGGGCTTACCGCACAAAAAGTCGTTTTCAGACTTCGCGACGAATGGACAAAGCTGAACAAAAATCTTGAAGCAAAGAAAAATCTTGAGGCGGTATACAACGAGGAAAGCAAAACCGTTCAAGCCGAACCGGCTAAGCGTCACGCATCAAGCAAAGGTATCGTTGTTAAAGACATTGATAACTGTCTTGTACGTCTTGCACGTTGCTGTAACCCCGTTGCCGGTGACGACATTGTCGGCTTTATCACAAAAGGCAGAGGCGTAAGTGTTCACAGACGCGACTGTCCGAATATGAATCCGCAGTCAATGTCCGAAGAAGACAAGGGCAGATTTATTGACGTATGGTGGGACGATGAACGCAGTACGTCATACATTGCCAACTTGCAGGTAGAAGCACCTGACCGCGATGGTGTTTTGCTTGAAATTACAAACATTCTTTCGGCACTTAAAATACCTTTTAAATCGGTAAATGCGTATGTAAACAAAAAAGGTATCGCAATTATACAAATCGGTGTCGAAATCAGAAACACCTCCGATCTTGCACTTCTAAAAAAGAAAATAGTTCAAATTCAAGGTGTTACATCTGTAACAAGATTGCAGAATTAATAATTTATTGAGGAATAAAGTCTTATGGAAAAAATGAATATAAACATAACAACCGAATATATAAAACTTGACCAACTGCTTAAATTTTCCGCACTTGCCGAAAGCGGTGCTATGGCTAAGGATATGATTTTTGACGGTATCGTATCGGTAAACGGTGAAGTTTGCACAATGCGCGGCAAGAAAATCCGTCCGGGTGACAAAGTTACGGTCGAATTTGAGGACGCGACAGTCGAAGTCGAAGTAGGAGCGGAATAAATGTATATTTCCTCACTGTCCCTTGCGAATTTCAGAAATTATACTTCCGAAAAAATTGAGTTTTCCCCGTACACAAACGTGATTTACGGCGACAATGCACAGGGTAAAACAAATATTTTAGAGGCGGTATATATTTTCTCACAAGGCAGAAGTCACAGAGCAAAGTCCGATAAAGAGCTTATAAAATTCGGTGAAGATTTTTCGCGTCTGTCGCTTGATTTTCACGATTCGGAACGTGATTACACAGCCGCTATGCAGCTTATGAAAAACGGCAGAAAGAACATTAAAATAAACCACGTTCAGATAACAAAACTAAGCAAACTTATGAATTATCTCAACGTTGTAATGTTTTCACCTGAAGATTTGGAGCTTGTCAAAGGTTCGCCGTCCGCAAGACGAAAGTTTATCGACTCATCGGTAAGTCAGCTTTATCCGCGATACCTTACAAGCCTAATCGACTATCACAAGGCGTTGGGTCAAAAAAACAGCTTACTCAAAGTTCTTCGTGCAAAAGGTGCAAAGTCGGATATGATGCTTTCCGTATGGAATGAACAGCTTGCCGCAGAGGGTGAAAAAATCATCAAATACCGCACCGATTTTGTCAAGCTGATAAATAACTTTTCAGCCGCCATACAAAATGAAATATCGGGCGAAAAATTGCAAATATCGTATATGCCGGGTATGAGGGCAAGCGGTGATGATAAAGATTCGATATACGAATATCTTGAAAAAAATCAAAGACGCGAAATTGATTTAGCCTCCGCCCAAGTCGGCGTACAGCGAGATGATTTGCACATCACAATCAACGGCAGTGAGGCGAAAATTTACGGCTCACAAGGTCAACAGCGTACATCTGCACTGTCAATGAAAATTGCACAAGCCGATTACATTCATCACATAAAAAGCGAATATCCGATACTTCTGCTTGATGATATAATGAGTGAGCTTGACATTAACCGCCGAATGTACCTTTCGCAGAAAATTCGCGATAAGCAAGTTCTTATAACTTCAACGGACACCGACCTTATCGAAAGCACCGACAATACGAAGTTATTTAAAATAAAAAACGGCTCTGTCGTAAGGGAGGAAAATTAATGTACCTTAGAGTTGAGGAAAACATTGTTGTAAACACAAAAGATATAATAGGAATATTTGATATGGATAATACGACTGTTTCAAGGCTCGGCAGAAACTTCCTTGCCGAATCTCAAAAAAACGGTCTGATTATAAATTCAACCGACGATTTGCCGAAATCATTTGTTGTAGTTAAGGAAAAAGACGAAACGAAAGTTTTTATATCCTCCGTTTCTTCAAAAGTATTGGCAAAACGTGGTTTATAATACACGCAAAACGGATAAAATTAAGATAAAGGGAGAAAAAAATATGAGTGATTTGGAAAAGATTGAAACCACCTATGACGAAAGTCAAATACAGGTACTCGAAGGTCTTGACGCAGTAAGAAAACGTCCGGGTATGTATATCGGCTCTACCTCGTCGGCAGGTCTGCATCACCTTGTCTATGAAATCGTAGACAACTCTATTGATGAGGCACTTGCAGGTTATTGTACGGAAATTAAAGTTGATATAAACCCTGACAATTCAGTGACCGTTACAGATAACGGTCGTGGTATTCCTGTCGGTATTCACCCACAGCAGGGCATTCCGACAGTCGAAGTTGTACTTACAATTCTTCACGCCGGCGGTAAATTCGGCGGCGGCGGATACAAGGTATCGGGCGGTCTGCACGGTGTCGGTTCTTCTGTTGTAAACGCACTTTCGGAACATCTTGAAGTAGAAGTAAGCGATGGCGAACACGTTCATTATCAAAGTTACGAACGCGGTAAGCCTACTTGTAAACTAAAGGTTATCGGTGATACCGATAAGACCGGTACAAAAATTACATTTAAGCCTGACCCTGAAATTTTTGAAGTGCTTGAATTTGATTACGATGTACTTTTAAAAAGACTTCGTGAACAGGCATTTCTTAATAAGGGTGTAAAAATCCTGTTTACCGATTATCGTGTTGAAAATCCCGAAACGGTCACTCTACACGCAGAAGGCGGTATAAAGGAATTTGTACAATACTTAAACAGAAACAAAGACCCGCTTCACGATGATATTATTTACTTTGAAGCACAGCGTGAGGATATGATGGTTGAAGTTGCTATGCAGTACACAACATCATATACAGAGTCACTTCTAAGCTTTGCAAACAACATTCACACAGGCGAAGGCGGTACGCACGAAACAGGCTTTAAATCAGGTCTTACACGTGTCATAAACGACTACGCAAAAAAGAATAATTTACTAAAAGAAAAAGACCCTAACCTATCTGGTGAAGATACCCGTGAAGGACTTACCGCAGTAATCAGCGTTAAGGTTGTCGAGGCACAGTTTGAGGGCCAGACGAAAACAAAGCTTGGTAACAGTGAGGCAAGAGCGCTTGTTGAAAATGCTTTAAACGATAAGCTTTCTGCATTCCTTGAGGAAAATCCTAAAATCGCAAAAATTATTATCGAAAAGACTTTGACCGCGTCACGTGCTCGTGAGGCCGCCAAAAAGGCGCGTGAGGCATCGCGTAAAAACTCAAGCAGCAATTCTTCACTTTTGGGTAAACTTGCAAGATGTACCGATGAGGGTGCGGATTACGCAGAATTGTTTATAGTCGAGGGTGATAGTGCCGGCGGCAGTGCAAAGCAAGGCAGAAACAGACGTTTCCAAGCAATCCTTCCTCTTTGGGGTAAAATGCTTAATGTTGAAAAATCAAGAATTGACAAGGTTTACTCAAATGAAAAGTTGTTGCCTATTATACAAGCACTCGGTACAGGTATCGGCGATGATTTCAATATCGATAATTTGAAATACGGTAAAATCGTTATTATGGCGGATGCCGATGTCGACGGTGCGCATATCAGAACATTGCTTTTGACATTCTTCTTCAGACATATGCGTCCGCTTATCGAAAACGGTAATGTGTATATCGCACAACCGCCGCTTTTCAAGGTGTTCAAGGGTAAGAATAAAAACCTTGTTGAAAAGTTTGCGTTTACGGACGATGAACGTGACAGACTTATAGCCGAAATGGGACCCGGTGCAAAAGTTCAGCGTTATAAAGGTCTGGGTGAGATGGACCCTGCCGAACTTAAAGAAACCACAATGGACCCTGCTAAGAGAACTATGTTAAAGGTTGATATCGAGGACGCAATGATTGCGGACGAAACATTTACAATACTTATGGGCGATAAGGTTGAACCGCGTCGTGAGTTTATTGAAAAACACGCGAAATATGTTTCAAACCTTGATATTTAATTATAGGGCGACCAATGATCGCCCCTACAAGGTGCTCCCCTTGAGGGAGCTGTCAACGCAGTTGACTGTGGGACGGCTTTGGTGACATCGAGATGCTGTCCCCTACGAACGCCGACCGCGAGTGACTCATTATCACATACAAAAAAGCAATACAAAAGAGATGAATTAAAATGTTTAAAGACAGTTGGGTAATTTACGCAATACTATCGGCATTTTTCGCTGCACTTACCTCAATACTTGCAAAAATCGGAATAAGTGACATAAACTCAAACCTTGCCACCGCAATAAGAACAATCGTTGTACTTATAATGGCATGGGGAATTGTCTTTATGACAGGCGCACAAAGCGGAATACAGAATATAACCGCAAAAAGCTGGATATTCCTTGTACTTTCGGGAATTGCCACAGGTTTTTCTTGGCTATTCTACTACAAAGCACTTCAACTCGGTGATGCGTCAAAAGTAGTTCCGATTGACAAATTCAGTGTTGTTATATCAATGATACTTGCCTTTGTAATTCTTAAAGAGGACTTGACATTCAAGACTGTTATGGGCGGTATTCTTATAACAGCCGGTACTTTTGTAATGATTCTTTGATTAAAAAACACTTGCCCTACATATAATAATATCATATCTTCTGAAAGGATTGATATTGTATGGCAAGTGTTTTAAAATACTTCTTTTTATTTTCAAGAACCTTCAATATATTTTTATCCTCAATACTGAATTTTTCAGCAGTGGTTTCTGATGCCTCACCAGTCGAAACTGTTTCTACACCATTACCGTTTTCCGTTGTGACTTCATCAGAAATTTCACTTGTTTCTGTCACTGTGTTTGTTTTGGTTCCGGCACAACCTACCATATTCAATGATAAAGCCAAACATAAAACAAT
>OLOM01000287.1_pt1 | contig 40136 bp, 31 predicted proteins | sample 1672531 | NCBI WGS metagenome assembly OLOM01 (sample SAMEA3136696, study PRJEB25190) | human gut metagenome | reverse complement strand
CCCACTGAGACAAATTTGCTGTCACTCACCACCTGAAGGAGGTGGGAGTCTTCTCACTGAGATAAAATAACAGAGAAAATGAAAGAAAAAGAAATAGAAATAATAGAAGGATAGAGAAAATGAACACAGTGAATGAGACAAAAACATTTTCCTCACTTCCGGAGGAAGAATCAGCTTTATGGGAACGTATGAGAGACACTCTTTTGTGCCTTCAGACAGATAACAGCATTTCGGTAAAAGATCTGGCAAGCAGACTGGCATACTCTACGCAGGAATTCCTTTATCTGGCTGACATTTTCTTTGACAATTCTCTTGATGCAATCAGGGAACAGGTGCAGGGATTGAATATTGAAGAGGATTATACAAATCAAGTCCTTCCATTTGAACGGATTCCTGATAGTTCTATGATAGAATATAAAGTTGTGAGAAGAATGGCACAGACAGTAGAGGCAGATATGCTGCCTTTAGAAGGTGATGTTTTTCAAAACGGAATGGAATATATAGAGAAGGATGTAAAGGAAAAGTGGAAGGAGAGGGAGCGTGCCGGAGAGTATATGCAGTTTTGGTGGCATGATGATTCATACCACTTCTTTTATATGATCGGGCAGGAAGTTCCAAAAGATGCCGGAAAGGAAAGTGAAAAGAAGAGAATTGACTTTGGGGCATCGGATTATGCAGTTTTTACGTTAAAAGAGCAATATTGGGATAAACAGGCACCGGATATGATAAAAATGTTGATAAAATATGCGTTATGTGACTGGATAAAGCAAAGTGAAATGCACTATGACAATCGGAAAATGTATTTTATTTCTTTTGAAAACGGACTGTACTCAGTATATCTTCCTCTTGAAAAAAGAATGCATTCGGATTACGTAATGAAAAATAAAAAAGAGGAGAAAAAGATTTATGGAGTTGACGAGTGGATTAGTTATATTGATGAGCATATTACGGAGAATCTGACAGCAAAAGGTCTTGCAAAGCTGTTTCATTATTCCGAGAAACATTTAAAAAATATTTTCCAGCTTTATTATGAAACGAGAATCACCGATTACATAAAACAGAGAAAGCTGTACTTTGCTGCAGAAGAATTAAAAGAAGGAAAGAATCCGGAAAAAGTATGTGCCAAATATCAATTTGCAAGTTATAGCGTTTTTTCTAATGCATTTCGCAAAGAATACGGCGTTGTTCCGGCAAAGTATTACCGGATGGAATTTCAGAATATTGCATGGATCAATTACATTGATGAGCATATTACAGAAGATATCACACCAGAGATGATGGCGGAACATTTTAACTATTCCAGAGACTATTTTCGCAAAGCCTTTCAGGATGATTTTGGAATGGGACTTAGTGCGTATATCAGTCAGAGGAAAATACAAAAAGCCGCCAGAGAATTACGTCAGGGTGTCAAGGTGGCCAGTTTAGCAAAAAAATATGGTTTTAAGTCGAGAAATGGATTTGATAAAGCCTTCCGCAAAGCCTTTTGTACCAGTCCTTCCAAATATGCTAAAGCAAACACAGAAGTTGTTGACTTAAATCAGTTTTACTCAGAATATAAAGATAAAATGAAAGTATCCTTTATGGACGTTGATGATATCAAAATGGTTGGCTGGACGATCATCCCAAATCGTGGACGGGAAGTAGATATACCGGCACAGGTAGCATTCTGGCTCGATGAGGACTCACCATACTTCAAGAAAATGAACTCTGTAGCCGGAAGTGCGAATGGAAATGATAAGATTGCCATGTGGTATCATGACCCGGAATGTATCAATATTCAATATATCCTTGGACCGGTTGTAAACAACTTTACAAATGTGCCGGAAGATGCTGTGAAAATAGAGATAGCCGCCGGACGATTTGCCGTATTTGAAACAGACCGCGAAAGCGATGTGGATAATCTCGCAGATACCATCCGTATGTTTTCCCGGTGTGTTTTTTATGGCTGGATAAAAGAACACCGCGATATGGTCTCTTTACAGAACTTTACTTTTGAAAGATACATCAATAAAAAAGTATACATATATGTTCCGATAAGCGTAAAATAATGAAGATAAAACAAAAGTTGTGTTATCTATAATAAGCAAAAAAAGAAAAATGCCCCGTCAGATCATTCGGTCTGACGGGATTTTTTCTGCAAAAAATGTCAAGCATTTTTTAAAAAAATCTAAAAAAGGTTCCAAAATGACGAAAAGACATCCGTCTGGTTGGAATACTTTTTAGAAAAGCCATGTTATAATAAATGTACAAAAAAATACATTCTATTTTAAGAAAGTTGGTACAAACCACACAGGCTTACCCCTACTGTGAAAGCAGATGCCCTCACAAATACCACTGGATCTTCCGGGAAGGTGTGAAAAGGCAGAAGAAGCTTAAGTCAGGATATTTAAAATAGAATTCTAATGAACAGGACTTTGGGTGGGAGTGCTGAGTACATTCATTCGATATGTTTAGAGAAATCTTTACAGAAGTCGAAAAGCAAGTCTCAGTTTCTTTGTTTTTATCTAATGATTTCTATCCGAAAGTCCCACACATAAAATCCTGACACAGCGTTTGGAAATTATAAATATCTGTAATTTTCAAACGGGTAATATCAAAGGAGGTAAAACAACAATATACAGTTATTTCATATGCAGATAATAATGTGAGAGTAGTTGAGACCACAATAAAAAAAGGTTCAGTAGAGAAAGCATATAAGCAGATAAATCGTATAGAAGTTGTTTTAAATCAATATATTGCTAAAGGAGCTATCCGTTGGCAATGGGAGTCGCGACCCATTAGTAACATGTAGACAAAATCAAAGAATGCTATCTAAATAGCGGAGTTTCTAAAGGAGGAAAACTTATGAAGACTTTAAAAAGAATGCTCGCAGTGATGCTCGCAGTAGTTATGATGATGGGACTTGGTGTAACATCAATGGCAGCAACACCATCTAAAGGGAAAATAACAGTTCCAGTTACTGTAGAGGTAGTAGGTTTACCATCAAGTTATACAGGTAATGTCAAAGAAGGAGTGTTGTATAGCGGAAATGTAACGTTGAATGCAATTACACAACCAACAGCAATGAATTTTATTGATGCAACAGGTTTAACAATTGGAAAGTCTACTAATGGAGATTATATTACATCTATTAATGGGCTGGGTAGCATTGATGTAGAATATACATCTAATTCTTATAAGGGATATTCTTGGATGATTGATATGAAAGCAGGTAATTCTGTGACAACACAGGGAACAAAACCTTCATGGGCTGCTGCAGCGCCAGAGGCAAATGCCTGGTTTGAATCTCCATTAGCAGCAACAAATGTAGCTATGTCAGGAAGTCAGTATTTTCCATATGATTATAGCAATCAGTCAGCAGGCGGTTTTACTACTAGTGTAGAAGGCATTTACGTAAAATATGTTTTGACAGAAACTACATGGTAGAAAGTAGACTAAGTTAGGAATAATGGGAGGAGTCAACAATTAGTTGACTTCTCTTGTTATATACGAGGAGGAAAAACATGGGAAAATCAAAAGTTTATTTAAACAGTAAAATTATACTTTTTATATTTGCCATATTGATTGCACTTGCTTGTTCAAAAAAACTTTCTGCAGCAGAAACTGCAACATTCGCAATTAGTAATGTAACTATCGGTCAAAAAGAAGCGACAGTTACTAAGAATACAAAAGATGATTCTGTCTATACTGCACAAGTTGACGAAAGAAGTATCGGTGATGGATATATAATAAGTGGAAAGACGGATGTCGATGCACAGATTTCTGCAACGGATTTTGAAGGAAAAGAATTTTCAGTAAAAAGAAATGGAACAGATTTTAATATTGAAAAAGAAGAAACGAAATCTTATAATATTAATGGAACATCTGTTTGCTATATAACAGTAAAAAAAGGAACTGTAAGCGAAAAATATAAAGTTCTTATTAGTGGTTTAAGTAATTGGGATAATATTAAAGAAACATATATTGCAGATACTACAAATGATGAAATAAACTATTTTGATAATGATACAGTAATACAGGGAAGTTCTTCAGCAGATACTTCTTATCGAGAAGTTACTGTGAAAGATCAGGTAAAACAATGTTCTGTTTTTCGGTGGACAAATCATAAGAAAACAGAATCATATTCAGCAAATGCAATGGAATGGCTTAGCAATGGAGAAAACTATGTGCGAATTAATGGAGAGAATTTCCAACGTTTTGAAAGTTCAGCTTCTTACTCTGATACCTTTCAAAGTCCTGTATTAAGTCTGAAAAAAGGTTTGAATATAATTGAAATGTATACAGCAGAATGGAATGTGTCTGCTCTTGATACTGCCTCTGAAACTATGCCAGAAGGACTGAAAAAGACTAATCTAAAAGGCTATTCTTGTGCGGTATACCTTGTATATTCCAATGGAACAGAAGCGGAAGTTAAAAAAGGTTCTGATACGGATATTAAGTATGTAGAGGCAACCCAGTTAGGTTCTGCAACTGTAAAATCTACTTCTTATGGAGTGAAGAATGATAATGGACAGTGGGCGATTGCGATACCTAAAAAGTTACCTTTGGATAAGATTATCTTAGGAATTGCTCCTGTAGATCCACAAGCAAAGATTGAATACATGGATACGCAGGCAATAAAAGGTGATCAGGTTGGTATGTATGCGGCAATAGCTGTTGGAGATAGTTTAGATAAAATTACGGTTAAAGTAACAGCTGCGAATGGAGCAATCAAAATATATACTATTTCTATTGTAAGAGCAAGTGCCGATTGTGACTTGAAACAGATTGAATTAAAAAATGCAATATTAAAAGATTATAAGACAAAAAAAGAAACAGGATTTTCATCAGAAAAGACGGTATATCTTTTACAGCCAACTGATGTAGAAAATGCAGAACTTATAATAAAAGAAATATCATCTGAGGCAGTGGCAAATATCAACAAGAAAGAAATACAGTCAGTGACTATTAATGTAGATGATTTTTTGGCAGAAGTAAAGATTACTGCACAAGATGGAATTAAATCAAAGAAATATTATTTTATTTATCAGAATAAAGATGGAAGCGTTCCAATGTTTAAAAATTCTTCTGAAAATGAAGAAGAAGTAAAGAAGGCAAAAGAACTTTTACAGCCATATTTAACACAGAAAGAGTCTGAACTTAAAAATATGTGGAAGAACTCCTGTTGGTCTGTATTTATGAATATGGCGGCAGATGTGAATGTAGATGGAGGATATGTTTATTCTCCTGAAAAAGAAAATTATACTCAGGCAACTGTTTATGCAAGACAGATTCTTCAGGTAGTAATGCTTGGATATAATCCATATGATTTTGGCGATTCTCATATGAATCTTGTAAAAGGTTTACTTTCTTTTAAAAATAAAGAAGGACTTTTTGGTGGTTATGCAAATAATGAATGGGCATTAATGGCATTGAAAGTTTGTGGAGAAGAGATTCCAGACACATTAGTAAATTATGTAAAGAATGTAGATTTATATAATTCTTATAGCGTAGATATGCGAGGATGGGCACTGGCTGAATTAAAAGGATTGATTCCAGATGAAGAATATATTGCGGGAATCATTGCTTTGAAGGATGCACAAACAGAAGACGGAACTTGGGGAAATATCAATACAACAGGGTGCGTTATTACAGGATTTATTGGTGCTGGTGTTAACACAGATTATTTGAAATATAATGGTAAAGACATATTAGATATTTGTAAGGAACAAAATTATGAAGATATCATAGCTAATGCTGTAAAAACAAATGATGGAGAAACTTTAAAAGATATTGTTATAGGATTAGGTGATGTTATATCTGGTTCTAATGTATGGCAAAGATATGATTTAGATGAAAGCAAATGGAAATCATTGGTTGAAAAGGCAGAAAAAATTAAGGATGATGCAACTATTGCTGAACTATTGACTGATGCTAAAAATATTGTAGCAGAAAAGAAGTATGAAGGTAATGGAAAAGTTTATCATACTCTTTATGCAAAAGTAGCTTCAAAAGACACATCATTAAGAAAACAAGTTAGATTTGAGGAGCCACAACAGATAATTGAACCAATAGAAGGAGAACATTATTACATAAGTTCGAGTGATTATATGGACAATCCAGAAGAAGCTCATGGATGGCATAGTGATATGGCAATTTTGGCAGGTCATAAAAATCTTACACCAGAGAACAAATTTGGAGCAGTGTGTTTAGTTGATTCTCCAGATGTTGATTATAGTAAATATACTTATAAAATTATGGGTGGAACGAACGCAAAAGCAGCTCTATTGGAGAATATGTATAAGGATAAAGTATATGCTCTTCTTTTGATAGAAAACAATGCTGTAATACAGGGAGATGATGTAGACAAAAAAACTGCAAATGCACTTATTGAATATGGACCAGTAAAAGTAGACAATGATTGGCCAGAATTGTTTTTGGGAAAAGATTCAAATAATCTTTCAGATAAAGAAAATATTTCACTAGATATAGATGCTAAAGAAATATTTGTTAAAGCAACGGATGATACAAGTGGCATATGCAAAATTCAATATTCATTAGAAAATGGAGAATGGACAACAGTTTATGATGCAGCAAAAAATGACAATATTGATGTAGATAATAAATGTGGATTGAGTGAAAAAAATATTAAAATACCAGTAGATGAAAAAGCTTCCGTGATGCATGTGAAAGTTATTGATGTGGCAGGAAATGAAACAATTAGTACTGTAAAAATTGTTAAAAAGTCACAATTTAGTATTGAACCTAAAACAATAATTGGAAACGATGCTGATTTTACATTAAACCTTAAATTGAATGGAAATACTATTGCATCTGTTATGAATGGAGAAGATACTTTAGAAGATACAAGCTATGAAGTTGATTCAGAAAAAGAAACTTTAACTTTAAAGAAAGAATATCTTGAAAAATTAAATGCAGGAGAATATTCAATTACAATTAAATTTAGCAATGACGGCAGGTTAATTGATAGTGATTTGAAAGCTGCATTAAATATTGATAGTCCAGATAATCAGGTTAAGAAGTTAACAGATATGGTTGAAGCATTAGGAGATATTACTTTAGACAAGGAGTCTAATGTAGAGGTAGTACAAACATTCTATAATAATATGTCTGAAGAATTGCAACTTAAGATTTCAGATGAGATAAAGAAAAAAATATCTGATGCATCAGATAAAATTTCTGGATTGAAAGAAGATAAAAGTAAGGCACAGAAATGGGAAGAAAAGGTTAAGGCTATTGGCAATGTAGATCTTTCTAAAGAAGAACTTATCAAAGAAGTAAGAAAGACCTATGAGTCATTAACAGATTCTCAGAAATCTTTTGTAACAAAAGAGGTATTAACAGTGTTACAAAATGCAGAAGTTGCGTTGCAAAAATTAAAAGAGGCAAACAACAATCAAAAGCCATCTAATGAAACAACTGTACAAAAACTGCAGATTCAGATTAAAAAGCAGACTACTACATCTATTACTTTAAAATGGAATAAAATTTCTGTTGCAGATGGATATCAACTCCGCAGATATGATAAGAGCAAGAAGAAATATGTTGTAGTAACAGATTTGAAAAAGAATCAGAACACGTATACTTTTAAGAAATTAAAAGGAAAGAAAGGTAAATCACTGGTAGATGGAACCGTTTATAAATTAAATCTGCGTTCTTATAGTATGGAAAATGGAAAGAGAATTTATAAACAATCAGAAGTTATTACTGCTGTAACTAGTCCGATGAAGACTTCTTTAAAAGTAGATGGAGTATCTCGCAATAAGATTAAAATATCTTGGAAAAAAATAAGACGAACAACAGGATATAAGATTTACGTAAAAGAAGGTAAAAAATCAAAATACAGACTTGTAAAGCAGGTAAATAAATCTAATAAAACAAAAATAGTTATTTCTGGTCTGAAAAAAGGAAAAACTTATTTTGTTAAGGTATATTCTTATAAAAAAGCAGCTAATTTAAATGTTTTGAGTAAAAAATCAAATGTTAAAAAAGTAAGAATAAAATAATAATACAGGACAGGAAGAGGGATTCTCTTCCTGTTTTGTGAAGAGGGAGGTGTGCGATGAAAAAGAAAAATACAGTGTTTTTTAAAATGATTTTATTAATGATGATAACAATATGTTGGTGGAAATCAGTAGTTATATCGAATGCTTCTGAAAAAATAGGAACGGTTACATTATCTATAGAAAAATTCACAATAGGTCAAGGATATTTGATTGAACCAACGCAGGTTGTTCTGCATGAAGGAGATACTTGTGCAAACTTGGTAAAAGATATTTTGAAGAATAATAATTATGAAATTGAGGCACCAACTACTTCAAATGGTTGGTATTTGTCAGGAATTAAAAATGCAGATAATGGAAAAACAAAAATACCAGATGTGATTAAAAATATGGATACGCAAGTAAATGGAGAGGATATTATTTATCCGCCAGATGATACAGCCAAGAATGTAGCATATCCAGATTTGAGTGAGTTTTCTTATCATAGGAATGCAGGATGGATGTATTCTGTAAATGGAGAGTTTCCTAATGTAGGAATGGCAGCGTGGATACCAAAAGATGGGGATGTAATCCGAGTACAATTTACAGTATATGGATTAGGAGCAGACTTAGGCAGTCAATATAAAGATGGTGGTGTAAGAGCTTTAAATATTGCAAACAAAGAAAAACTGACAAAAAAAGTAGCACAATTTAATGAACAAAAAGGAAAATGGCTTAATATATATAGTGCCTCTGATAGATATAACTATGCAATGGAAGTACTTGAAAAGTTGGATTCAAAGCAATGGAAAGTAGATGATGCTTTGGAGCAATTGGAACAGATTATGAATAAGAATAATTTTACCATAGTTCAAATGGAAGAAATAAATAAGGTAAAACAGAAAATTAACGCTATCGGTACAGTAGATTTATCTAAAGAATCTCAGATAGCAGAAGCAAGAAAGTCTTATAATGCATTAACCAGTGAACAAAAGGAACTTATTTCTGCAGATACATTAAAAGTATTAACTGATGCTGAGAAGAAAATTGTCAGTCTGAAAGCTGAAAAGAAAACCCAGGATGAGGCAAAGAAAAAGGCAGAAGAAGCGAAAAAGAAAGTTCAGCAGGAAGCCCTGAAAAAGAAATACACCCCATCTAAAACATCTATAAAATCCATTAAGAAGCTGAAAAAGAATCAGGCGAAGCTTACATGGAAGAAAGTAAAAAATGCAACTGGTTACGAAGTATACCAGTCCATGAAGAAAAACAGCGGCTATAAGAAAGTGAAGACAATTACCAAGAATAAGAAAGTGACTTATAAAGCCGGAAAGCTAAAGAAAAAGAAAACTTATTACTTCAAGATCCGCACTTATCGTAAAGCAGGAGGAACAACTTATTACGGTAAGTACTCAAATGTAAAGAAAATGAAGGTGAAATAATTGTAGGACAATTTCACCCGCTTAATTTCCTAAAATGAAGCAAATACACCCGTCTGGTTGGCATATTTTTTTAAAAGTCTATGTTATAATATGTACATGGCTTGCTTCTCAGGCTCACTTAGGGGACTCTCCTTATTTTCATTCTGAATTGCCAGCCATTTGATTTTAGAATGAAAACAAATATCTGGGCTGGAGAATGTAACAGTTTTATAAAAGTATTTGGCCTGTGCACATAATGCATGGGCCTTTCTTTTCTACGGAAAACTCTCAATTTCTCTTGGATATTTTGTAAAATGAGTGAAGGAGAGGGTAGAATGAACAAGATGTATCAAAGGTTAAAAAGGAAATGTATATCGCTTGTACTTTTTGCTCTGCTTGTGGCATTTATAGTTCCATACTATGCATATGCGGCAGATAATGGGGCCGAACCGGCCGCGGCAGCTTCTGCTGCAGAGAGTACAGGCGATTTTTCTATGTCAGAAAGTGAGACATCAGAAAGTGAGACATCAAAAAAGGAGGAGACGGAGTCTTCGGAAGAGGAGGAGCAGCAGACCAGGGAAGATGCAGATGCATCAACAAGTACAGAGGCAGATGTACAGGAAAGTACACAAGAGCAGACATTAACAAAAAAAGAGAGAAAGATTGTCCGTAAGAATTTGCAGCTTGGAAGAAGTTATGGTTTTTATGCTTGGGGTGCAGAGGAAGATGCGGCACAGGGACAGTCTGATGAATCAGGAGTGGCAATGCAGACGGAAGCAGAGGCGGAAGTCTTAAGTCCGGATATTGATACGGTTTTATCTAAGGTAAGAAGCTATATCTTAAGTAAAGATATGAAGCCGGATTACAGTAGTATATGGAATGTTATTGGTTTAAAAAGGAGTGGGCTGTATGTGCCGGAATCTTATATAAATCTTTTTTACAGTAATGTGATCGCATACTGTGAGAGTAAGGACTGGCAGATTACAAGAACAAAGTATTCGGATTATTCAAAGCTTATTCTTGCATTAACAGCGATTGGTGTTGATGCAAGAGATGTGATGGGACATAACCTGTTAGCGTATCTGTCAGATTATGAGAATGTAAGCAGACAGGGGAATAACGGCACGATTTGGGCTTTGATCGCGTTAAAGAGTAATCCGGCATATGAGATTCCAGAAGACCCTTCTGCAGTGCAGCAAAACTCAGAGGAGTTACTTGTTAAGAGGGTTGTAGGGATGCAGTGTCAGGATGGCGGATGGACATTGACGGGACCAACCGGAGATTCTGATATGACGGGAATGGCGATGCAGGCGCTGGCTTCTTATTATAATAAAGATGGATATGAGGATGTTACAGCGGCAATTGACAAGGGACTTGCATGGATAGAAAAGAATCAGCTTTCCAGTGGTGGTTTTGGCACGATGAAAACAGAAACTTCGGAAAGTGTGGCACAGATTATCACAGCTCTTTGCGGCGTGGGAATAGATTGTGGAGAAGATGCCCGTTTTATTAAGAATGGGAAATGGCCGATGACAGGATTATTCCAGTATTATATGCCAGAAGGGGGATTTATGCATGTAGCTGCTGGTGCCGGGAATAATGGTGGCGGTGCCGGTGGCATTATCGATGGAATGGCAACGGAACAGGGATTGTATGCAACAGTTGCTTACCGTAGATTTTTGGATGGAGAGACATTTCTTTATGATATGAGTGATGTGGCTATTTCGGCAGGAACGAAGCCGGTAGTCAGTCCGACGATTGATACGGGGAGTAATAGTGGAGGAAATTCTTCTTCAACGACAGCAAAAAAGACAGAAACAAAACCGGCAGCTTCTAAAGTAAAGGTAATAAAAGTGGGATTAAATTATAGTACGATTTATCTTACAAAAGGAAAGAGCAAGACGTTAAAAGCGACGGTTTCTCCGTCAAATGCCACGAATAAGTCAGTGAAATGGTCTTCTTCTAATAAAAAGATTGCAACGGTAAATGCAAAGGGAAAGGTGACAGGAAAGAAAGCAGGGACTGTGACAATTACTGTAAAGGCAACGGATGGAAGCGGAAAGAAGGCAGTCTGCAAGGTTGTTGTAACAGCTCCGGAAACAACAGATAAAAAGACTACAATAGCATCAACGGCGGCAACAAGCCAGACAAGGCAGATCACGACACCGGCAGCTTCAAGTACAGGAAGTTCCCGTACTTCTGTTCCTGCCACATCGGGAACGACGAAGAAGCTTTCTTCAGGAAGCGGTGAAACTACTACCGCAAAGAAAAAGAATACTGCAGCGGAGGCAACAACGGGTGGCTGGAGTTTTAGTGGAGATAATTATGTGCCGGAAACGAATAGTGCAGAAAGCGAGACGGATACAGCGCAGGAAGATACAGGGGTGCCTGATGAGGGAGATCGTTCTAAAGCAGATGGAATCCGTTCGGTGGCATTACCTGTAGCCGGAGGTGCTGCGGGACTTGTGGCAGTGGAAGCGTTGGGATTTGTTTTATATAAAAAGCGTCGTGGTATTGCAGGATTATTAAAGAAAGTGATGAAAGGTGGAAAAGCAGAGTAGAGACTTTTGTAGAGTACAGAAAAAGAAAAAGGAAGGTGTTACTATGAAAAGAAAAAGAGGACTGGTACATGTTATTTTGGCATTACTTATGAGTATGCTGCTGATTGTTTCAACGGGCTGTGGAAAGTCCGGGAGTGGAGACAGTTCTTCTGATAAAAAGACGGATAAGACAGAGACACTTGCAGATGTGAATACCATTCCGGAAGATGGGATTATTACAAAGGAACAGTTTAAGACGGTTGCCGGAGAAAATAAAAAGGTACAGTTTAAGGGGACAACAGATGATGGAATTACATATATCTGGACGTATGATTGTTCAAAGATTCAGAATCCGGCAGATCAGAATTTAAAGATTGATTTTTCAGAGAAAAATCTTGATGATTTAAAGAAGCAGGCAAACAATGCAAATGATGCATTGAAGATGACGATGTATGGGAAAGGGCTGATCTGTGTACCAGATTTAGAGGTACAGCTTCCGGAAGCGTGGCAGTCTAATTCTGCATATCTTGTAAAAGAGCAGTCTGGAAAGCTTGCAAGGATGAGCGATGTTGTGGTAACAGCACAGGTGAAGGAAGAGAATGCAAAGAAACAGGATAAAAAGACGCAGGATACAAAGACAGAAGAGGAAGATTCTTCGGACAAAACCGCAGAAAGTACAACACAGGCAAAGAAAGATACGAAGCCAAAAGAAGGAACGACATCTTTAAAAATGAGTGTTACTTCACTGGATGGAGATTGTTATATTATTGGAGGAATTACGGAGCAACAGAATAAAGGTGTGGCATCGGCGAATAAGGCGGAAAACGGAACAACGAATAGTGAAGCAGAAGGAAGTGATGAATCGGGGAATTCAGGAAGTGGAGATGTTTCTGATGGAGGTGCTTCTTCTTCTGGTTCTTCCGGCAAGCAGGATGTTGCAAACGATGAAGAAGTTTCAGGTTCTTCCCATACGTGTACGATTTCGATCAGCTGCGCGACGATTCTTAATAACATGAGTGATTTAAAAAGTGGCAAGGAAGAATTTGTTCCTTCTGATGGATGGATTCTGGCAGCTTCCGAGGTAGAATTTACGGAAGGAGAGTCTGTACATGACGTATTACAGCGTGTATGTAAAGATGCAGGAATCCAGATGGAGTCTTCTTTTACACCGGCTTATAATTCAGCTTATGTGGAAGGAATTAATAATCTGTATGAATTCGACTGCGGACAGCTTTCCGGATGGATGTATAACGTAAATGGCTGGTTTCCTAACTACGGATGCAGTAAGTATACGGTACAGGACGGTGATGTGATCAACTGGGTTTATACATGTAATCTTGGTAAGGATGTTGGAGATAATTCGATGTATTAAGGATGTATGAAATAGAGATTTGATATAATAAAGACTTGATATAATAAAGATTTAATGTAATAGAAATTTGATGTAATGGAGATTTGATTTAGATGAAAGATACATTTTCGACATATCATCCTGTTTTAAATATGCTGTATTTTTGCGGGACGATCGGGGTGACGATGTTTGTTGTTCATCCTGTGATTCTGGCAATTTCATTTATATGCGCTGTTGCGTATTCCGTTGTTTTAAAAGGATGGAAAAAGACAGTAAAGTTTAATCTGCTCTTCTCATTACCGATGATGATCATTGTTGCCCTGATCAATCCGATGTTTAATCATTATGGAGTAACGATTATAGGATATCTTCATAATGGAAATCCGTTTACATTAGAAAGTTGTGTGTACGGTCTTGTGATGGCAGTGATGTTGGTATGTACTCTTGTATGGTTTTCCTGCTACACAGTTGTTATGACATCAGATAAGTTTATTTATCTTTTTGGAAGGATCATCCCGGCACTTTCTTTAGTACTTTCCATGTGCCTTCGCTTTGTACCGAAGTTTATCAAAGAAGCATCTGTTATTTCTGATGGGCAAAAGTGTGTCGGGCGAAGTGTAGAGAATGGGAGCCTTATTAAGAGAGCAAAGCATGGGATTACGATTTTTTCGATTCTGGTTACCTGGTCTTTGGAGAATGCGATTGAAACATCGGATTCAATGAAGTGCCGGGGATATGGAGAGAAGGGCAGAACCGCCTTTTCCTTATATCATTTCGATAAAAGGGATTTTTTGTGCTTTATTTTTATGATTATTACATTCGGAGCAGCGATATGGGGCTTTTCAAAGGGGTATGCATTTTGTTCTTATAATCCTCGGATCGTTGTAAAGGGAGTACCCTTTACAGCAGGCAGCCTGCTTGTCTTTGCCGCTTTTTTATTGTTTAGTATCATGCCAGCAGCGATGGAGATTTTAGACCGAAGGATGTGGAAGGCGAGAAGAGGACAGGTAGAAAGTGCAGCACCGGCTGGGTACCGTTTGTGGGAAGTTGAATAGCCGTATATACAGGAGATAAAAAGCAAGTTTGGAGGTGCAGGGTGACAGCGAATGGTTTGTCAGAAAAGAAAAATAGTATATTAGAAATCAATGATTTGTGTTTTGCTTATCCAGAAGAAAAAAAGAGGGCGCTAAATCATGTTTCTTTGCATGTGGAGGACGGGGAATTCCTTGTTCTTTGCGGAAAGAGTGGATGCGGAAAGAGTACACTTCTGACACATTTAAAGACTCCCCTAACGCCGCATGGAAAGCGAAAAGGAGAGATTCTTTTTCAGGGAGTACCAATCGGGGAGATGAGTAACCGGGAGCAGAGTCAGAGGATTGGCTATGTATTACAGAATCCGGATAATCAGATTGTGACAGATAAAGTATGGCATGAGCTGGCATTTGGTTTGGAAAGCCTTGGATACAGTAACGCAGATATCCGTATCCGGGTAGCGGAAATGGCAAGTTATTTTGGGATTCAGGACTGGTTTTATAAAAATGTATCGGAACTCTCCGGAGGACAGAAACAGCTTTTGAATCTGGCATCTATCATGGCCATGCATCCGGATATGCTGATTCTTGATGAGCCGACCTCTCAGCTTGATCCGATTGCAGCTTCTGATTTTTTGGAAACAGTAAAGAAGATTAATCGTGATCTTGGAACGACAATTATTCTTACGGAACATCGTTTAGAGGAAGTATTTCCTTCTGCTGACAGGGTAGTGGTCATGGATGAAGGGCAGATTTTATGTGTTGGCACACCGCCGGAAATCGGAGAAGAATTAAAGAAACGCAATCATGAGATGTTTTTAGCTATGCCGGTGCCGATGCAGGTTTATGCCAAAGTAGAGTCAGAGCAGCCCTGCCCGATTACTGTTCGTGACGGGCGGAAGTGGCTGGACATAGTTTGCAAGAAAAAAGGAATTTCACCAGCAAATGCATCTTCTTCATATAGAAAAGAGAGTGATTCCCAAAAAGGAAAATCTTCTTTTTCTAAGATTACAGAAAAGATTAAAGAGAAAAAAGAAGATATCATCTTAGCGTGTGATGATCTGTGGTTCCGCTATGATAAAGAACTGCCGGATGTCGTAAAGGGACTAAGCTTTTCCTTAAAGAGAGGAGAATTCTTTGCGTTGCTTGGAGGAAATGGAACCGGGAAGTCAACAACCCTTTCACTTTTGAGCCGTTTGAGAAAGCCATATCGTGGAAAAGTACTTTTAGAAGGTAAGGATATCCGTCGTTACAGCGATAAAGAACTGTTCCGCAATTTTCTTGGAGTACTGCCGCAAAACCCGCAGTCTCTTTTTGTAAAGAAAAGTGTGGAATTAGAACTGTTTGAAATGGTAGGCGGTGTAAAAGAGAAAAAGGATGAAGAATATCAGCTTGCCATGGATAAAAAGGATGCGGTGGAAGGAATCATTAAAGTAACACATTTGGAAGAATTACTGCATCGTCATCCGTATGACTTAAGCGGGGGAGAGCAGCAGAGGCTTGCCCTGGCTAAGATTTTGTTATTGCGGCCAAAGCTTTTGTTGATGGATGAACCGACCAAAGGACTTGACAGCTATTTTAAAAAAGAATTTGCCGGAATACTGGCATTACTCAAAGAGCAGGGCGTAACTGTTTTTATGATTTCTCATGATATTGAGTTCTGCGCTTCTTATGCAGACCGATGTGGTTTATTTTTTGATGGAAATATTGTGGCATGTGGAATTCCGGGAGAATTCTTTGCCGGAAATAATTTTTATACAACAGCGGCAAACCGAATGGCTAGAAGGTATTTTCCTATGGCGGTTACCGGGGAGGACATTGTGGAATGTCTTAAAAAAGGAGTGTGAACAATGGCAGACTGGAAATCAAGTCAGGAGTTCTTGAAAGAATTTTACGCTTCTCCGATCGTGAATGAAGATACGATTTCTGCAAAGATAAAGCGTATCTTTTTACCAAAAAGCAGGAAAGTTTCTGCTTTAAAAGAATTAGCAGGAGATTTGTCAGGAGAAGGCAGGGCGGGAGATGTCATTTTAGATAATGATATGTTTGAGATGGATACCGAAATCTGGAAAAAACAGGAAAAACGCAAGCTTTCTGTTCGTACCAGAGTAAGCCTCTTTCTCTTGCTTGTAGCGATTCCCCTCACAATTGCTGTTGGATTTTATGTTATGGATGTTGCCGCCGTTGGCACAGTATTTGAAAAGATTTTTGGTCCAAGAAAGTATTATTTTATTAGCCTGGTAATCATTATATACTCGTTATTACCGTTTTTTATGGTATTTGAGGGACGAAAACCTCAGGTGAGAGAGCTAGTTGTTCTTGCAACAATGGTCGCACTGGCAACCGCCGGCCGGGCAGCATTTTTTATGATACCGAGCTTTAAGCCGATTATAGCAATCGTGATCATCAGTGCAATCGCATTTGGCGGCGAGGCAGGATTCTTAGTTGGTGCCATGACGATGGTAGTCAGCAATTTCTTATTTGGGCAGGGACCATGGACCCCATGGCAGATGTTTGCGATGGGTTTTATCGGATTTTTGTCAGGAATCCTTTACCGAATAGGACTGCTTCCGACCAAACGGCTCAGCCTTTGTATATATGGATTCCTTGTGACGGTGTTCATTTATGGAGGAATCATGAATCCAGCGGCTCTCTTTATGAGTGTGTATGATTTTACATGGGAAGGACTGCTTGCAATCTATATTTCAGGTATTCCGGTAGATCTTGTTCATGCCAGTTCTACATTTATTTTTCTGTGGATTGGAGCAAAGCCATTGTTGGAAAAGCTGCAGCGGATAAAAATAAAATATGATCTGATGAGATGAATAGCCGGGGCGTTTTTGAACTTCAGAAAGATTGCCAGAATGCAGGGGTATTTTTGAAATAAGTATAGATGATAAGTATGGATGATAAGTATAGATAAAATGTATTCTTAGAAAGATTCTGAGAGTATACGAGATTGAAGGGGGAAACTATGCAAAAAATACCAGAATGTCGTTCCATGAATTTTTCAATTTATGAAGGGATGCTAAATCGTTATAAAGATAGTGAAGATATTAGAAAGTCTTATGAGTCACGAGGATTAAATGGACTGGAAGTGATTCGGGCAGGCGAGTCAGATAAAGGAAAGATTCTGCCGGATATGGTGAATGGGGTACATCTGTATTTTCATATTTTCTGGATGGACTGGTGGAAGGGGAATTATGAACGCCTAGATCAGGAATTTGATTCAAGAGAGCAGTGGCTAGAATACTTTGGAGGAATGAGCAGGGAATCTTATCTGAACAGTTTGCGGGACGATCTTGCCTATGCAGAACAAGTTGGAGCAAAGTATGTAGTTTTCCATGTTTCAGAAGTAACACTCCGGGAGAGCTATATTTATAAATACCGCTATACAGATAAAGAAGTGATTGATGCAAGCTTAGAAGTCATCAATACCCTCCTTGATGAAAAAGAATATCCATTCGACTTTCTTGTAGAGAATCTCTGGTGGAGCGGGCTTACCTTGAAAAATGTCCGCCTTACCCGCCGGCTTATAGAAGGAATGCATACACAAAAAAAGGGAATCATGCTCGATACCGGGCATTATATGAATACAACAACACAGCTAAAGACTCCGGAAGATGCCGTAGCATATCTGAATAAAATGATAGACAAATACGAAAAAGCACAGATGCTCCACTGGTTCAAAGGAATGCACCTGCAGCTGTCACTTGGAGGGGATTATGTAAGAAAACAGCGAAAAGAATGGAGAGAACATCCGATAGACTTTGATAAGATTCCATTTTATGAACTATTTCGCCTTGCATATGACCATGCCTGTCATATTGATCTGCATCAGCCTTTTATCGGAGAAGGTGTCCGGGAATTCGTAGAGCGCGTAGCACCAAAGTATATCACACTGGAATATCAGCAAAACAGCCGGGAAGAATATGAACAATTCGTAGAAGCCCAAAGCAAAATTTTGAAATGGATTACGATTCATTAGGAGAAAACAGACGAAAAAAGAAACCATGCCATATCCCATCTACTCTGTAGTCGCTGTGTTTAAGATGCTCATTCGCATCTTAAACCCGCTCCGAAGCCGCATCTGGGATATGGCATGGTTTCTTTTTTCGTCTATACGAAATCTACAAAATTAGTAGTTATAATAATTCGGAATATCCATGTCCGTTTACAAGCGCATCGATTTTTTGTCCATTTTTGCAATATGGGCAGTCGTGTTTGCTATATGTATGATAGGAAGGAATATCATTTGGAGTAAACAGCGCATTAACAGGAAGATTACCATATTCAGAAAGCGTACTAAATATTGCTGAAATTCCCTGCAGTTTGCCACCATAGTACTCGATACATTCCCAGCTTCGGTTGATTGTGATTCCAGTTGTGACAGATGCCATTAAAATAATGATATTTCTATCTTTAATCATTGGCTGGATGTTTTTGCGGAAGAACATCTGACCATCTGAATCTATTTCTGGAGTAACAATATAGATAGATTTATGCTGGTTGTAAGAGAAGAATCCGCTCTCTGTAAGCTTTTCTGCTAAAAATGCACCAATTACTTCTGTTCCGTCAAGACATACGATGGTATCGACGACGGTATTATGTTTATAAAGTGGAACTAACGCTCTTGCAGCTTCTTCTGCATTAGACTGACGTACTTTTAATGTTGTCATATCTAAAAAGTAGTTGACATGAGAATGCTTTGTTGCGAAATGTCCCGGATAGGCAGAAAGATGTAGATTACAGGCTTTTGAACGAAATTGAATTTTGCGGTTTTCCATAAGATGTCCTCCTCCTTTATTGTGAAAGAATTGTTTATTTTGTTTATTATACCTTTTTTGTGTGAAAAAATAAAGGAGTATTTGTGCAAAATTACAGGCTTTTCTTGACAGTTTATAATTTCTTTCTGATTTTTTGAAAATACTTCGTGGTATGCATATACAGTTGTATAAAATGAAAGGGAGTGCTATTAGTTTGTGAAAAAAGTTTGACAAAAATAGTCCAAAATTGATTTTGGATACTATATCTTTGATTTAAAAAAGACAGGAGGAGAATATAAGCGAGAGAAGAAGAATGATGGAAATATGAGTGATATTATGAAGAAAAACGGAAGATATTTGATAGAATGAGAATATTTTATATAAAATGACGAAAAAATAGAAAAACCAACTAGCAATTGAATGTCAAAATGCGTTAAAAATATAACGAAATAAAAATAGATACATAAAACAAAAATAGAATTTTAAAGATAAAATAGAGAAAAACAGGAAAAATACACAAGCATTCATGAAAAAAACAGGAGATTCAGAAAGAAAATTGAAAGAATTGTTAAAAAATTTGCAAATAGGCAGAATGTTCATTTTGTTTAGTGGAATGGGCAAAATAAAATAAATGTTAAATAACTAACAGAAAATGGTTGCTAACATGATAATAATTTGTTATTATTACATAGAATGAAAGAGCAACAAGGTATACAATATAGCATTTTTATGGAGGAAAGAATATGGGTAATTCAAAGATGAATGCCAGAGAGCGTATTGACTATCTGTTTGATGACCACAGTTTTGTGGAAGTTGGCGGATATGTTTCTGCTCGTAATACCGATTATAATCTCGGTGCGAACAAGGTGGAAGGTGATGGTGTTATCACTGGCTATGGAGTAATTAATGACCGTATGGTTTATGTTTACAGTCAGGATGTTTCCGCACTGGGCGGTTCTGTCGGTGAGATGCATGCGAAGAAGATTTCTTCCCTTTATGATCTGGCGATGAAGACAGGGGCACCGATTATTGGAATGCTTGACTGTGCAGGACTTCGGTTACAGGAAGCGACAGATGCACTTCATGCTTTCGGAACTATTTTTAATAAACAGGCACAGGCATCCGGAATGATCCCACAGATTTCTGCAGTATTTGGAATGTGCGGAGGAGGAAGTGCCGTAATGTCCGCTATGTCTGATTTTACATTAATGGAGAAGGAGAACGGCAGTCTCTTTATCAACAGTCCGAATGCATTAGCAGGGAATGAAGAATCCCGTCAGAATACAGCAGGAGCGCAGTTCCAGTCTGAGCAGGCAGGTAATGTAGATTTTGTTTGTGAAACAGAGGAAGATCTTCTTGAACAGCTTCGAAATCTTGTTGATGTACTTCCTTCTGATTATGAAGCGGAAGATGCATACTTTGATAACGATGATGATTTAAACAGAATTATTCCTGAGTTGAATGATGCAGCTTATGATGCGGATGCTATTTTAAAGTCTGTTTCTGACAGCGGTATGTATATAGAGACAAAGGCAATGTATGCAAAAGAGATGGTAACCGCATTTATCCGTTTGAACGGTGAGACGGTAGGTGCGGTTGCAAACCAGCCAGTAGATGGTGAGTCCGTTTTAACAAGAAATGGTCTTGAAAAAGCAGAAAGATTTATTAAGTTCTGTGATGCATTTTCGATTCCTCTTCTTACTGTAACGAACGTGACAGGACTTCGTGCCAACGCACATGAAGAGAGAAAGCAGGCGCTCGCATTAGCAAAGTTTACGACAACACTTGCACAGGTTAGTGTACCTCGTATTAATCTCATTGCAGGCGAGGCTTATGGAACTGCAGCGGAAGTAATGAATTCTAAAGCTATCGGAGCTGACTTTGTTCTGGCATGGCCACAGGCATCTGTAGGAATGATGGATGCAGAACAGGCAGTTCGTATCATGTATGCAGAGGAAATCAATACAGATAAGAATAAGACAGCACTTATCGCAGAGAAAACTGCGGAATATGCAGAAGGACAGAGCAGTGCATTAGCAGCTGCAAAGAGAGGATATATAGATGACATCATCGAGCCGGACGCAACAAGAAAGCGTCTTATCGCTGCTTATGAAATGCTTTACGGAAAGAAAGTAACTCCAGTGACAAAGAAGCATACGGCAGTATAGTGAGGTGAGAGTATGAACGTATTTGAACAAGCCTTATTAAATACTTTGATGGGTATGGGAACTGTATTTGCAGTACTGATTTTCATTTCTTTACTGATTTCTCTTTTTGTATATATCCCATCTATTGAAAGAGCGTTAAAGAATCGTTCTTCTAAGAAAGAGAAAAAGGCTGCGCAGGAGGAAAGACCGGCTCCAAAGCGTCCGATTCTTGAAGAAGTTGTGGAAGAAGAGGAACTTGTGGATGATGGTGAACTTGTCGCAGTAATCACAGCGGCAATCATGGCAGCGAATGGAGGAGCAGCAGTCAGTGCAGATAAGTTGGTCGTTCGTTCAATCAAGAGAGTGAAGAGAAGATAGCAAAAATGTATTTTTGGAATCTTTTTATAAAGCCTTAAAAAGTCTTAAAAAGTCAGATATAGAAAGATTTTAAAAGTACATAAAATCATTCAGGAGGATTTACAATGAAAAATTATAGAATTACAGTTAATGGTGTTGCTTATGATGTAGCAGTAGAAGAATTAGGTGCAGGAGAAGCAAGTGCAGCGCCGGTAAGTACACCAGCAGCCGCTCCGGCTCCAGCTAAGAAAGCTGCTCCAAAGACTTCCGGAAGTGCCGGTGCCGTAAAGATTACAGCACCAATGCCAGGTAAGATCGTAGCAGTAAAGGCACAGGCAGGTGCTTCTGTAAAGAAGGGCGACGCTGTTCTTGTATTAGAGGCTATGAAGATGGAGAATGAAATCTGTGCAGCACAGGATGGTGTTATCGCAAGTGTGGAAGTAGCAGTTGGAGATATGGTAGAAGGCGGAGATGTACTGGCTACAATGAACTAGAGCATATTTGCAAAATAAAACGGAGGAAGATTTATGAGTTATGTTGTAGAGACAATGACGAATCTCGCAGCACAGACCGGATTTGCATTCTTAAAGCCAGGTAACTTCATTATGATACTGGTTGCTTTAGTCTTCTTATATCTGGCCATCGCCAAAGGATATGAGCCACTTTTGTTAGTGCCGATTTCTTTTGGTATGCTGCTGGTTAACTTATATCCGTCCATTATGGAAGAAGGCGGATTATTACATTATTTTTACTTATTAGATGAATGGAGTATTCTCCCTTCACTGATTTTCTTAGGAGTTGGAGCACTAACAGACTTCGGTCCGCTGATTGCCAATCCAGCAAGTTTTCTGCTTGGTGCGGCGGCGCAGTTTGGTATTTACAGCGCGTATTTCCTTGCAATGCTTATGGGATTTAACGGAAAGGCAGCAGCAGCGATTTCCATTATCGGTGGAGCGGATGGTCCGACCTCTATCTTCCTTGCCGGAAAGCTTGGACAGACAGACTTAATGGGCCCGATCGCAGTAGCGGCATATTCTTATATGTCACTTGTTCCGATTATTCAGCCACCGATCATGAAGCTTCTTACAACAGAAAAAGAACGTCAGATCAAGATGGAACAGTTAAGAACGGTCACAAAGACAGAGAAGATTATGTTCCCAATCGTCGTAACAGTTGTTGTATGTCTGATCCTTCCTACAACAGCACCATTAGTTGGTATGCTGATGCTTGGTAATCTTTTCAGAGAATCTGGTGTAGTAAAACAGCTTTCAGAGACAGCATCTAACGCTCTTATGTATATTGTAGTTATTATTCTTGGTACATCCGTTGGTGCGACAACAAGTGCAGAAGCGTTTTTAAATGTCAACACAATCAAAATCGTAGTATTAGGTCTTGTAGCTTTTGCAGTTGGTACAGCAGCCGGTGTTCTTTTCGGAAAGCTTATGTGTAAGGTTACCGGAGGAAAGGTAAATCCACTGATCGGTTCTGCCGGAGTATCTGCCGTTCCTATGGCAGCTCGTGTATCCCAGAAGGTTGGAGCGGATGCCGATCCATCGAACTTCCTGCTGATGCATGCGATGGGACCAAATGTTGCCGGAGTTATCGGTACGGCTGTAGCAGCCGGAACCTTTATGGCGATTTTTGGTGTATAAATAATCGTTAGATTTGATGATGAGTTTATAAGAGTAATTCATTACGTGATTTGAAATAAAAGAGGAGAAATTATGGCTGAAATTAAGAAAAAACCAGTTAAAATCGTTGAAACTGTTCTCCGTGACGCACATCAGTCTCTGATTGCTACAAGAATGACAACAGAGGAGATGCTGCCAATCGTAGATAAGATGGATCAGGTTGGTTATCATGCAGTAGAATGCTGGGGAGGCGCAACATTTGATGCCTGCCTGCGTTTCTTAAAGGAAGACCCATGGGAGAGACTTCGTAAATTAAGAAACGGCTTCAAAAATACAAAGTTACAGATGTTATTCCGCGGACAGAACATTTTAGGGTATAAGCCATATCCGGATGATGTTGTAGAATATTTCGTACAGAAGTCTATCGCAAACGGAATTGATGTTATCCGTATCTTTGACTGTTTAAATGACCTTAGAAACTTACAGACAGCGGTAAATGCAACAAAGAAAGAGGGAGGACACGCACAGATTGCCCTTTCTTATACAATTGGTGATGCCTATACATTAGATTATTGGAAAAAGACAGCGAAAAATATCGAAGAAATGGGTGCAGATTCCCTTTGTATCAAAGATATGGCAGGACTTTTAGTGCCGAATGAAGCAACTCACCTTGTAACTGCATTAAAGCAGGCAACAAACATTCCTATCGAACTTCATACACACTATACAAGTGGTGTCGGTGGAATGACTTACTTAAAAGCAGTAGAAGCAGGAGTCGATATCATTGATACAGCCATGTCTCCATTTGCAATGGGAACAAGCCAGCCGGCAACAGAAGTTATGGCTGAAACATTCCGCGGTACAGAATTTGATACAGGATTTGACCAGAAGCTTTTAGGCGAGATTGCAGACTATTTCCGCCCAATACGTGAGAAATATCTGGCAAATGGTTTAATGAGTCCAAAGGTACTTGGCGTAAATATCAAGACGTTAATGTATCAGGTACCGGGAGGAATGCTTTCTAATCTCGTATCTCAGTTAGAGCAGCAGGGCGCATCTGATAAGTTCTATGAGGTATTAGAGGAAGTGCCAAAGGTACGTAAAGACTTCGGTGAACCACCATTAGTTACACCGTCCAGTCAGATTGTCGGAACACAGGCTGTATTAAATGTACTTACCGGAGAGCGTTATAAAATGATTACAAACGAGTCAAAAGCCCTTCTTCGTGGAGAATACGGCCAGACCGTAAAACCAATGAATAAAGAAGTACAGAAAAAGGCAATCGGCGATGAAAAGCCAATTACCTGCCGTCCAGCCGACCTTCTTGAACCGGAATTATCTAAGATCGAGGCAGAGATGAGCCAGTGGAAAAAACAGGACGAAGATATACTTACTTATGCATTGTTCCCACAGGTAGCAACCGAATTCTTTAAATACAGAGCGGCACAGGAGAATAAGATTGATCCTGCAAAAGCCGATGTAAAGAATGGAGCATATCCGGTATAAAGGTTTCATTTATTAAAGAGACAACCCCCCCCGAAAGGGAAAGTAATAGCAGATGTGAAGATAATCGCGGCGTAGAAAGCTACATCTCGTAAGGAGATGTAACTTTTACTTGCTCCGACATCACATCTGCTATTGCTTTTCCTTCCGGGGGTCTATTTTTTGATAAATTGATGGTGGAGATGCGAGGATGATCGCTTGCTTCAGAGATGATGTGTTGTATAGAAAACGAAAAGGAGTATGATTGTTCAGTGAGATTGGATTTTACTTAAAAGGGCTTCCTGGAGAACCTGGGAGAAGTTAATGTTCTGTTTTATGGCAGCGTCATTGAGCCAGGAAGGAATTGTGAGATTCTTACGGACAGACTTTGTAAAGTGAGATTTGGCGTATTCGGCGACATCTACAGTAACGATATTTACAAAGGCTTCGTCAGAAGTTACGTCAAGTTCCTGCATGACTTTGTCAATATTGATATCGTTAAGTGAGGATGCAGGAGAAATATGTTCACCATCAAGGTTAGCAGAATATAAAAAACCTGCCAGACAGTCAACTGCCATAGAAAAAGCATCATCAAGCGTATCCCCACATGTAGCGATGTCAAGATCGGGAAAAATAATAGAATATCCGGAGTCTTCTTTGATGAAACAAGCTGGATAAGCAGACAACATAATAAATACCTCCTTAAATTTGGAAAACGGATGAAACTATTTTAATCCGGCCTGCTTTAAAATAGAATTTTCGGTCCCTTTCGGTATGTCTTTACAATGAAAAGGAATTGTAACTTTGCCGGATTTTGATGGGTGGATATAGTGGCGGTGGGAACCGACCTGCGCCTGAAATATCCAGCCATCAGCAAGGATAATTTTTTCCATTTCTCGTGGCTTTTTTGGTATAAATCCGTACCTCCCTGCAATATTATAATAATATGTTATGCGTACTAAGTCAATGTGTATGAAAATAAATCTAATTTAGTTCTGACAGTATGAAATATACCATATATGGGAAAATATAGAAAGAAAAAATCTTAAAGATGTGTTTGATAATAAGTAGCATTATCCAAAGAGATTAATCCTCTACAAATTCCATTGAAAAAAGGTTCACCTTTTTCCTATTTTTTGTAGTCCATAGCAATAACCCATGATAAAATAAAGACACTATACGAGAGGAGAAAGAAAAATATGAAGAAAAGAAAGATTTGGCATCGAATATTACCATTTGTATTAACGGTAGCGATGCTCGCAGGTTTTTGCCCGCAGGGGATAAATTTTAAGGATATGCAGTTGACTGTGCCGGAAGTGAAAGCAGCGACAACGCTTAAAAATCCACAACTTGTTCCAGATGATTCTATGTTTGCTAAACAGAAAGTTACTTGGGATTGTATTTATTTTGGAAGTTATCCGCAAAGTGAGATTACATATGCAGATGGAAATATTTACAATCAGTTAAGAAGTGCTTCTGAAAGTCAGTGGAATAGTAATAATGATATTGAGATAGGAGGAATAAAATATCGCCGATTAAAGGGAGAAGATACATTATTTCATATGAGTGGAAGTACGTCTTGTTATGATTGGAAAGACGACTATACTACATATCATTATTTTAAATATGAACCGATTAAGTGGCGGGTGTTGAATAAGAATGGAAATGATTTATTTCTACTTGCTGATGTTGCCTTAGATACCCAGCAATATGATACTGAGGGATGGCTGATTTTAAGATGGGAAAATAGTACAGTGCGAAGCTGGCTAAATGGATATGATGCATCAAAAAATAAAATGGAAAAAGATTACACGTCAAAGAATTTTATTCATTCAGCGTTTTCGAAAGCTGAGCAGACGGCAATTAAGACTACAAATCTAGTAACGAATGAGTTTGGTGATGAATATAATACAAAGGATCAAATCTTTTTACTATCAAAATCTGATGTGTATGATACGGAAGAGGCGCAGAATAATGGATTTTTGAAAGAACGGGATGCATATGATGAGGCAAGAAGAAGTTATTGCAGTACCTACGCTTATGCGATGGGGGCATATAGAACTAAGAGTTATTACTCAGATGAAAATATAAACTGGTGGCTTCGTTCCCCGGGACGTCAGGGCAATATGAGAATGGGAGTAGACCAGCAGGGGGCGGTTTATGATCGGGGGAATGGCGCGACATCAAGAGATACAAGTATTCGTCCAGCCATGCATCTAAATCTTTCTTCAGTAGATGTTACAAAACTTTATGCAGGAACCGTATGCTCTGATGGCACAGTAAGCGAGGGAAAAGAAGAGACAGACAATATAGCAAGCCCTCTACAAAAATCCGGTGAATTTAAGTTTGAAACAAGTTTACATAAGATTGTTAATACATCAGGAGGAGATAAGAAAACAGCAAAATATACCTATGATTACGATGAAAACTGGTTCTTTACTCCAAGTACGACTTATCAGCATGGGCTTACAAAGATGTCGATTCGTGCGGCAATGGCCGGATATGGGGTGATGGATGATCCACATTCTATAGACACGAATATAAAGTATCTGATGGCCGGGACTGATAAGAATTCGTTAGAATTTACGAATTATGAAAGTTCTTATCCCGATCCTAAAACAAATACGATTGGCTATGCGATTAGCAGTAAAAATATTAAAAACGGTGCTGGTAAAACATGCTCTCTTCTTATGGTTACAGTTCGCGGCGGCGGATATATGGATGAATGGGGAGGAAACTTTGATCTTGGAACAAAAGATGAACATCAAGGTTTTAATGAGGCAGCTCTGCAGGTTAGAGATGGCATTAAAAAGTATGTAGAAAAATATAAAGACAAGCTGCCATATGAATTAAAAGTATGGATTTCCGGCTATAGCAGAGGAGCGGCTACAACAAACCTTGTAGCCAAAATGTTAGATGATGGAGAGGTAGAAGGTCTTACAAGAGATAATATCTATGCTTTTTGTTTTGAATGTCCGCAGAACACGACAAGACCGGAAACTTATGTAAAAGGTGATAAGTATAAAAATATAGTGAGTGTAGTTAATCCAATTGATATTGTGACAAAAGTAGCAATGAGTAAATTTGGATTTCGAAGATATGGAACCGTTTATCAGTTGCCAAATGTAAGAGCATCTTCTGGCTATGCGGTTGCAAAACTCAGAATGATGGCACAATATAAAATGCTCATTCAGTATAATGGTATATCACCTGGAGCAGTTTGGGATAACATAATAGATACAGATGTAATTGGTAAAGATCCGACAGTGACATCAGATACAGCGACAATGCATATGACTTGGGAAGGGATAGCTCAAGCTTCTATGATGGATAATCTGATGAATGATTTATGTGATGTTGCAGGGAATAGAGACAATTATTATATGAGGCTACAGGCAAATATGATTAGTGGAATGGCAGGAGTATTAGGAAAGAACAGTGGATTGGATACCGGAGCCCTTGCAGTGACAATTGCAAGAGTGATACCGGGACTTGCTACAAAACATCCACTTGATACTGCATATTTGCTAACACATTTGGAACCTGTTGGACGAGCACATTATGCGGAATTATGTCTTTCATGGCTTGATTCGATTTCTGGAGATGCCATCGCACAAAGCTCAAAAACAAAGTATAAAAAAATTGCTGTAAACTGTCCAATTGATGTGACGGTATATGATGCAGATAATAATAGTGTGGCAGAGATTAAGAATGATAAAGTTACAGACAATGAAGAGAGATTAGAAGCATACATTGATGAAAATGGTCAAAAAATCGTATGTATCCCTGAAGATGCTAACTACAAAGTGGATTTAAAAGCAACAGACAACGGAACAATGACATATACCGTTATGAATCAGAATCTGGAAACTAATGAATGTAGCCAGGTAAAAAGTTATGTTGATATTCCGATAAAAAAAGGAGAAGTTTACCAGAGTACATTTGAAACAGATACAGAAAGTTCTACAGAAACGCTTGAGAATGTCAGCGGAGATGAAGTACAGCCTTCGATAAAAAAAGGTGCTTCAGAAGATATTAAAAAACAGGTAAATGTTACTGCACAGTCAGGTGGAAGTGTTACAGGTGGCGGAAGCTATACGATCAGCGAATATGCAAAGGTAACTGCAGAGCCAGAAACTAATTATACATTTGCAGGATGGTATGAAAACAATATTCTGATTTCAAAAGAAAAAGAATACCGCTTCTGCGTTCAGAATAACAGAAACCTGTCAGCACATTTTTCAAAAAATGCAAATCAAGGAACCCAGAAACCGTCCAGCAATACAACAAAACCATCTGGTAACACAACAAAAGCTCCATCTATAAAACCTTTTAAAGCAACCGGCAAGCCAAAACAGATTGCCGCAGGCAAAAAAGTGAACTTAAAGGCGGAAATTGGATTGCCAGACAGTATAACAAAACAGTTAATCTGGAAGTCAAGCAATACAAAGGTAGCAATCGTTAATGCAAATGGTGTTGTAACAGTGAAAAAGAAAACCGGAGGAAAGAAAGTTACAATAACAGCATCAAACGATAAGATAAAGGTTTCCGCATCCTGGAAAGTAACTTCCATGAAAGGAATCGTAAAGAAAGTAAAAATTACAGGAACTAAAACTGTTAAAGCAGGAAAAAGCCTGAAATTAAAAGCGAACGTAACCGCTACCAAGAAAGCGAATAAAAAGTTACAGTGGACATCCTCCAACACAAAATATGCCACTGTTAATGCTAAAGGCGTAGTCAAAACTAAAAAGACCGCCAAAAGAAAGGCCATAAAAATTACCGCTATGGCAACTGATGGAAGTGGAAAAAAAGCAACCTTTAAAATCAAGGTAAAGTAATTATAATATCAAGGTTTTCTTGAATTTTTGATCACATCTTCTCTAACAGCCAGTAAAATGACTTTGGAGGGCCAACAAACAGAAAATGAAAAAGGATACTCCCCTCAAGATGTAATATCGGAGTGAGTGAAAATGCGACTGAGCATTTTGCTCGAACGACTATCTTTACAGCTTGAGGGGAGTATCCTTTTTCATTTTCGTCTGTTTATCCGCAAAATCCATTTTACTTCTCTCTCATTTTATGTTATGTTTATATACGATTATGCCATTTTTTATGGCTGCTTTTTTGAGTATAGAGAATGGAACGAAAAAACAATAAGACATAATATATTTTTTGAAGGAGTTGTAAACGAGAATGTCAGAGATTTATTTTGACAATGGAGCGACCACAAGAGCGCTGCCGCAGGTGCGTGAGATTATGGATGAAGTACTTGAGAAAGAGTATGGGAATCCTTCTTCTATGCATATGAAAGGATTTGATGCAGAGAAGTATGTCAATCATGCGAAAGAGATTATTGCAAAGAGCCTGAAAGTTGATCCAAAAGAGATTTATTTTACTTCTGGTGGTACAGAGGCGAATAATCTTGCATTGATCGGTACTGCATTTGCAAATAAAAGAGAGAGAAAGCACATTATTACAAGCTGTATTGAACATGCTTCTGTATATAATCCATTATCTTTTTTGGAAGATGAGGGATTTGAAGTGACCTATCTTCCTGTCGATGAACATGGAATCGTAGATTTAGAGGCATTAAAGAAGGCGCTTCGTAAAGATACATTGATGGTTTCTATTATGTGCGTGAATAATGAGATTGGTGCCATCGAACCGGTTGAGGAGATTGGAAAGATTGTAAAGTCTTTTGATCCAAAGATTTTATTCCATACCGATTGTATTCAGGCATATGGTAAGTTGAATTGTTACCCTAAGAAATGGAAAGCAGATATGATTTCTGTAAGTGGACATAAGATTCATGGCCCAAAGGGAATCGGATTTATTTATATTAAGAATGGAACAAAGATAAAGCCGATCATCTGGGGTGGAAATCAACAGAAGGGAATGCGTTCCGGAACAGAAAATGTACCGGGAATTGCAGGGCTTGGTAAGGCGGCAGAGTTGATTTATGAGAATCATGAGGAAAAGATCGCACATATCAGAGAGATAAAGGAGCATTTTATAAAAAGAGTGATGGAAGAGATTCCAGATGTGAAGGATAATTCCGGAGATGCTCCGCATGTGGCGAGTATCAGCTTTTTAGGAGTAAGAAGTGAAGTGCTTCTTCACGCATTAGAAGAACGTGAGATTTATGTATCAGCAGGTTCTGCCTGTTCATCTAATAAACCGGAAGTCAGCGGTACTTTGAAGGGCATTGGTCTTACAAAGGAATACTATGAATCGACGCTTCGTTTTTCATTCTCTATTTTTAATACAGTAGAAGAAGCAGATATTTGTGTGGAGGCATTAAAGGAGTTATTACCGATGCTTCGGAGATTTACAAGACGATAAAACAATTAGAACATAATGTACTCTCGGAATCTTTTTGTGATTCATTTTGTGACAAGAAAGACTACGATAGTACATCATATAAAAAAGGAGATATTTATGGAATTTAAAGCATTTTTGATTAAATATGCGGAAATAGGAATCAAGGGAAATAACCGCCGCTTTTTTGAAGATGCCCTTGTTCGTCAGATGAAGTATGCATTAAAACCGGTTGGAGAGTTTTCTATCCGAAAAGAATCCGGACGTATTTTTGTACATGCATTAGAAGAATATGATTTTGATGAGGCAGTGGAAAGTTTAAGCCATGTATTTGGTATTGCAGGAATCTGTCCGATCGTAGTGGAAGAAGATAAAGATTTTGAAAAGATTGCAGAAGTAGTAGAAAAATATGTTGATGAAGATTATGCAGATAAGCATTTTTCTTTTAAAGTACATGTAAGAAGAGCAGATAAAAAGTATCCGATTCCTTCTATGGAAGCGGCAGCCCGTCTTGGAGAGAGATTGTTAGAGAAGTTTGAGGACTTGAGTGTTGATGTACACAATCCGGATGTTATGCTTACAGTGGAGATTCGTGATAAGGTATATATTTATTCCAGAGAAATCGCGGGACCGGGTGGAATGCCGGTTGGTACAAACGGAAGAGCAATGCTTCTTCTTTCCGGTGGTATCGATAGCCCGGTAGCTGGTTACATGATTTCCAAGCGGGGTGTAAGCATTGACGCAACTTACTTCCATGCGCCTCCTTATACAAGTGAGAGAGCGAAGCAGAAGGTTGTAGATTTAGCGAAAGAAATCGCAAAGTATACAGGACCGATCACTCTGCATGTCGTTAACTTTACAGATATTCAGATGGCGATTTATGAGAAGTGTCCACATGATGAACTTACGATCATTATGCGTCGTTATATGATGAAGATTGCAGAACATTTTGCTAATCAGGATAACTGTCTTTCTCTTGTTACAGGAGAAAGTATCGGACAGGTTGCCAGTCAGACGATGCACAGTCTGTATGTAACGAATGAAGTTTGTCAGATGCCGGTATTCCGTCCATGTATCGGACTTGATAAAAATGAAATCGTAAAAGTGGCAGAAAAGATTGGAACATATGAGACATCTATTCTTCCGTATGAAGATTGCTGCACGATCTTTGTAGCAAAACATCCGGTTACCAAGCCGAGATTAGATGTGATCAAACGTTCTGAGAGAAATCTTGATGACTGTATTGATGAATTGATGAAAACAGCGATCGAGACAACAGAAGAGATTAAGATTCATGCACATTAATTGAAAAATGTATTAAAAAAACCGGGGAAAATAAAGTATTTTCCTCGGTTGATTTCATACATTATGTAACTGTGCAATAGAATTATTCAGTTACTAAATATGGCTGTAACTGTTCCATGATCTCATCGAGATTATCAGCGTTATGGATATTCAGATCAATAGGTTTAGAAATATCTAAACTGAAAATTCCCATGATAGATTTTGCATCAATAACGTAACGACCGGAAACTAAATCAAATTCTGCATCAAAGCGATTGATAACATTAACAAATGTTTTTACCTTGTCGATGGAATTTAAAGAGATTTTAATCGTTTTCATGTATACGTTCCTCCTTAAAATGTCTATATATTTTTAATAATATAGTACCTTTTTAGTGTAAAAAAGTCAATAGACTTAAGGAGAATTTGGAAAATATTATCTAATAATAAAGGGTAATTTATTGTCCTTCCTTTCTGTTGATTTTTTTATATCAGATGTGAGATGACTCCTACCTCTGTAGGTGGCGAGCATTCTTGAAATGTTTATATGATAAAGAAGGTAACGTGTGAAAATAAAATGATAAAAGGTTCCGAGAGTATATTAGAGCAGAAAAGGAGAAACGGAAAAAGGAGATTTTATATTATGAGCAAAAGAAGAGCGGCATTTCTTACACTGGGCTGTAAGGTAAATCAGTATGAGACTGATGCGATGGAAGAAATTCTTGAAAAGAATGGATATGATATTGTCAGTTTTAAAGAGACAGCGGATGTCTATATTATAAATACTTGTTCTGTTACTAATATGGCAGACAGAAAGAGCCGTCAGATGATCCACCGGGCCAAGAAGAATAATCCGGATGCAGTGATCGTGGCGGCAGGATGTTATGTACAGGCTGCAGAAAAAGAAATGGCGGAGAAAAATATGGCAGATATCCTTGTCGGTAATAATAAAAAGAAGGATATTGCACAGATCCTTGAGGAATATTTTGCAGTAAAAGAAGAAGAACAGAAGGTTCCGTTAGTTTCTGAAGTAATTGATATTAACCATACAAAAGAATATGAAGATTTGACAATTCATAAAGTAAATGAGCATACACGAGCATATATTAAAATACAGGATGGATGTAATCAGTTTTGCTCTTATTGCATCATTCCTTATACAAGAGGAAGAATCCGCAGTAAAAACCCCGAAGAAGTTATTGAAGAGGTAAAGAATCTGGCAGCACAGGGATATAAGGAAATCGTGCTTACCGGAATTCATTTAAGTTCTTATGGTAAAGATCTGGGGGATATAACGCTTCTTGATGTGATTCAGAGAATACAGCAGATAGAGGATATTGAAAGGATTCGTCTTGGTTCTTTAGAACCACGAATTATTACAGAACAATTTGTAAAGGAATTAAGAGCGTGTGATAAAGTCTGTCCACACTTCCATCTTTCTTTACAGAGCGGTTGTGATGAAACGTTAAAGCGTATGAATCGTAAATATACAACGGAGGAATATGAGACGGCCTTAAATGTTCTTAGAACATATTACGAGCATCCAGCGCTGACTACTGATGTTATCGCCGGTTTTGTCGGGGAGACAGAAGAGGAGTTTGAAAAAACAAGAGCATATCTTGAAAAGATTAATCTTTACGAAATGCATATTTTCAAGTATTCTGTAAGAGAGGGAACAAGAGCGCAGAAGATGTCCGGTCATGTGCCGGAGCAGGTAAAGACAGAGCGTTCCGATATACTTCTTGCGATGGCAAAGCGTCATAAATCGGAATTTGAAAAGTGGTATGTTGGAAGAAAAGAAAAAGTACTTTTAGAAGAAATCATAGAGAAGAATGGTAAAAAATATTTCCAGGGATATACTGCTCATTATGTGAAAGTTGCGGTAGAATTGTCGGAAAATGATACAAAATTAAGACAAAATGAAGTAATTGTAGTAGATATTCAAGGATTTATTGATGAAAATTTACTGTACGGAAAAGTTTCGATTGAATTTTAATGTCACTCATAGTAAAATATTTATTGATTGTAAATCTGCTAGAAGGAGGTAGACATGGGTAGAAATAATACACAGTTTTTTCATGTGGTTAAAGAACAGGAATACGATGTGGCATCTATTTTGAAAGATGTGTACGAAGCATTAACGGAAAAAGGATATAATCCTGTGAATCAGATCGTAGGTTATATTATGTCTGGAGATCCGACGTATATTACCAGTCATAAGAATGCAAGAAGCCTGATTATGAAGGTGGAACGTGATGAGATTCTTGAAGTTTTATTCGAAAATTATATTGATACTCAGTTGAAGTAATTATGAAAGAAAGATGGATGGGTCTTGATTACGGGACAAAGACAGTAGGCGTGGCAGTCAGTGATGCTTTGGGTATTACTGCGCAGGGAGTGGAGACGATCACAAGAAAGTCGAACAAGAAGCTGCGCCAGACCCTGGCAAGAATCGAAGCATTGGCAGAAGAATACGAAGTGAGCAGAATTGTGCTTGGATTGCCAAAGAATATGAATAATACGCTGGGAGAAAGAGCAGAAGAAACGAAAGAGTTTCAGGAGATGCTGCAGCGAAGAACCGGATTGGAAGTAGTCTTATGGGATGAAAGACTGACTACGATGGAGTCTGAAAGAATTTTACAGGAGGGAGGAGTGCGTCGTGAGAACAGGAAAGAACGTATTGACTGGATGGCGGCGACTCTGATCCTGCAAAGTTATATGGATGCATATCCAATTCCGGAAAAGTAAGCAAAGAACGGACGTAAGTACGGAAGAAAGAGGTTTTATATGAATGATTATGCAAGCATTCCATTTGTGACCGAAGACGGAGAAGAAGTGGAATTCTATGTCCTTGAACAGACAACCCTTAATGGGTTTCACTATCTGTTGGTAGAAGACGGAAGTGCAGATCAGGAAGAAGAGGATGTTGTTGTCTATATTATGAAGGGAGCCGCTGGCTCAGAGGACGAAGAAGAGATGGCAGCCTATGAGATGGTTGAAGATGAGGAGGAACTGATATCAGTATCAAAAGTATTTGAACAGCTGATGGAGGATACTGATTTTGAAGTAGAGTAGCAGGCAGACGTTTGTGTGAGGATAAAACGGCGGATACTTTTGCAGAAAGGAATTGTCCGTTTTATTCTATGCAGCCGTACTTTCTGCTATGGACAAGTGAATAGTAGAACGGAGGTTATAATTTGAAAACAACAGGAAATCAATCAGTAAAGATAATACCTCTCGGCGGATTAGAGCAGATCGGTATGAATATTACTGCGTTTGAATATGAAGACAGTATTATTGTAGTAGACTGTGGTCTGGCTTTTCCGGACGATGAGATGTTGGGAATCGATTTAGTTATACCAGATATTACCTATTTGAAAGAGAATGCATCTAAGGTAAAGGGACTTGTAATTACCCATGGACACGAAGATCATATCGGTGCGATTCCCTATGCTCTTAAAGAACTGAATATGCCTATTTATGCGACAAAGCTTACAATGGGACTTATTGAGAATAAGTTAAAAGAGCATAATCTTTTAAGAACAACCAGAAGAAAGGTCATTAAACATGGCCAGTCTATTAATCTGGGAAGATTTCGTATAGAATTTATCAAAACGAACCACAGTATCAGTGATGCGGCAGCTCTTGCTATCTATACACCGGCAGGAATTATCGTACACACCGGTGACTTTAAGATTGATTACACACCGGTATTTGGAGATGCGATCGATCTGGGACGTTTTGCGGAACTTGGAAAGAAAGGTGTTCTTGCACTGATGTGCGAGAGTACAAACGTTGAGAGAGAAGGATATACTCCTTCAGAAAGAACCGTTGGGCGAACGCTTCGCCATCTTTTTGATGAGAATAAGGATCATCGTATTATCGTGGCAACTTTCGCTTCTAATGTAGATCGTGTGCAGCAGATCATAGACTGTGCATATAGTTGTGGAAAGAAAGTAGTAATCGAAGGAAGAAGTATGGTCAGCACAATTTCTACGGCGGCAGAGCTTGGCTATATTAAGATTCCAGATAATACGCTGATTGACATAGAACAGATGAAGAATTACGTGGATGAGCAGCTCGTGCTTATCACAACAGGAAGTCAGGGAGAGACAATGGCAGCATTAAGCCGTATGGCAGCTTCCACACATCGCAAGGTTTCTATTAAGCCGGGTGATGTGATTATTTTCAGTTCTCATCCGATTCCTGGTAATGAAAAGGCAGTATCAAAAGTAATGAATGAGCTTGCCAAGAAGGGAGCGAGTGTTATTTTCCAGGATACACACGTTTCCGGACATGCCTGTCAGGAAGAGATTAAGCTTATCTACACGCTGACAAAGCCACAGTATGCTATTCCGATACATGGAGAGTATCGTCATTTGAAGAGACATAAAGATCTTGCGATTGAGATGGGAATTCCAAAAGAGAATGTTATGATTCTGCAGTCTGGTGATGTACTGACCATTTCTAAAGAGCAGGCGAAGGTAACTGGTCATGTACCGGCACAGGGAATCTTAGTAGATGGTCTCGGTGTTGGAGATGTCGGTAATATCGTTCTTCGTGATCGTCAGCATTTGTCACAGAACGGATTATTTATCGTAGTAGTTACACTTGACCGTTATAATGGAGTACTTTTAGCGGGACCTGATATCGTTTCAAGAGGCTTTGTTTATGTGAGAGAGAGCGAGAAGCTCATGGAAGAGGCGAAGAGTGTTGTTACGAATACGTTAGAGCATTGCAATGCGAAGAAGATTACAGACTGGGGTCGTATTAAGGGAGCTATCCGCGACGATCTCGGAGATTATATATGGAAGAAGATGAAGAGAAGTCCGATGATTCTTCCAATCATTATGGAAGTGTAGAACATGATGAATGAAGGAAAGTTATCAATACCGTTCTTTCCTGATACAGAAGATATTTGTCAGAGCACGAAGCAGCTGACGAATATGATCTGCCATACAGAAGATTACAAGTGTTATCAAAAGGATCTGGCAGTTCTGAAAGCACAGGAGGAGCTGTATCATAAGTTTAAAGAATTTCGTGGAAAAAGCCTGCATTTACAGCTGGAAAGAGAACAGGAACAGTACTTTGAAAGAATGGAGTCGCTTCATTCGGAATATAAAGATGTGCTGACAGAACCAGTGGTGGTAGATTTCCTTTCCGCAGAACAGCGGATGTGCAAGCTGATGCGAATAGTATATGATGGTATCGCAGAGGATATCAAGCTGGATCTGTCCTATATGGATGAAGTTTAATAAAAGACAGATGAATACTGGAAGTCTACTATGCGCTTTATAAAATCAGGCACATAGGATTCCGGGATATATTTCTAAGATATATTAAGAATAAAAGAAGTAAGAATAAGGGGAAAGAATCATGTTGGAAAGAGTAATGCACATCATTATAAAGACATTAGCATATATTTTTATTCTGCTTCTTTTTGTTCTGCTCTTTGTGCGAATGAGTGGGTTTGGTCGTGCTATTTTTGAAGACAAGGCAAAGAACAAGCCACAGGAAGCAAGAGAGACTGTACTGGTTGTGGAGGAGAAGGAATCCCTTCTGGATATCTCTAAGGATCTGGCAGAACAGGGAATCGTAGATAATGCATATCTGTTTGCCATATCTCTTCGATGTATGAACGGATATGAGAATATCCGTCCGGGAGAATATCGGGTTTCTTCTTCCACGAAGCCGTCAGATATATTAAAACAGTTAACCCATGAGGAGGAAAAGCTACAGTGATCACAGAAGAGAGAGTTCTGGATTTCATTCGTTCCTTTGGAGTAGACAGAGGGTCTGAGGCTTTGCATATGATTGAGAAAGAGGCAGTCAGGGATGATGTGCCGATTATCCGTAAAGAGACAGGCGAGCTTCTTCGAATACTACTGCAAATTAAAAAACCGGAGAGAATTCTTGAGGTAGGTGCTGCCATAGGATTTTCTTCGGTTTTTATGGGTGAAAATACCGGAAAAAATACACACATAACAACAATAGAGAATTATCCGCCGCGTATTGAACGGGCGAAGGCAAACATTGCCCTTGCAGGCATGGAAGATAAGATTACATTAATTGCAGGAGATGCGGCAGAAGTTTTAAAAGAATTGTCCGGAAGCTGGGACTTTATTTTCATGGATGCGGCAAAGGGACAATACATTCATTTTATGCCGGAAGTGATGAGACTTTTAGCTCCGGGAGGAATCTTAGTGTCAGATAACGTGCTTCAGGACGGAGACATTTTTGAGTCCCGCTATGGCATTAAACGACGGAATCACACGATTCATAATCGAATGAGAGAGTATTTATATGCACTGACCCATGATGAAGCAATCGATACCGTTATTCTTGAAACCGGAGATGGCATGGCAATCAGTGTTAAAAAAGAAGATTAAAATTAAAATAAAAATGATAATACAGGCGATACCATAATGATCGTCTATAAGCAAAACAGAAAGAAAGGGATATAATGAGAAATACAGAATTACTTATACCGGCAAGTAGTTTAGAAGTATTAAAGACAGCAGTACTTTACGGCGCGGATGCAGTATATATTGGTGGAGAAATGTACGGTCTTCGTGCAAAAGCCCGTAACTTCTCAAGAGAAGATATGGAAGCAGGTATAAAGTTTGCTCATGAAAATGGAGTAAAAGTATACGTTACCGCTAATATTGTGGCACATAATGAAGATTTAGAAGGAATACGAGAGTATTTTAGAGAATTAAAGGAAATTGGACCGGATGCGCTGATCATTTCTGACCCGGGCGTGTTTATGATAGCAAAAGAAGAATGTCCGGATATTGAAAGACATATCAGTACACAGGCAAATAGTACAAACTATGCAACATATAATTTCTGGTATGCACAGGGAGCAAGTCGTGTTGTGGCAGCCCGCGAGTTATCGTTAAAAGAGCTTTCAGAGATTCGTGCTAATATTCCGGAAAATATGGAAATCGAAGCCTTTGTTCATGGAGCAATGTGTATTTCTCATTCTGGAAGATGTCTGCTTAGTAACTATTTTACCGGAAGAAATGCAAACATGGGAGCATGCACACATCCATGCCGCTGGAAATATTATGTTATGGAAGAAAGCCGTCCGGGCGAATATCTTCCTGTGGAAGAGAATGAAAGAGGCACTTATATTTTTAATTCAAAAGATCTTTGTATGATCGAACACATTCCGGATCTGCTTGAGGCTGGAGTGGATAGTCTGAAGATTGAAGGACGTATGAAGACAGCACTTTATGTGGCAGCTGTTACCAGAACGTATCGAAGAGCGATCGATGATTATAAGACTTCTCCAGAATTATTTGAAAAGAATTTGGATTATTACCGTAAAGAAATCGCAAAATGCACGTATCGTCAGTTTACTACAGGATTTTATTACGGAAAGACAGACGAGAATTCCCAGATCTATGATGCAAATACTTATATTAAGGAATATACGTATATCGGAATCGTGCAGGATGTTGATGAGAATGGCTGGTGCAAGATTTACCAGAGAAATAAATTCTCAGTAGGAGAAACAATTGAAGTGATGATTCCAGACGGAAGTAACAGAAATCTCAAAGTACTTGGTATGGAAGATGAAGATCGTCATGCAGTAGAATCTGCACCACATCCAAAACAGGAAATCTGGATCAACTTTGGGGAAGCATTAGAGAAGGGGTATCTGCTTCGAAGAAAAGAGTAGGAACAGTGTCCATCCTGTCATGCATATAATGTAAGGAAAACGGGTTTCGGAGCGTTGTATGCGGTCATTTAAGAAGCCATTAAAGATGGAAGAAGAAAGATATTATCTTAAAATGTACCGTAACGGAGATGAGAAGGCGAAA